>JAEEGF011463671.1_pt1 | contig 10037 bp, 10 predicted proteins | sample 9134171 | NCBI WGS metagenome assembly JAEEGF01 (sample SAMN16246542, study PRJNA631951) | gut metagenome | biome: gut microbiome; feature: rumen; material: AP-attached | host: Bos | place: Iran: Karaj | collected 2018-10 | reverse complement strand
ACCTCGACCGTTTCGAAGACTACCGCTACGACTTGAAACTCACCCGCCACCAACTCGACAGCATCGAACAACTGTTCGCCAACAACGAAGACCTTTGAGACTCTGTCGCAGCCATCAACAAAAAGCCGTCAAGTATATTGCGGCCATCAGCAAAAAGCCGTTAAGTATGTTGCGACTCTGTCGCAACCGAGATAAAGATTTCACATGGCAAAGACCATCCTTTCTTGGGTACTGTTGGCTGCAGCAGTCCTCCTTCTGCTCCTGCCCTTCCTGCCCCCACAGGCCGCTGGTTGGCTGTTGGTGGTCGGCTATGCAGCCCTCCCCATCATCCTCGCAAACGTTCTGGCAGCCATCATGAGAAAAAGCCCTTGGCGCTGGGCACACCTCGCCACCGTGCTACTGAGCCTCCCTCTCCTCTACAACTACATCCCCCTCATCCCTCGAAAGGCAAAAACAGCCACGAGCCCCATCAAAATCATATCGTGGAACGTCGACAACTTCCTCGTCTCCACCGACACCATGCGCCACAGCACCCAATACCTCCGTTCACAACACCCCGACATCATCTGCCTGCAAGAACGCCCCCATGAGGTAAAAGTGGCATGGACCGACATCCTCGATGCCCTGCCCCAATATCACCACGCTGTGCGCAACTCTCACGAAGACGAAGTCCTCAACCTCGCTATCCTCAGCCACCACCCTATCATCGCCAGCGGAGAGCGCACCTTCGACGACACCTACAACAAATACATGTGGGCCGACATCCATATCCACGCCGACACCCTGCGCGTCTTCAGTGTCCACCTGCAGACCACCGGCACCGGTCCCTCCGCAGCCAGCAGCGCGTCATCCAGTGGCATTACCCACACCCTCCGCACAGCCACTCACCACGCCGTCATGCGCAACCAGCAAGCCCGGCAACTATTCCACGATATCAACCATAGCCCACACCCCGTCGTTGTCTGCGGCGATTTCAACGACACCCCTTCTGGCTATCCCGCCCGCCTGCTGCGCCGCCAACTCACCGACATCTCCCGTCGCCGGCCCCTCTGCGGCACCTACAAAGGCATGGGAGACATCATGAAAATCGACTATATGATGTGTAGTTCCACCCTCACCCCCCTAACCTACCATCTCACCGACACCCCATGGAGCGACCACAAAATACAAATAGCAACCATCAACAACTAAAAAGCCGTTAAGTATGTTGCGACTTTGTCGCAACCATCACCTCCCCCCCCGCACCCTTCTCAGGGGCAGGGTTAATCTTCAATCTTCCATAACACAATAATGAACATCGCACTAATCATCGCCGGCGGTTCCGGCAACCGAATGGGGCAAGACATTCCCAAACAATTCATACATATCGACGGTGCACCCATTGTCATCCACACCATGATGTGCTTTCAGCGTCATCCCGACATCCAGCAGATTGCCATCGTGTGCCTCAAAGGCTGGGAAACCGTCCTCCAGAGTTACGCTAACCAGTTCAATATCACCAAACTGAAACACATCTTCCCCGGAGGCGATAGCGGCATGGAGTCCATCCACAACGGCATCTACGGACTCTTAGAGGCCGGCTGCGACGACGAAGACCTCGTGTTAATCCACGACGCCGTGCGGCCACTCCTCTCTCAAGACATCATCAGCGGCAACATCGCCACCTGCAAGGCCTATGGCTATGCCGTCACGGGCATCAAGTGCCGCGAAGCCATCCTCGAAAGCGAAGACGGCTTCTCCACCTCCACGAGCATCCCACGCGACAGACTCATTAGGACCCAGACCCCACAGACCTTCAGGCTCAAAAACATCATCTCCGCACATGAAGAGGCAAAGGAGAAAGGCATCACCAATTCCGTAGCATCCTGCACGTTGTGCGCCGAACTGGGCAACCGGGTGATGCATCTCGTGCCTGGGTCAGAAAAAAACATCAAGGTCACAACTGTAGAGGACCTGGAAATCCTGAAAGCCCTGATGCACACCTCCAAAGAAAACTGGCTGAAATGACCTATTGGAACGACATAGAGACCGTAGCCACCCTCGACCTCCCCTGGCACCTGCTCTCCGGCAAAAACATTCTCATCACCGGTGCCACGGGTCTTATCGGCGGCTGCCTCGTCGACATCCTCATGCACCACCCCCATATCGACTACCATGTCTACGCATCTGGCAGAAACGAGGAAAGGGCAAGGAAGAGATTCTCGAAATATGAAACCAATCCCCACTACCAATTCCTAAAACACGATGTCACGCATCAATTCACCTGCCCACTCCATTTCCACTATATTATTTTCGCCGCAAGCAACGCCAGCCCCAACTTCTTTGCCAAGAAGCCGGTCGAAATAATCAAGTCCAATATCCTAGGAGTGGCCAACATCATCGAGCATGGACTAAGCCACCACATGGAGAGATTCCTCTATGTGTCTACAGGCGAGGTATATGGCGAGGGAGACGGCAGTGTCTTCCACGAAGACTACAGCGGCTATGTCAACCCGCTCAGTCCCCGATCGTGCTACCCTTCTTCCAAGAGAGCCGCCGAAACCCTTTGCGTATCCTATGCCGCCGAATATGGGGCAAACGTCGTCATCGCCCGTCCCTGCCACATCTTTGGTCCCTTCTTCACCGAGTCCGACAACCGCGTCTATGCGCAGTTCATCAGAAACATCCAGCGGGGCGAGGACATCGTGCTGAAGAGCACCGGACAGCAATACCGCTCTTGGTGCTATGTCGTAGATTGTGCCAGTGCCCTGCTCCATATCCTCTTCCGCGGAGCCAACGGCGAAGCCTACAACATCGCCGACCCTCACTCCAACATCACCATCCGCCAACTCGCCGAGATGGCAGCCATGATAGGAGACAAGCACGTCGTCTTCGACCTGCCCACCCAAGAAGAATCCAAAGGCTACAACCCTGTCAAGCATTCCATCCATGCTGTCGAAAAACTATCCGCCCTCGGCTGGACTGTTCAAGGCAGCATATTTGAGAAAATGCAAAAAACCATCGAAGCCCACAACGAATAGTCGCTTCACCTCCTACTCCTAAGAGTTTAGCGAAAGCGATACTTTCGATTACCCCATCAACATTACCGACCGGGAAGTGCTGACCAGACAAATGCCTAAGGCATTGATGAAATAAAAACACATGAGACTATCCATTATCACCATCAACTACAACAATCTTGAAGGTTTGAAAAAGACCATAGAGAGTGTTTGTTCTCAAACATTCCGCGACTATGAATGGATTGTCATTGATGGCGGTTCCGCTGATGGTAGCCGTGAACTCATTGAAGAGAATAAAAACCATATCCACTATTGGGTGAGTGAACCCGACAACGGCATTTACCATGCCATGAACAAGGGCATTGCCAAAGCAAAAGGCGATTATTGCCAATTCCTTAACTCCGGCGACTATTACATCGCGCCCAACACCCTGCAGCAAGTGTTTAGCCATCATGAACTTGCCGACGTGAATTACGGCGACCAGTGGTGCATCAAAGACGGCAAAGTGGTAGAGAAACGTGTTTATCCCGACCAGATAAACCTCACCTACTTGTTTAGGGCACCTTTGGGCCATCAAGCCGCTTTCTTCCGCACATCTGTCATCAAGGAGCATCTTTATAAGGAACAATACCACATCTCTGCCGACCGTGCTTTTTTTCTCGAACTGTATGTTCATGGATACCTATTCAAACACATCAATTTGCCCATTGTATATTTCGACACCGAAGGCATCGGTTCAAACATTAAGACCTTGGCCGAACGCCGTCGGCAATTTCGCAGCATCAAAAGAGAATATTTCTCCGACCAAGTAGTTGTAGACATCGAAAGGCTGATGTCAGAATCCGACAACTACCAGTTCGTATGTCGTGTAGCCCCTTTGCGATGGACATATAACCTGTTTAGGACCATTCAGAGAATAAGAGACAAATGGAGATAACCTGTCCTATGATTTCCGTCATAGTACCTGTCTACAATGTGGAGTCCTACCTCCATCGTTGTATAGACAGTATTCTTGCCCAGACCTACCCCAACATCGAGGTGGTGCTGGTTGATGATGGTTCTCCCGACCGATGTGGCGAGATTTGCGACGACTATGCCCGAAAAGACTCTCGGGTGATTGTCGTTCATAGGAAAAACGGAGGACTCTCTGCCGCTCGAAATAGTGGCCTTGATGCATGCCATGGCGAATACATTGGTTTTGTCGACAGCGATGACTTTATTCATCCTGAGATGTACGAACAACTATATAACGACATCACCCGTTTCAACACCCCTCTTGCTTTCTGCCACACAGATGTCATCCGTCACGGAAAAGGAGATGGGAAGATGTATGGCCCAGAAAGCGAAGTCCAATCCAACACCTATGTCATGCGACGTGCGCTCGAAGAATCCATCTGGTGGTCGGCATGGACGAAATTATATCATAGGAGTCTTTTCGACAACATCCGCTATCCAGAAGGAAAGACCAATGAAGACTTGCCGGTGACTATCCGCATTTTTGACCGTTGCAACCAAATTGCCATTAATTACAATAAGTTATATTATTATTGTATCCGTGAGAATAGCATCACCACATCAAGACTCAATCCTCGTAAGTTCGACATCATCGACAATGCATCGGATGTGATAGACTACCTCCATGACACTCACCCCGAGTTGATACCAGCAGCGAGAGGAATCCTGCTCTCCAATGCATTGGGACTGCTCTTGAAATTACGCAATTATCAGGGCAACGACCTGGAGACAGAACGAAGAAAAACGCTCGCTGCTATCCGACGAAATTGGCCGTCATTACTCACCAACACCCATCTTAGCGCATGGCAACGCGCCTTGCTTACTGCAGCCGCCCTCCATCCGCAGGTGCTCTATCGTTGTTATGACCTGAGAAAAAAAATAAAGAGAAGCACATGAAGCCAACGGCCAACACTCTGTCTATTATCATACCCGTCTACAACAAAGCTGGTTATGTGGCACGTTGTCTTCAATCTGTTCTCGAACAAGACTATACAGACTTTGAACTCATCATCATCGATGATGGTTCTACGGACGAGTCAGCCAGTATCATCCGGCAATACACCGACCCACGCATCACATTCATTTCCACCACCAACCAAGGCGTGTCTGCAGCACGCAACCGGGGCATTGCTGAAGCCAGCGGTGAGTATCTGCTATTCATCGATGCCGACGACTATATTTCACCCTTTTACCTGAGCCATATCATGCAAACCTACACGACTCAGGAAGCCGATCTTTATGTATGGGGTGTCACCAAGGATTACGCTGATGGCCGTAAGATAGCCAAGGTGCCAGAAAAGCAAGGATTATTACAGGCCAATGATTTCCTTCACGAGATGATAGAAGAACAATACCATCGTCATGTAGGCATCATGGGGTACATTCCCAACAAACTCATCAAGCGTGATTTGGTAATGAGCCACGGCATCAGGTTCGACACCCAGAAGAAGTTGCTCGAAGACTACGACTTCTTTCTTTCCTACTATGCTCATGTACAGACCGCATATTTCTTCGACGAAAGTGGTTATCACTATGTGGAGCATCCACCCACTCCTGGAGTCACTCGAAAGGTAGACTACCTCTCCCTTATCGATATTCACCGGCGTTGTATGCTGCTCTCTTCCATGAGCGCAGACTCCAGCCATGACTATAATTTGGTTCTCAAAGCCATAGGCCGACTCACTTTGGCCATGTTTTTGGAGATGCATCCTGTTTCCTTCAAAGAAGTGTCCCAAAAGATGTCGGAAATCTTTCATAGGCATTTCTGTGAGAACGGCTTGCGGCTCATCCGTCCCAAACAGCGCAAATTACGATGGCTGCTGTTGAGTAGGAGCAAAATGTCAGTATTTGTATATCTGGAATGTCGTCAGGCATTTTTGAAAACGAGAAATCGTATCAAGCAATGAACATCGCATTGTATGCACACGGAGGCAGTGGCAACCATGGCTGTGAGGCATTGGTCCGTTCCACCATCAAGGCGCTCGGCATCAATGGCAATCAATTCACGGTGTTCTCTGAACATCCGAAGGAAGACCTGGCATATCATCTCGACCAACTTTCCACTGTCAAGCCGACATCCAATCCATTACCTACGGGCTTCCGAAGACTGCTCTACAACCTTCGGATGAAATGGAGTCCTGACGACCGTATCTATTACAAGACCATCTATCGTTCCTTTCCCAAACGCATTGGCAACTGCGACATCGCTTTGGCAATTGGTGGCGACAACTATTGCTATAGCGGCTTTACCGAGCGGTTCAGCATACTCAACGACATGTTAACTCATCGGGGCATCCCAACCGTGCTTTGGGGATGCTCCATCGACCCAGAGCGCATCAATCCCATGATGCTCCGCGACCTTAGCAAATACCACCTTATCACAGCCCGCGAAAGCATTACCTATCAGGCCTTATTAGACCGCGGATTAAAACAAGTTCATCTCATCCCCGATACGGCTTTCTGTCTCGACCGCAAGTTGTCATCTCTCCCTTTGGAAGTGGAAACAGATATCGTAGGCATCAATGTCAGTCCGCTTATTATGAGGCAAGAGCCAAAGTCTGGCATCACGATAGACAATTATCGTCATCTTATCCGGCACATCCTGACTGCCACGCCCTATTCTCTCATGCTCATCCCCCATGTGGTGTGGAAAGGCAATGACGATAGAGTTCCCCTTCAAGTTCTCTACGAAGAGTTTAAAGACAGCCAAAGAATCATCATGCTCGACGATTCTGATGCCGAGTCGCTCAAAGGCTATATCAGTCGTTGCCGTTTTCTCGTTGCAGCCCGCACCCATGCTTCCATTGCAGGCTATTCCACTGGCGTGCCCACACTCGTGGTAGGCTATTCTGTCAAGGCCAAAGGCATCGCCACCGACCTGTTTGGCGACGACACCCATTTTGTCGTCCCCATTTCATCGTTGCAAGAACCAACCCAACTCACTCATGCCTTCCAATGGATAGTGTCACATGAGGATGAGATACGACAACGATACAAGGACGTCATCAACAACTATATTGCCCCATTACAACAATTACCCCGAATCCTTCAGGATTTGTGTCAATAATTCAAGAAACAACAATTCGGATAATCGGGATTAATAATCTATATGACCTCTATCATTATCGGCTGCTATAATGTTGCTCCCTGGCTTCGAGAGAAGCGGCTCATGGACATCAGGCAACAAAGCGATGCCAATATTGAAATCATTCTAGTCGACGACGGCTCCACCGACGACACACCTGTTCTCCTCCAAGCACTTGCCGAAGAAGACTCTCGTATCCGTGTCATCACCAAGGAGAACGGCGGATTGGGCAGCGCACGAAATGCCGGACTGGAAGCAGCCCGAGGAGAGTATATATGGTTTTATGATGTAGACGACGAGGCCGAACCACATTTGGTCGAAAAGAATGTAGAATGGATGACGACCTATCACACCCAACTGAACATTTTCAGTTTCAAGGCCACTACACCGGCGCAGCATCTCACTGAAGATGTTATCTTCGAAGAACAATTGGTAGAGAGCAACGACGTTTTGCACGACATTTTCCTCGACAAACTGTTTTTCGTGCGCTACGGCAACGGCTTTGCTTGGAACAAGTTCTACAAACGCTGTTTCCTCGAGAATCACGGCATCCGTTTTGGCAACCAGCGCATCCAGCAAGACGAGTTATTCAACCTTCAGATATATCCATTGGCACAAAGAGTCTATATCTCCTCAGAGCCACTCTATCATTACTATATTTACGAGCAAGGCAATGCCCGTTCACAATACATCCCCCATCGATATGCGATTTATCGCTCTATCTTTGAAGGAATCCGTCATTTCTCAGAAAAATGGTCGCTGCACGATTCCCGGCTCGAAGATTATATGTATCGGCGTCTATACGACGGCATATCGCAAGCCATATTGTTCAACACCTTCCATCCCGACTCTCCGCTCGACAAGAAGCAGAAGAAAGAAGAAATCATGCGGATTCTTCGCGACCCTTCTGCCAAAACCTGCATCGAATACAAGACTCAGCATCTACCACGCAGTATAGAACGAAAACTCTATCTGAAGGCATTCCGATATCAGTCTTTCAACGGCATCCGCCTGCTCCGCAAGGGCTTCGCGATATTGAGAAAGATGAAGAATCTCTGAAATAGATGGGTTACTCCGACAGCAACAAACTGATTATCAAGAACACCCTGCTGCTCTATGGCCGTATGTTCCTGGCCATGGCGGTAGCCCTCTTCACCTCCCGTGTCGTGCTACAGACCATTGGGGTGGAAGACTATGGAATACGTGGTGTTGTGGGAAGTGTTGTAAGCATCATAGGCTTCCTGAATGGATCACTGGCCGCATCCACATCGCGTTTCATCACCTTCGAACTGGGACGGAAAGAGATAGGCTCTGACAAAAACATCCTCAATATCACGTTCAACACAGCGTTTACCGTTCACCTCATATTGGCTGTTGTCGTCATCCTTATCTTGGAAACCATGGGCATTTGGCTCCTCGAAAACAAGTTGGTCATCCCAGAGGGAAGGCTGTGGGCAGCACGATGGGTTTTCCATCTCTCCATTCTGAGCATGTTTGTGGGATTCACGCAGATACCCTACAATGCCAGCATCATCTCACATGAGCGGTTCGACATCTACGCGTATGTGGAAACGGCGAATATATTCCTCCGGCTGGGCGCGGTCTATCTGTTGGTCATCGGCAATTTCGACAAGTTAGTGCTCTACAGCATCCTCACCACCTGCATCAGCATAGGCATTGCATTGTATTACCGGTTCTTCTGTATACGCCATTTCGAAGAATGTCATCTGTCCATGAGGTTCGACAAAGGCATTTTCAAGCGGATGATGGTCTTTTCCGGATGGAACGTGTATTACAACGGCGCCCTGGCGGCGAGAGGACAGGGTGTCACCATGCTGATCAACATGTTTTTTGGAGTGGCGGTCAATGCCGCAAGCAGCATCTCCGGACAAGTGATTAATAATGTCAGGGGATTCACCAACAACATCTTGGCTGCGGTCCGACCGCAAATCACCAAGTCCTTCGCAAAAGGCGAATACGACCGTACCAACAGCCTCATTCATTATGCTTCAGTCGTCATCCTATACCTGATGGCATTGCTGATGCTGCCGCTTATCACAGAGACGTATTACGTGCTCTGGCTTTGGTTGGGCATAGTGCCCGAATGGACTGTCGTCTTCTGCCGGTTTGCCTTGATCAACAACCTTTGGGTGGCACTGTGTTACCCTTTGCTCACCATTACCGATGCGGCGGAAAAGAACAAATACCCATGTATGATCAACGGCACCTTATACCTCATGGCATTCCCTATATGCTATCTGGTGTTCCGATTCTTCCACTTGGTATGGTTCGGGGTCTTCTACAACACAGTCACCATTTTCATGGCTTTCATGTTGTATTGCTGGCTCGCCCAAAAATATCTTCCAACTTTTTCCATGCGAAGGCATTTCGTGAGGTTCTTTTTGAAGAATCTGATGATGATTTGCATGATATTGGCTCTCTTGCTGCTGGTCAAGCAGACGATGCCTCAGGGTCTCATTCGCCTGGCTACGATATGTGTACTGTCAACGGCCCTCCTTCTTACAAGTGCCTACTATTTCGGAATGGACAAAGAGATGCAGGCACAGGCAAAGGGGGCTGTATCAAAACATTTCAGTAGATTTAGGAAAAAACCAAAGCCAAACGATGCCAACTGAGAAAGTGTCCGTCAGTGTCATCGTGTCAGTCAACAAGCAGGAACGGCATGTGGGGAGAAGGCTGAAAAATGTATACTACAGTCTTGCCGATAAGCGGTAACCCTCTCCAAGCCACTTCTTCCAATCCAACAATAACAGAATGGTCAACTCGAGGAAAGATATCCCACAATTCCAGAAAGCCCTTTTAGAAGTATATAAAGAGATTGCAGCTTTTTGCAGGCAACACAACAATACTTTTTATGCAGCATATGGCACGTTGATTGGTGCCGTCAGGCCACAGGGACTCATACCATGTGATGATGA
>JAEEGF010098166.1_pt1 | contig 10038 bp, 9 predicted proteins | sample 9134171 | NCBI WGS metagenome assembly JAEEGF01 (sample SAMN16246542, study PRJNA631951) | gut metagenome | biome: gut microbiome; feature: rumen; material: AP-attached | host: Bos | place: Iran: Karaj | collected 2018-10 | reverse complement strand
AGTACAGAAAATACGTTGACTATAGAGTAAACAATTATCTGTCTCTGTATTATGCTTTTGTAAAATTGTATCGAGACTTTGTAAATTCTGTAAGGGCTCTGTTGAATCGTCAATTATCAAAGAATATAGTGAAAACATATTAAACTAAAGTACAACACTTTTTCTTATGATTTAATTGCGCTTTGGAGATTAGATTTTGAATACATATAGTAAGACAACAAGACTACTATCAGTCATATTGGCAGTGGCTACTGTTCTTCAATGTGTGGCTTGTTCCAAAAAGACAGCTGGAACAGCTGGCTATCTTTTGTCAGATCCTAATTCTACAACTGCAATTGAAAATACAATTAATGAATCTGTTATTACAGAAAATCTTATAAACGAGTTCATTACAGAAGAAATCTATCTGAATGAGATTATAGTTGCAGAAGATACAATAACTGAATTATTACTTGAAGAAGAGCAAATAAATGAAGTAATGCTTTGTAAAGTAATATATGTTTCTGAAAGCCATATTGAAGAATTTGCCCAAAACAGTCAAACGTCGAGTCTGTTTGGTGAAAACATAGACTGGTCTGCTTTTCTAAAGAAGATTTCCATTGGGACTGGTGTCATAGTTACATTAGTTGTATTGAAGAAAGCAAAACTACCAGATCCGATTTGTAGCATTGTAGCCGAGGCAGCAGATAAGTCTTTGGAATTTTCTGGAAAAGGTGCTGCTATGGGTGCTATCTATGGTGGTCTTACTGGAGCTGCAGATGAAATTGACAAATCCGGAAGAACTTCTGCTGTAGTAGGCCTTGCAATTACTACGGTTGGATTGATTCTTTCAATAATAGGAATAGTTGCATCTGCATATACCGTTGGTGCTTCTGGATTTTTGTCAAAAGCAGGAGTTGATTTAGTGTTTGCAGGAATCAGTGCTGCAGCATGTACTGTTCAAACAGTTTCATCTGGCATTGAATGTATAAAAACTTTTAAAGAAACTGATGCCACTGAAATTGATTGGGACAATATCGATTGGGAAGCTGTTGGCTGTTCTGCTGCAGAAAAGGCTATAGAGGACGCTGGCGATGGCTATATGTGGGGAGCTATTGTTGGTGCAGTTTATGGCGGAACAAAAGGTTATTTTGAGAATTTTCATAAATTCCATGCTCCGTACAGTACTTTGAAACAACGCGTAGATCACACACCTTCCAATAGCGAGAGAGGCCAATGGACAGGTGAGAGAGGCAAGTCTACTTATGAACTTAAGGAGCCCATTAAGCGTTCCGATGGTATAGTCATAGATAACGCACCATATGAAAATGGCGTAGTTGATTTATCACGCTATTCACAGGCTGAGGTTAAGATTACTAACATGACGGACAATAGATACCAGAACTTCAAACAAGCTGATGACGAGCTTGCCAAAGCATGGAGCCAAACTCGTCATAATGGGAGGAGCTGGACTGCACGTGATATTGAGAAATATCGTACAGCTAATGATCTGTCTTGGCATGAGATGAACAATATGTCATCTATGCAATTAGTCCCCGAAGAAGCAAATGCGTCTTTTGGACATTTGGGCGGTGTCGGTGAATATAAGTGTTCCGTAGGATTACAAGTATAGGTGAATTATGAAAAGAAGTCTTAAAATCTCGATTTGGGGGAAAGAGTTTATACTTCCTGTCGAATATGATTGTTACGAGGGCGAGAAGATAACGGAGACGCAGAAGGGATCTGTTAATGCTCTATTATCGCATCCTGAATGGATAGACAAATCAAAAAAAAGCATTGTGGCATATTGTAAAGATAGAGTTATGAGAGATAATAAGAAGGACATTTTTAGTTATCTTGATCCTAAATACCTTTTTGTTAAGCGCGATGAACAAGATCCTTCTATAGCTTTAATGCTAGATTTTAGTTCTGATCCTGAACACGGGGTAGCAATAGTCTATAAATTAAATGGAGATATCAAAATTGGAAGCCAAGATATCATTCTATAAGAATAGATTAAAAGAAGCGGTATGTTTAAGTTGGAGGACGTTTCATGAATAAGATGAAAAAAGCACTTGTTGCTCTTGTTGTGGTTGCTATTTGTGCTGTTTTGGCAACTGCCTGCGATAAAGTAAAGGAAATGAACGAACCTAAATACAAAGCTGTTTCCGGATTCTATTACAGTAGTGATAATGGTCATACTTATGGTGATGGAACAAAAGAGTATTCAGTTGGAAAAACTGTATATATGAAGGTGAAATTCAAGGTAATTTCTGATAAGAAGAGTGTATCGACTGTAAATGTTGTTTTGTCTATACCCAACATTGAAAGTGTTGATGCTCAGTATTTGGATGGTCAGGTAATAGAACCGGTCTATGATTCAAAGAGCAATGTCACCTCATATACTTTTACGGCTAGTGCTTCGAAAGACCCTTCCGAACAAGAGTGCGTAATACAGTTTATTCCCAAAGCGGTTGGAACGGTCACAATGACATTGGTCTTCGATGATAATGTTGATCCGTCTTACGACAGTCAAAGCACATTAGTATTCGTAGAGGATCAGCCTCTTGAAACCGAAACAACTGAGACAATAGCGCCGACACCTACCCCAACGCCGATTCCTACGCCTACACCGGAGCCTACTCCGACACCAGAACCTACAGAAGAAGCGACATCATCTGAAACGAGTTCTTCTGGATCTGCTGAATCTAGCGAAACAACTCAAGGAATCACTGTGGTATCAGACACGTAATCGCATTTTACAAATAGAGAAGTAATACGCCTCCCACAAAGGTCTGCAATGCCGTTAGGTTAAGCAGTTGACAATTGCCCCCATATTCTGAAAAATACAGGGCAGGATTTTTTGAAGATCAGATTAATCAACGTATTTCCAGTGATAGCCACCAGCTGTTTTTTGTTTTCCGTTACAACAATTACAAATCCCTGTCATTTCTGCTCCTGAACTAATACTTGCTTCCTTTGTTGAATTAAAGATTTCTTGTGTATCGATATTCATAACCTTTTTAGTTCGACTTAATCGATAGCATTGCAAACAACCTGTTCCAGAAAACGAACGATTAGCAACAGTCGCTTGCCATTCATGACCCTTTGAACAAATCCACCATGCTTTTAGCTGTGAACTCACAACGACTTTTTCAGGTGTGCTAACATCTCTGCCACGTTTATCTTTTAAACCGTTATTTTTCGGATAATTCCATTCTTTAGCTAATTCAGGCTTAATAGTCGCAAGATCATTGAATCCTTGTAATACAGATACGTTACTACATACCGGGCAACGATTTCCTCTACACCTGTTATTAATATTTGCCTGCCATTCATGACCTGAAGAACATTTCCACCAAACCCTTTGTCCAGACATAGAAGTAAAATCAGACGGAGTATATGGATCATTTTTATCAAAGTTCCATTCTTTAGCTAATTCAGGATTACTTGTAGCTAAATCATTAAAGCCCTTTAATACCTTCTGATGTGAACAAATTGGACAGCCATTACCCCGACTTCGGCCTGAAACATCGGTATTCCAAGAATGACCCTTATTGCATTTCCACCATACTTTTTGTTTAGTATGAGCTGTCACTTTATCTGGTGTTGAAACATCAATTCCATCTCCATTCTTTAATCCTTTATTCTTTTCATAATCCCATTCTTTTGCTAATCCAGGATTCAAAGTTGCCAGATCATTAAATCCTGACAATAAAGCTTTTCCAGCACAATATGGGCAACCACTTTTCATATTTGTTCTACTGCCAATTGTAGCTTGATATTCATGCCCTAAAGAACACATCCACCAGACTTTGTCTTGAGCACCATATGAAAACATATCGGGTAATAATATTCCATTTTTATCATAATTCCATTCAGAAGCTATTTCAGGATATTTACTCGCTAAACTGTTTTCTTTTATAGATAAATTAAATCTTTCTCTGATTCTTAATCTGTCTCTACCAATATCAATATCTATACTTTCAAATTCATTATTCTCAGTTAGAATCGACAAGATATGACACAACTGATGTAAAGCCCATTCATAGTTTGAGCCCATATTATCCGTTTTATATTTAATTATATCTTCACCGATTAAAGCATTTTCATCGGATTCTTTAATTCGAAGCAAAAATAGTCCGCTTCTTATAGCTACTAAATCTTTTTCTTCATCCTGTTTTTTCTTCCGATCATTATTATGGTAATAAAGACCGTCATACTCCACTCCGATTTTGAAATCTGGCAAGTATATATCGATTTCTCTTTTATTTATTTTTATGCGTTGCTCTATTCGACATACATCACTGAGATAATACGCAATACCTTGTTCAGGCATTGAAGATCCAGAATTTTTACAATACGGACAGCCCGCGCCACGCACCCTATTTGAAACAAGAGCTTGCCAACTATGCCCGTATTTACATTTCCACCAGGCTTTTAATAATGTAATAGCTTTTAGTTTATGAGGATCTAAAGAACCATTTTTATCAAAATCCCACTCAGAATACAAATCTGAACTTAAGTTTTCAATATTGACGTCTTTACCTTCATCAAGACAATAAGGACACTGTTTCCCATGATTCTTACTTGAAATAGTAGCTTTATAAATATGACCCTTAATGCATTTCCACCAGACGGCTTCCCTAAAATCTTCTGGAAGATCATTTGGGTTAAGATTTTTATTATTCTTATAATCCCATTCTGACAATAACTGATCAGTGATCTTATAAAATTCAGGATCCCTATTTTTATTATTCTTACTACAAAATGGGCATCCATTCCCTCGAGATCTACCTTCTATTACAGCGGGGTATTCATGCCCTAAAGGACACTTCCACCACACTTTTTGATGCGCACCAGCTGTAACTTTGTCCGGTGTAGATATATCTTTACCTTGTTTATTCTTTAAACCTTTATTTTTCTCATAATTCCATTCTTTTGCTAAAGCGGGATTAGTAGTTGCTAAATCATTATATCCCTGTAAAACACATTTATTTGAACAAATCGGACATCCTAATTCGTTATGACTTCTTTCACATACCGTGGCTTGCCAAGAATGACCTTTAGAACACCTCCACCATACATCGAGTCCTGATCTATCAGTTACTTTATCTGGGGTGGAAATATCTCTACCCCTTTGATCCTTTAAGCCAACATTATTCTCATAATTCCATTCAGCAGCAAGTTTTGGATTTATAGTTAACAAATCGTTATATCCTGCAAGCACTTTAGTATTTGAGCAGAATGGACAACCAGCACCTTTACTTCTATTAGCTATTATTGCATCCCAAGAATGATTCTTTGAACATTTCCACCAAACCTTTGTATTCGAACCAATCGTCACATCATTAGGTGTCAATGGTGAGTTTTTCTCATAATCCCATTCCTGCGCTAATTTAGGATTCAAAGTAGCTAAATCATTAAATCCAGCAAGAACCTTCCTACCTGAACAATATGGACAACCATTCCCGCTTTTACGATTATTGGGTTGTGAAGTATACGAGTGTCCACGCCAACATTTCCACCATACATTTTTGTTAGAGCCGACAGCAATATCATTGGGTAACAAAGGCGCATTCATTTCACTATCCCATTCCATCAAAAGATCCATGCGACCATTTTGTTCGCACCAAGTCTTAAGATCATTTGTCTCTTTTTGCAACTTGCTCATAAGATATTTAGGTATATATAATTATACAGAATAGATTTGACAATAAACGTACTAAATGGAGTACATTGGCACGCATAATTGAAAAACTAAAGTTAGCATTTTCCAAATTTTACTTTTACAAACGCACACAAGACCATGGTTTCAGTCCTATTTATGACGCTTTTATCATGATAGAATTGCTCTTAAGAAGTGTCAAATCAATAATTTTAGACTCTTTGGAGGTGCATAGAAGCTATGTTATCGCAACACAAAGAATCGAGACAGTAGCACAACCTCGAGGAGTCTTAATCAAATTGTTAAATGATATAATTAAGCAAATCGCATGAATAAAGGGTAAGGCACGATGTTTAAGATCATTGACGGTGACTTTAGAAATAATATCTAAAGTAATGAACCGTATCTCGATAACTGGCCAATGCTGTACATTTTGGATAATGGCAAACAGGCTTATATTGGCGAGTCTAATCATGCCAAAACAAGAATGACTCAACATGCAACGACGGAAGAGAAGAGAATCTTTGACAAGGTACACTTTATATATTCAAAGCTCTTCAATCAGTCAGTTACATTCGATTATGAGTCGAAGCTAATTCAATATATTGTTGCAGACGAATTATTCCAGGTAACAAACAAGAATAAAGGTATTGCTGATAAGCAGTACTATCAGAAGAAGGAATACGATCAGAAGTTTGTTTACCTTTGGAAGAAATTGCAGAAAGAAAAGCTCGTCAAGCACTCACTTGAAGAGATAGAGAATTCAGATCTTTTCAAGTACTCTCCTTACAAGGAACTCAACGACGATCAGCGCAAAGCTGTTGAGAGCATCGTATCAAGTCTTAAGGATGGCAAGGTTAAACGTGTCGTTGTTAACGGAATGCCAGGCAGCGGAAAAACAATCGTTGCGGTATATTTGATGAAATATCTGGCCGATAATGAGGAGTTTTCTGATAAGAAGATTGGTTTCGTTGTACCTCAGAGCTCTCTTCGTGACACCATGAAAAAGATTTTCAAGAGCATATACGGCCTGTCACCATGCCAGATTCTCTCACCCTCTGATGTTACCAAGAATAAATATGATGTTCTAATCGTTGATGAGGCACACAGATTGCACCAGTACAAGAACATCTCATATATGGGAACTTTTAAGCAGAACTGTGAGCGATTGGGGCTTACTACCGATGCTGATGAGCTTGACTGGATAATCAAGCAGTCCAATGTTTCTGTTCTTTTCTATGACGGTATGCAGGTTGTTGGTCCTTCCGGTATTAACATTGAACGATTCAACAGTAAAACAGAACTCTTTGATGAACGTATAACACAGTACTTCAACCTGTTAACGCAAATGCGTGTAAAAGGCGGTAATGACTATATTAGTTCAATAGAAAGTATCCTTGCAGGCAAGTGCGAGAAAAAGTATTTGTCGCCTGATTACGACTTTAAGTTGTATAAGGATTTCTCTAAGTTTGAGAAAGATATGTATGCCAAAGAATCAAAGTATGGTCTTACCCGAATGATCGCCGGATATGCCTGGCCATGGATCAGCAAAGAGGATAAGACATTAAAAGATATATCCATTCAGGGTTGCGAACGTATGTGGAACCATAAGACCATCGGTTGGGTTCACACAGAACAAGCAATAGACGAAGTCGGATGTATTCATTCTATTCAAGGGTATGATCTGAACTATGCTTATGTAATCTTGGGGAATGAGATCGGATACGATCCGGTTAAAAAGGAGATAGTGGTACATCCTGAGAATTACTATGATTCAAATGGTAAAAGAACTGCCAGTTACGAAGAATTGCTCGAGTACATCAAGAATGTCTACTATGTTCTTATGACTCGTGGTATCTGCGGGACATATCTTTATGTATGTGATGAAAACTTAAGAGATTATTTGAGCAAGCATATAGAGGTAGCAACATGACACAGGAAACTAAAGATATGATCCTTAAATTCAGGGATGACAGAGACTGGAAGCAGTTCCATAACCCAAAGGATCTTGCGATATCAATATCTTTGGAAGCTGCAGAGCTCCTAGAAGTTTTTCAGTGGAGTGGTACGGATATATCTGGAGACGGAAAGATAGATAAGATCAAGGAAGAACTTGCAGATGTATTGATTTACTGCGTTCACATGGCAGATGCATTTGATTTGGATATAGATCAGATAATCCAAGAGAAGATGAAGAAGAATAATGAGAAGTACCCAGTGGCAAAGGCGAGGGGAAAGAGTGAGAAGTATAGTGAATTGAATTGATATACCTAAGGCGACATGTAATGTGAATAATGATGAATTATTCGATATAATGCTGATGCTAATATAACAGAATCTTCTTTGAACTTGCCCCTTAGATGTTAGTCGGTTTTAATCTTCTATCTAATCGGTATAAATTTGATGACTGGATCTAATCCACCAGCTAACTCAATTAATAGGTCCGGGCCAAGAACAATAGCCAAATTCGCTACTTTTTCTGCAAGATCATCTGCATCTTTATAATAAATATATGTTTTAATGTATGGACAACTAAGGAATTTTACTAAAACATCTCCATCTGCAGGTGTAAGCGAATGACCATATACAACTAGTTCAGTATGTATTTTGTTATCTTTTATATCATCAAGCCATTTGATATATATATTGTCAGTTCTTTTAATTATCCTTTGATAGTATTTTTCAAAAGGTACAGTTTTAATAAAAGCTTGCTCTGAGGCTAGAGGTATTTTTCTTCCAATTAATTTAGCATGTATCTTTATGTTTCTGATAGAACTCCAAAGCCTGTCTTATATATAAACAAGTCTGTTCGTAAGTTGCTCTCTTAGGAAGAAACTTTCGAATCTGAATATGTAGGGAACTTGACCCCGAAAACCAAATTATGTACGCCTCCCTCGGATAACTTCCGAGTATATGGTATTTTCGTTGCTGTGAAAACGCAGTATCTTCCGCCTATCCGTTATATCTTTCTGGGCAATGGGTGTAAGAATAGATGTAAGGATGTAAGACGGACAATAAAACCCTTATGAGTGCTTTCTAAATGAGACACACGGATTAGATGCACCGTATTCAAAAAGGTATGCTACTGATTTGCCTATATAACGATTACGGACTGAATTCTCAGCAATAGTTCCCTCAAAGGCAACTCGCTTCGCTGCACGTTTAGGATCTACTGTGCGCGTTTTAAAGATAGCTTTTGTTGCAGGCATCCATCGATTGATCTTATAAACTTCCACAACGATTTTATCAACAACGCTAAGAGCATACTTTGCATCGCTGACACTCTTTAGACTTCTGTACCAAATACCTCGAGTATAATCATACAGGGCTTCAGCGGATATGCCTTCATAGTAAGATTCATTAATCTTAATAACCACGATGTTCTCTTTTATATCTTGCTCGGTTATGTATTTCATATGTCACCCCTCGTAGAAATTGTAACTGTTAACACGTAACCTTCACTTACATAACAATTATATCATCTGCTATGATGCGGTGATAAATGTATCCTCAAGACCTTCGAGAGACTTTTGAACAATATCTTTCGTACAGTCAGTGTCGGGATGTAAAAAACATCTATTTGAGCGGTCTCTGATACCCTCTAATGGCCGCTAGTTTTTACTAGTAAAAATACCGTCATCGTATATGTATCTGTAGATATCTGCAGTTGTTGTTCCGAAAGATGTAAAAATAGACGTAAAGATGTAAGTGGATGTTGTTGATGACAAAGAATAACATCGATAGAGGAAACAATATCAATGATAAGTCATTTCCTCTGTGCATATGCATGGTATACACAACTACTTAATCTCTGATAAAGTTGATTCGTCTTCTAAGATTTTTCTTACACTCAAAAGGGAATAAGTATCTTGTATTAATCGTTTTATAGATCTGGCATTGTCACACTTAAGCGCACCTTCCTTAAGTGCACTAATTTGGTCTTCTGTCATTAGTCCATCAGGGTATTCTGCAAGGTATTTATTGATTAGACGCTCTTTACTCTGTTGGTCAAGCGTTTTAAAGCCTATGACAGCATCAAAGCGATTATATATTGCTTATATTTCCTATTATATAATTGTTTATCTTATCCTTAAAGGTTCTTTGTTAGAAAATGCCCCTGAATTAGCAAAAGAATGGCACAAAACAAAAAACAACAGCTTGCTACCATCTGAAGTTACTTCAGGTTCTCATATTAGTGTTTGGTGGATTTGTTCCAAATGCGGATTTGAATGGAAAGCTAAGATATCTGATCGTGCAAAAGGCAATAAATGTCCATCTTGTGCAAAACGAATTCGCATAGAAACTCGTATCAGTAATAAAATTATAAATAAAGGCTCATTGCAAGATTATAGTTCAGTTATTGCTTCTGAATAGAACCAATTACGCAATGG
>JAEEGF011837872.1_pt1 | contig 10039 bp, 7 predicted proteins | sample 9134171 | NCBI WGS metagenome assembly JAEEGF01 (sample SAMN16246542, study PRJNA631951) | gut metagenome | biome: gut microbiome; feature: rumen; material: AP-attached | host: Bos | place: Iran: Karaj | collected 2018-10 | reverse complement strand
CATCGCACTGTCCTTAAACAGCGGAGCATTCATGTCGGAGACGATCCGAGGCGCGATGCTTGCGATCGATTCCGGTCAGCTCGAGGCATGTTACAGCGTGAACATGACGACCTGGCAGGCGCTTCGGCGGATCATCCTGCCGCAGTCTTTTACCAATGCGCTGCCGGCGCTGGGGAATTCGTTCATCTCCCTTCTTAAGGAGACAAGCCTGGTCTTCAATAGCTCGGTGATCGAACTGATGGCGCAGGCAAAGATCACAGCTTCGAAGTCCTACCGTTTCTTTGAAGCCTATATCGTAGTGGCGGCGATCTACTGGATCTGCTGCTTTGTTCTGGAACAGGTCCTGGCACGGATCGAGATCCGCGTCAGAAAATATGAAAGGGGTGTTCCGCAATGATCAGGGTCAGCGGACTGGAAAAAAGTTTTGGCAGTAATCACGTTTTAAAGGATGTGAATCTGGAGATCGGAAAGGGTGAGATCGTGACGATGATCGGTCCCTCCGGAGCCGGTAAGACGACGCTTCTTCGCACACTGAACTGGCTGGATGCACCGGACGGAGGATCGGTTACGATCGACGGCGCCTATGCATGCGCCCGTACAGCGGACAAAAGGGCGATCCGCGAACTTCGCGGCAAGACGGCGATGGTCTTCCAGCACTATAACCTGTTCGCAAACAGAACGGCACTGGAGAACGTAACGGAGAGCCTTCGCCTTGTAAAAAAACTGTCCAAAGCGGAAGCGGACAGGCGGGGCATGGAGCTTCTTGAGCGTGTCGGTCTGGCCGATAAGCGCGATGCATACCCTTCTTTTCTCTCCGGCGGGCAGCAGCAGAGAGTCGGCATCGCCAGGGCGCTTGCGGTAGATCCGGAGGTGATCCTCTTTGACGAGCCCACATCGGCCCTGGACCCGGAGATGGTCGGCGAGGTCCTGTCCGTCATCAAGGAGCTTGCAGAGACAGGCATGACAATGGTCATAGTCACCCATGAGATGGGCTTTGCGCGTGAGGTCGGAAAGAAGGTGATCTTCATGGACTCCGGAAAGATCGTTGAGGACGGCACCCCGGAGCAGATATTCGAGAATCCTCAGAGCCCGAGACTCAAGGACTTCCTTGGAAAAGTGCTGTAATACAGAATAAAAATACAAGGCCGGATAACCGGCCTTTTTTTCACTCCTGGGTTTCTTTCTCCATGAAGAAGTATCCGCCCTTGGCGAACGCCCTCTTTCCTGCAAGCTTCAGGTACAGGATTAAGGCAATCACCACATAGGCTGCGGTAATGCCCATGAAGCCAAGTACATTGCCCTTTGCAGGCCAGTTGACCAGAGCCAGGATGGGCAGGGCGAACACGAACATCAGACCTGTCGAGTTGGCGTACTCCTGTGCGACCGGGGTCTCGAAGTCAGGATCCACGACACGCACAAGAGACAGTGCCGTAGGAAGAGTTCCGTTTGCTGTTCCGAATATCATCAGGAACCTCATGAAGGAGAAGTCCTTGAACAGCCTTGAGCAGAACCAAGGGGTGAGGAAACATGTGATCAGGACTCCGATTGCGGTGAGAACAAGGATCACAAGCCAGTACTGGCGGATGGCGGCTATGCTGATGGCTCCCAGACATGCTGCAACGGTGATGTCGACTGCAATTCCGTCGATCCTGTTGCAGGTGTGGTTGTCTATGACATGCTCCGCATGAACCGCGATCAGGATCTTGCGGACCGCAATTGCACACAGCATGCTCACGACGAAGTTAATTCCCCAAAGACCCTGAACGGCCTCAAGGACCTTTCCTCCGATGAATGTTGCCACAATCCACTCAAGCCCGGCAAGAATCAGGAAGCTGAGAAGGTAAACGACCAGGATAAGAGCGATATGCAGCGTGAATGAGTCCATTGACTCACTGACTGTTGTCTGGAAGCTGGTGGCAACCCTCTCCTCCTTGAGCTTGAGGAAGCCGGTTCCGCTCTTTCTGTTGCGGAGCTTCTCCACATATTCTGAGCTGAGCCAGCCCTTGCGTGCGGCACGGTTTATCAGGAAAACTCCGACAACTGATCCTATGACAAAACCGATTGCGGCCATGGTAAGACCCACATCACCTGCATGCGCCACGTTGTAGGGAGTGCCCTCCCAGACCTTTGCCATTGACTCCGCCTGTCCGGGTCCAAGCTCAAAGCCAAGACAGAGCGTCAGACCGATTGCCACAGATGATCCGGGAAGCAGTGCACGGAGAATGAAGTATGCCGCGAACAGACCGCAGAAGCACTGGAGGCCGTACTCGGCAAGAAGCGCAGTCACGTTGGCCCAAAGCGATCCCTTCCTCTGCGCCTTCTCCTTCTTGGCGGGAATCCTGAGCTGCATGGCTATGAACGAGATGTTCAGAAGATGGAACATCAGCTCCTCAAGGAAAGCCTTTCCTGTCTGCAGGTTCAGGTATTTTGCAATGTAGTTGTAGAAAATAAAGAGGAACACACCTCCAATCATCGGAGCCGGTATCAGGTACTTACGAAGGAAGCTGATCTTTGACCTGAGCGTTGAGCCCAATAAAAGCGCACATGCGATGATGCACAGATGAATGACAATGGTGAAATCGTGAGAACTATGGATATAGCTCATTTATCTCCTCCCCGGTTTCTTTCGGATTTGATCTTGTTTATGTAGTATTCCTGGTATTTCAGCGAGTTTGCCTCAGGCAGAAGCCTGATGCGGTAAAGCACATCATCACAGAACAGCTCCATGGTCTGCTTGGCATTCAGTATCAGTGACGTGATGTTGTGCATCGGAAGCTCATAGTGGTTCTGGCCATGGCAGTCACTTCCGCAGTCGACATACAGGATGTCGTTCCTGAGCTGCACTGTGATTTTCTCAGATATGGTCTGAAGCTCACCGTCATTGTCGGCATCGCCTGTCTGAAGCAGCACACCGTCCTCTTTCGGGAAGCCCTCTATCCTGCAGACCTCGGCAGCCTCCCACTCATGCCACTCTCTGAGCGTGGTGAACGGAATGTCTACTGATGTCAGGTTGTCCATGTCGTCAAGAACCGTGATTGCTCCGCATGAGGAGCATGTCACCCTGTTTCCCTCGGTGCACATGGTGTCAAGGCTGTTGCACTTTGGGCACATGTACAGAAGTCTCTGAAGTCCCTCTGCCCTTCTGTCGCAGACATAGCTGTAGTCAACCGTCTGCTTCCACTCATCGTTTGAGAAATGCATGTAATCACGCAGGGTCTCGGAGAGGGTCTCAACAGGCATCTGCTCAATCTGCTGGGCGCTCAGATGGTATTTGACGTTTACAAAGACCTTTCCCTTGCGTTTGAAGTCAGCCCAGCGAGGATGATGGGCATAGCCGCCCTCAAGGTGCACTACAAGCACCGGAACCTTATACATTCTGGTGAATTTGGCCAGTGAAACATAGTTTACGGGCATCATCTCGCCGTCCCATGTTCGGGTGCCTTCCGGAAACAGGCCTACATTGTCCCCGTTCTGGAATGCTATGCGGATGTTCCTGATCATGGACAGGTCCCTGCGGCCCTGCTGCTTGGGGATTGCCGTGCACCATCTGCCGATGACAAGCTTGAGGAACCAGTTCTTGAACAGATATGCTCCGGCAACCCAGCGCACATGCTGCGGAAGGACAGCGGAGAGCATGACGGGATCCATGATCCCCACATGGTTTATCAGATAGAGGTACGGTCCTTTCTTGAGATCAGCGCCGCTCTCGTTCCTGAGACTGACCTTGCCGTTCGCTCGAAGCATGCGGCCGTAGGTCCAGCGGGCTATCCGAATAAGAAATGGCATTCGGGACATCAGTTCTCCTAAAGCAGAACAATATTGTTTTTAACACAATTATTCTAGATGTCATTTTCCCATATTATCGGATTAAAAAAAAGACTTTCTTGATACTAAATTGCCATGTAAAATAAAGGGGCTAGGAGTTTTGTAAATGTTAGCTGCAATTATCATCGCCTCAGTTCTTGTTGTCCTTCTTGTTCTTGTCTACTTTATCGCAAACATGTTCGCGACCATTGTCGTGCATCCGAACGTGCACACATATGAGTATTCAAGGGATCAGGTCCTGCTTCACAAGTGCACGATAGATCCCCTGACAGTGCTTGAGAACCACAAGGTCGAGGAGTTCACATACCATTCGGAGTTCGGATACAACCTCTACGGGAGAATAATCCGCGCAGATGAGGGAAGAACCTTCCCTGACGGCAGGCAGAGAGCCGTGATCCTGAGCCACGGCTGGACAAGCAACCACATAACAATGCTCACATACGGCAAGATCTATCAGGAGCTGGGCTTCAGCGTCATAGGATTCGATCACCGCTGCCACGGAAACAGCGACAAAGGTCCAGGCACATACTGCACAATGGGCCTCTATGAGCACAAGGACCTTATCGGACTGGCAAACTATGTCCGACAGTTCTTCCCGGAGGACACAGTCTGGGGTATTCAGGGCGAGTCCATGGGTTCCGCCACAGCCATGATGGCAGCCCCGGAGATCCCCTGGCTCTCTTTCGTGGTGGAGGATTGCGGCTACTCCACAATGCGCAAGGAGATGAGGGAAAACCTTAGAAGCAAGCACCTTCCTGCATTCCCGATCCTCAATGTCGGCAGCATGATCCTCAAGGCCCGCTACAAGCTGGACATGGACAAGGTTGCTCCGGAGGAGACAGTGAAGCGCATTGATGTACCCATGCTCTTCTGTCAGGGAGACCATGACACATTCGTCCCGACACACCTCATCTATGATGTCTACGGCGCAAAGAAGGACAAGAAGGAGATCCACCTCTTCAAGGACTCTGAGCATGCAGAGAGCATATGGGACCACACCGACGAGTACCGTCAGGTGGTCAAGGACTTCCTTACAAAGTACAAGATAATCTGAAACAGCACAGATGCCGGAAAAGCAAGTTCCATACTGTCACTTTTTGAAAAAAAACAGCACAAAAACCCAAAATCAGGTTTCTGTGCTGTTTTTATCTTTTTGAGCTTTATTTGTAATCTGCTTCTGTCAGGCCTGCCATGTGCTTGGTCACGATACTGCCCAGTCTCTCAAGATTGGCTCTGGAGTTCGCGATAAGTATCGGGCTCGGGACATCAAGGATCAGATCATCGGATAGCTCTGCCTTTCCGTTGCCCCACTTCACTGTGCTGATGCAGCCGCCCGCCTCACGGATTATCACAGCTGATGCGGCGAAGTCCCACGGATACAGCCTGATCTCGAAATAGAGGTCAACCCTTCCGACTGCCAGGTAGCACATCTCAAGCGATGCCACACCGAAGCGGCGGAAATCGGCGCACTGCTGATAAGTCTCGTTCAGGACGTTGCTGCAGATCTCGGCAAGGTTCTTGCGGTACAGGGAGAGAGCCGTGCAGATCACCGAATGCTCGAAATCCATCTTTGAGACATGGACTCTCTTCCCGTTGTGGAAGGCTCCGTTGCCCTTTGTTGCCCAGAACAGATCATCATGATCCGGATTGTAGACTACTCCAAGGACAAGCTCCTTGCCCTGACGCATTCCGACGGAGATTCCGGACTGCTGCATTCCTCTTGCGAAGTTTGTGGTACCGTCAATCGGATCCACGATCCAGCAGATCTCCTTGTCGATATCCATCATGTGCTTCTCCTCACCCTCGAATCCGGATCCGGGAACAAGCTCCTGAAGCTTCTGCTGCAGGAAATCCTGCACCGCAACATCAGCGGATGTGACGATGTTCCATGACTCGCCCTCTTTCTCAGTGATGGAGAAGGAATCCGTTCTTGTGAACTTAGATGCCTCCCTCACAATGTCCTTGACCTGTTCTACCAGCTTCAAAAGATCAATCATCTCTCAGCACTCCCTTGTTATCACAAATCTTAGCATGTAGTCCTTTGATGCATCATAGCAATGCTCATCCAACGTGTACGGGCCGCAGCTTCCTGTGCCTATACCCTGCTGGAACGCATTGATTGTAACATATGTTCCGGATTTCTGCTCATCTTTCCTATGTCTCATTTTCAGAAGCTCGGTGTCACTGTACGGCTTTATCCCAAGCTCAAACGGCTTGTCCACGGCAGTGAACCTGATCCTGCATCTGCCGTCGGAGACCTCCGCATATCGTGTGTCACAGCGGTTTCCGCTCTCCTGAGGCCTCACGTTGGGCTCAGTCATGTCATCCATGGTGCATGCACATTCCCTTACAGGATACTGCTCCTTCATGTCGATGTATGACTCCCCGCAGCGCCCGTAGTACTGCACATCCTTGAAGGACCCGTCCAGCCTGAATGCCTTTCCGAATCTCGGAAGCTTTCCCTTGACCCTCATCGGATGCAGGAGGCTTGTGACAAGCACGCCTTTTTTCCCGTCAGGCATGATGCAGCCCTCATAAAGGTCAGAGCAGAGGAATGACCTTCTGTTCACCTTGACCGCCCACTCTGCAACAGCACGCTTCTCCTCCTGCTTGAATCCCAGAAGCGTGGTCTTCTCGCCATACCACCTGCGCATGGGCTTTGCCACGAAGTTGATGCTGTCATTGTCAGTCTCTGCCCTGAATAGGATCGTGAACGGATCCGAGGCTGTCATCAGCTGAATCCCCTTAGCATCATCAGTCTCACAGGCAATGAGAGGAGACCCGTCCTTCATGCTGAACCACCTTGGCAGGCTGTCAGCCATGCGGATATCGCATTCCCCGTCTCCGGCCTTCAGGATCCGCTCATTCAGGCATATCTGCTCCGTTGATACAAGCCTTCCGTTCCTGTCAAATGTGTCTGCAGAGAGGAAACAGTCACCTGAGACATCTCCAAGATCAAACTCAATTTGCTCCTTCTCCAAAGGCTCAGCAGTCGGCCTGAAGTCAAAGCTCCTGCCGTTTGAGATGCTGATCTTCATCAGGAAGTCACTGCCCTTGGTGAATGCAGTGGTATTGAAGATCTCGAACTGATTGTCCTTTATCCTGCTGATACGTATGGGTCTGTATGCGTGGCGCACAATCCATGCACCGGTTGATGGTCTTCTGTCAGGATAGAATATGCCGTCACAGCAGAAATTGCCGTCATGGATCCACTCCCCGTGATCCCCGCCGTAAGTGTATGAGCCGTCCTCATGCTCAACGGCATGGTCGTTCATCTCCCAGACGCATCCTCCGATAAGACCGTCGTAGCTGTAGATCTCCTTCCAGTAGCCCTCGATGTTTCCAGGACCCACACCCATGGCATGGGCATACTCGCACATGAAATACGGGCGGTCCATGAACTGACTTGTCTTGCAGGTGCCCTCTCCTATCTCATGAAGCTCCTTCACAGGCGGATACATTCGTGATGCAATGTCATATGCCTTGCGCTTTATGTAGATGGCGCTCTCATAATGCACGGGGATGTCGGAGACACTCTTGAAGTACTCATAAGTGGCATTGGTGTTGCATCCTCCGCCGCTCTCGTTGCCCAGGCTCCACATGATGATCGGAGTGGCAAGCGCCTTGTCTCTCTGGTAATGGCGGACCGTTCTGCTCAGGTAGTGGCTCTTCCACGTCCTGTCGTTGGACAGTCTGTTGTAAGTGGGCGGAAGCTTTCCGACAAGCACCCCGTGGGTCTCGATGTCCACCTCATCCACTATGTAGATTCCCAACTCCGCGGCAAGCTCGATAAGAAGCGGATCCGGTGCATAGTGAGAGGTCCTTACAGTGTCGATGTTGAACTGTTTGCACAGCCTCAGGTCTCTCTCAATCTCGGAGGGCGACATGCAGTAGCCGTTCTTAGGATCGGTGTCGTGATGGTTCACACCCTTGAACTTGATCTTGTGTCCGTTCAGGAGATAAAGGTTGCCCCTGATGTCTATGGACTTGAACCCCACGCGCTGATGGATGCAGCTGTACGGGCTTTCAATGAAAAGGTCGTAGAGCACCGGGTTCTCAGCGCTCCACTGCAGGACCTCAAGCTCGGTGAACGTGACCTTTGCCTCTCCCTCCTTGGAGATTGCCTTCAAGGTATGGCACATGGGGTTTCCGTCATGGTCTGTTCCCTTTATGGTGAAGCTCACCTCCCGGCCGTCTTCTATGTATGCCGTGACATCGGCGCTGTAGACCGCACCGAGCTTTCTGGTCTTTATATCAATGTCCCAGAAATCATTCTTGTCAGATATTCTGAGTAAAACATCACGGAATATGCCATTGTTACGGAACATGTCCTGACACTCAAGATATGTGCCGTTACACCATCTGCGCACAACGCAGACAAGCTCGTTCCTACCTTCACGGACCTTGTCGGTTATGTCGAACTCCGCGGTGTTGTGAGACTCCTCAGAGTAACCTGCGAACTGTCCGTTCACATGCACCTCAATGCAGCTGCAGACACCCAGGAAGGAGATGATATATCTCTCCTTGTTCGTGCAGCCTTCAAGGTCAAAGAACGTCCTGTACAACCCCACATGGTTCATCTCATCCTCAGGAGCCTTCTTGAATCCGTCAAGGGCGCTGAAATAACCTTTCACCGGCTCAAGTGTGGGAATCACCGGCGGCTTGTAAGGGAAAGGATAGCGCACGTTCAGGTACATCGGATGCGAGTACCCGCGGTACTGCCATACGGACGGAACATCAATCCTGCCGAACTGCATCTTGTCAGAGTCGAACTCCAATGGCAGGTCATTCGGATCATCGTAATAGTTGAAGTCCCAGTCCCCGTTCAGGCATTTCACCATGGGAGACTTGTAGCGTTTCTCAAGAAGCGGAACACTCTCCGCACTGGCCCTGTCCGGATAAGGTATGAAGTAACTGCGCCCCGGAAGGCGGTTCACATCTATGGTATTGAAGTCACTGTAGTGCTGGCTCTGAAGTTTATATTGCATCAAATCCCTCGGTTATTTAGTAAAGAATATCATAATCCATAAAGGAAACAGATTCCACTCTGATTGCGTTTATTATCTGAGTATGCCGCATATTCCCTTTGCCATCCTGAGCTCAGGATCCTGGAAATGATTGCCGGGATTCAGCTCATAGGTGACATCAACTCCCCACTTTTTGAGAAGCTCTGCCATCTTCTCCGTGTTGTCCTGGACAGTGGCCATGACGGGATTACGGGTCTTTGCCTCCCTGTCACCGAGTGAGAGATACACCTTGGACGGACTTGCAGCAAGGTCATGGGATGAGGCGAAATCAATGAAGCCCGGAAACCACATGGAGCCGGACGCGCTGGCTGCACCGGAGAACACCGGGGCCCGGAACAGGGAATAGAGCGCGAACAGTCCTGCAAGGGAATAGCCTGCAATATATACAGCTGATGGTGCGGAACCAAGATCGGAGACAGCAGACGGTATAACAGTTTCGGTCAGTTCTTTAAGATAATCATCCGCCTTTCCGCCGAACGGGACATCGTTCTTGAATACCGCTGGGGCATCCCACGGGCTGAGGTCCCTGTTCCAGTCCATCCCGCTTACCTCAAGAAGCGAGAAATCCGCACCTGTCAGGGACCTGACGGCCTTGAATACGGCCTTTCCCTCGTTCTCGAATGTGTTCAGCACTACAAGTGGAGAAGCCTCATTTTCTCCACGGAATAATTGAGCTTTCATGACCTAGATTATACCACATTATTCTTGGAATATATGTTATACTGGCAGACGACTAAAACCTAAGAAGGAGCCCTACATGAGCTACGCCGACAAAGTATTCGTAAGCAACATCAAGGACATTCTGGAGAACGGATTCTCCGATGAGGGACTTGCGGTCAGACCGCACTGGGAAGACGGCACGCCCGCCCATACAATCAAGAAGTTCGGTATAGTGAACCGCTATAACCTCCAGGAGGAGTTCCCTATCCTGACAATCAGACGCACATACATAAAGAGCGCGATGGACGAGCTTCTCTGGATATGGCAGAAGAAGAGCAATGACATCCATCAGCTCAAGAGCCATGTATGGGACAGCTGGGCAGATGAGAACGGAACAATCGGCAAGGCTTACGGCTACCAGCTGGGAGTAAAGCACAAGTACAAGGAGGGCATGTTCGACCAGGTGGACCGCGTGCTCTATGACCTGAAACACAATCCGCAGAGCAGACGCATCCTGACAAACATCT
>JAEEGF010143470.1_pt1 | contig 10039 bp, 8 predicted proteins | sample 9134171 | NCBI WGS metagenome assembly JAEEGF01 (sample SAMN16246542, study PRJNA631951) | gut metagenome | biome: gut microbiome; feature: rumen; material: AP-attached | host: Bos | place: Iran: Karaj | collected 2018-10 | reverse complement strand
TGCCGCCGCCGTCGTAGTCCGAATAACGACGCCAGTTCGGGAAGGTCGCCCAATTGTCGAACGGGCAGAGGATCTTGTTGTAGCCGCGCCACGGAGCGGGACCGAGCCAAAGATCCCAATTGATGGTCGGCGGAATTGGTTCCGACGGCAGATAGCACGGGCCAGATGGATCCGCCACGTTGTTGATGAAAATCTCTTTCACCTTGCCAATACGGCCGTTACGGACCAATTCGCAGGCCAGACGGAATTTCGCGTCCGACCGCTGCTGGCTGCCGTTCTGGAAGATGACATTGTAGCGTTTCATCGCATCGACCATCGCGCGACCTTCGTGGATGGACAACGTCATCGGCTTTTCGCAGTAGATGTCTTTTCCTGTACGGGCCGCCATGATGCTCATACAAGCGTGCCAATGCGTCGGCGTCGCAATCAACACGGCGTCGATGTCCGTCCGTTTCAACATCTCACGGAAGTCTTCATACGTATCAACAGGACGCGCCTCATTACCAAAACGTTGCTTGTAAGCTTCGTTCACGATATCTTTCGCGCGGTTCAGACGGATGCTCTCCACATCGCACAACGCCATGATGCGCGCGTCCGCACGATGCATCAAATGACGGATATGACCGATGCACTGAATACCGATGCCGATGACGCCCATGCGGATCGGGGCATGCGTCGTCTCCGTCGCTTTCACATCCCATGCCTCAGCGCCGTTTACCATATTCGGCAGAACAGCGGCTCCTGCCGCCGCCATTGCGCTGTTTTTCAGAAAATCACGTCTGTTCATGTTTTTCCTTTTTTTATTTGTTCCCTATGTCAATCGACTTGTTTATTCTAGTAGACAAATAGAACATTATACCTTATTTTAATAAAAGTTCAAAAGACTACCAGCGTTTTTTCTGAAATTATGCGCCTCATCGTTGTTCAATTGTTAGCCATTCTACTGACGGCGACGATCTTTCTCCCGTCCATCCACGCCGTTCCATCCGCCAGGGAAGCCTGGACGGACGGTTTCTGGCAGACACTGCCGGATGATACGGAGGAGGAAACGCCCTCCGCCAACACGTCCATTTCCAGTCCGTCCATTCCGCTTCCGCCGTCTGCTTTACAGCCCTGCCCGCGGCGTCACATCCTTTTTCTTGATGTCTTCTCATGGTATGCAGCTGGTGCAATTATTTTCATTACAGCCATTTACACCTTCATTCGCTTTCATGCATGGTATCAGTCGCCGCCGCAACGGCGGCGACGTCTCGCCAGAAAAAAGCTTCGCCAATGGCTCCGTTCTAATTCAAACGACCTTCCAGAAGATTTTTCCATTCTTTTGCGACAAGCCTTCAACCAGCCAGACAGCGAGAATCTTCTGCAATTGGCAGATAATCTGCAAGCAAAACATCCACAACTGTCGGAATCCCTTCGACAGTTCGAACATGCGCGTTTTTCTTCTGGAAATACAACGGAACAAGCGACTTACAATCTTCGTCAATTTCTAAAACGAGTCTTGATGGTTGCCCTGCTCCTTTGTCTAACCGCCTGTTCGAAACATTTTTCGTCACAATGGCAGGAAGCGACCAGACTTGCGCAAGAAGGACGACTTCAAGAATCATTGGACATCTTCACCGAATTGTCGAAGATGCATGCTTCATGGCAACTTTCAAAAAATATTGCCGTATTGCACAGTCATCTTGATGCCGCGCAAGCCGCTGACGTCTGGAACACTCACAGCCAAATCCAGAAGCAGGCATATGGTTATGGCAAGGTTTGGTTCATTCATTATGCGCCAGAAGTTCTTCTGCCGCTGATTGTTGCATTGATTTGTGCAATATTCTTCCATCGCGGCAGACGACGCCTCCTTCTTGCCATAGTAGCAATTGTCGCGATAGTACTGTTCGCCATCGCAATTCGTCCACGATGGCAACTGACGAAGCAGGCCGTCGTCTCCATCCCGGCGGCGCTCCTTCCCGTTCCCTCCGAAACAGCCTCCCCCGCCGTTCATCTGACGGAACTGCCGCCTGGAGCCGTCGTGAAAATCTCAAGCGATTCTTATGTAAACGACTGCATACAAGTAGAATACCAACAAATTCAGGGCTGGATTCCAAAGCGAAACGCACTTTTTTTCACATCTCCATGAAAAAAATCGTCTGGTTTGATTTGTTTTTTGAAAATACGGATGTAATGTATTGACATCGACACGCCGGAGTGGCGGAATTGGCAGACGCGCTGCGTTCAGGTCGCAGTGGGAGCAATCCCGTGGGGGTTCAAATCCCCCCCCCGGTACCATCTTAAAAGCCGTAAATCGTTCTGATTTACGGCTTTTTTGTTACCCGACATTCTGCAAATGATTAGTCACCGAGCAGGTCTATGACGATGCCGATGCATTTCTGGCGTTCCTCCGCCATCTCTGATTGTTTTGCTCTTTTCGCCCAAACCTGTTCAGCGTAATGCATATCAATTACCTCCATGTCTTCTGGTATTGTGACTGCCATACTACGACAAATTGGGAACATGCGGGATGGCGAACGGTCGCTCTTGTATCAGTGTAATGGCTTCTTTATACGAAATTTTGAATAGCTCCGAAAGTTTAGTCGCAATGGTTTCTTCCGAATGTCCCAAACTGCGAAAACAGTCAATAAAAATGCCGATGTTTTTCTGGCGTTCATTTGTTTCCCCACGTTTTTCAGCTCTTTTCGCCCAAACCTGTTCAGCATAGTGCATATCAATTACCTCCACGTCTTCTGGTATTGTGATTGCCAATTTCCGATGCGTGTTCACCACATCGAACCCTTTTCTTGACATGTGATGGAAGATTTCCTTCGTCGCGATAAGCTCTTCCAATTTATCCGAATCCTTCTCATAGACAATATATGCCGCCACGGCCCCTAAATCGGACAGCAGACTGTCCGGATCATGCTTGCATATGTCCTTGAACGTCAGCACGTTCAGCGGGACGTCCATCACCCGCCGCGACAGCGTCGGAGGAATGTTCGCCTGTATCTCCCGCAGGCTTCGCGGCCCCGTCCAGTCGCCCGCCCCCGTGTAGAGGGTGACGCTCAGGGGAGTCGGCAGGATGGCCCCCTTCGGCCAGCCGGAAAGCCAGTCGCCCGGAACGCCTTTTGATCGCACGCCTTCCGCCATCCGCTCCGCCATGAACGTCAGCGAATGGTCTTCGTACTGAAGGTTGCGCAACGGCATGACCCGCGAGACTTTTGTCTGTCCTTCGACGCCCAGCACGAAAAGCGCGGGCTTCCCCCCGAACTTCGCCTGCATCGCCGCCACGCCGTCGTGAATCCGTTCACGGTACGATGACACTTTCTTTACGTCCTTTGCGTTCTTCGCGTGCGCTTTGAGCGGCATTCCCATGACCTGAACGGAGTCCAGATCCTTCAGGGCTTTTGGATCGACGGACAGTCCGTCCGCTCCAAAGGCCAGTCTGAAGATGTCCGCGATGACGTTGTTGTCCGACAAATATCGCTTAAGTGCATCGTTCCTTGCTCCCATGCCCGCTCCTTTGGATTATCCTTTCCACTAGTTATTATAATATGTTTCTCTATAATGTCCATCTTTTTTTGGAATACCAGCAGTTTTTTTGGAATTTTCCATACTATACATCGCCTTTTGAACAATGCAAGCTAATTATTGAATTATTTTGAAGTCATAATAATTCCTATAAAGTCATAGTACAGGTTATGATTTTATGAGAATCTTTATGATTTTTGAATTATAATGATATTTCTAGCACTTAAATGAATATTTATATTCATGATATATGCTGAATATAGTCCGTAACATCCCACTTTGCCTAAACTCCAATAAAATCCAAGCTATGCAGAATTAACAGAAATTACGGATCCAAAACAATATGGTAAATATTCATTCCCCCATCCATCAATGCGCATCAAATGACTCATAAATAGCGCATTGTCTCAAACAATACAGCCTCCAAACAGATAAAAAAAGAGTCTGGAGGAGCAAAAAACAAGCACTGAGTGATGTAAAAAAATACATCCACTCAGTGCTTACGAATTCCCCTAAAAACAAGTATGCGACTACCGCCCGTAATCGACGCGCTCCTCCGAGACGCGGAGGAGCAGGTCGCTTTCCTCCTTCTCGACAGGATCGGGCATGAACGGCGTCGCGTCAAACGGTCCGACGACAATCGGCAAAACAGTGAAATTGTCTTCGGCGCCAGCCGCTAGAACATGTTGTTTCAACTGCTCCGCAATCGTGTTCGGATCATTTGTGGAAGCCATTACCATCTCGATGGTTGCGTCATCGAGCATTCCCCAGACGCCGTCAGAGCAAAGCAAAAAGACGTCGCCCGGGCAGATGGCGATTTCCGTCCATTGCGGATGGAGCTGCTGCCCGCCGCCGACGACGCGCGTCAAAACATGAAGCAGCTGCGGCGACACGTTGTCGATTTTCTGCTTCCGCTGGAGCATTTCGTTGCCGACGGTGTGGTCCTGCGTGATGAGAAACAATTCGCCATTGCGCAGGCAATACAACCGTGAATCGCCGACATGGCACACCAATGCCTGGTCCGGATTCCATGGATTGAACAGGATGGAAACCACCGTGCTACCCATGCTGCCGTAATGACGCGCCATCGCATAGGCCTGAATGGCCGTCTGGGATTTGTGCAACGCCTGCTGTACACAGTATTTACGTTCGCCAGGCGATTCGTCCTTCGTGCCTTTCATGCTTTTGGCGAGCATGTTGCGAATCATCTTCGAGGCGACTTCACCCGCGTCGCCGCCGCCCATGCCGTCCATGACGGCGAAAAAGCCGTCTTCAGGCAACGCCAAGTAGTTGTCTTCGTTATTTTTGCGAACAAGTCCCATATCCGTGTGGGCATGGTATTGGAGAAACGATGCGAAATTAATCATTGTTTCACCTTCCCCCACGAACAACCAGTATGATTCGTGTCAATTTTCCATAGCATGACCATGATCTGCTCTTTATCCTTTATCCATAACAAGATGCAACGACCGTCGCGGCGGTCGAGCTCGATTGTGTGTTTCAACGTGTAGCCCTGCTTTTGCCAGCGGGAGGCGACATGCTGTTTCGCCATGGACAGCGTCACATGGAGCGTCTCCTGATGCTGCCATGCGACATCCTTCCGTTCGGCCGCCGGCGGCTGGACGGAAGGTGCCATCTGCGCATAAAGCGCACAGCTACAGAATATTATCAATAAAAAACGTTCAGTTCGCATAGTATCCTAACACACGCGAATATTTGGTACTGCCCTGCTGGCAGGAGCCGTCCGGAGCGCTGTCACTGGCAGGAATGTCATCGCCCGTTATATCCCACAACGCCCCCTTGCCGAGCGATTCGGCGGACGCGGAGCGGTCGTACGTCCCTTCGGAGGACGACCACCGTTGCATGACGAAGAATCGGTAGTGGTCTTCATCCGACGTGTTCAGACCGATTTTCGGCGACGCCTCCACATCGTAGAACACTTTCGATATGCCCATCAGCGAACTCGCGCGGGTGGAGCCGTGGGATGCGTCGATGGCGGCACCCGTCATGACGGAGAAGTAGTTGGCCGTTTTGGACTGGTAGAAATTCTTCGCGTTGACGGCGCTGATGCCGACGCCAGGCGTCGTATTGAACATGCTTTTGACGTGTTTGTTCAGCTTTTCATTCTTGCCAGAATCGTCGAAGCCGAAACGGCGGTCACCCCAAATGGAGGCGAGGCGTTCAGCGGATAGCAACTGGATGTTGCCCAATGTGATTTCGCCGATGGAAAACAGCGCGCCGAAGAGGAAAAGGTACAGCGGGAAGACGATGACGGCTTCCATCAGTACCGAACCTTTATCATTAGAATGTCTTTTTTTATGTATCATGTGATCAGTGGTCAGTGGTCAGTGGTCAGCGGCCGATGGTTGGGAGGGCTACGCTCCTGCGCGGCCGGTAATTTGTTAATATAATTATGAATTATGAATTGTGAATTATGAATTGTTAATTGTTTTTCATTTCAATCTGTTTAACGCTTGGCGCGCCTTTCAGATCGCTACCCGGATTCGATGTCCGTTTCAGATCGCGGCCTTTGTTTTCAATGGTCGCCTTACGTTCGACGCCTTTGCCTTGGCTGTTCTCCTTTCCCATCATCGTCTCCAAATCGCTCTTCAGGGTTTGCAGCGATTGGTTCATCTTGTCGGATATGTCGATATGTTCGAGGTCAACGGCAAAATTGATAAGCCCCATCAACGCGCCTTTGATCTGCGAGGTGATGGAGGAAATCGTGTCCATGAGGCCGCTGGCGAAATCCTTGAACGGCTCCATGGCATTCTCCAGCCATTCCATAGCTATGGGGCGCTCCAAAGGAGAATCCAGATCGAACTTGTTGTTGAATTCGTCCATGATCCCACTTATCATATTATCAAAACCGTCTACCATATTATTAAAATCACCCACGATTTCGCCGACTTGATTAGAGAAATCACCCATGAGCCCGTCCCACTGGCTCTCAACAGTTTCACCATCCAATATCACATTGAGGGTTCTGTCCAGCACATCCATCTCCCCCCGTCCAATTAATTCTGACATAGCATTAGCGAATCCTTGAGGACCACCAAACATAAGATTGTTCATAAGTTCTGCTCTTTCATATCCCTCCATAAAATCGTTAACGTCATTGGAAACACTGACAATGTCCTCCGCAAGGGAAGTCGCCGCGCCTTCGCCGAAGACCTTATTAATCCCTTCGCCAATATAAGGGCCGATAATGTGTGAGAGGACTTCACCGCCGACTGTGGCAACGGCTTCGCCAATCTTTTCACCGATTTTTGCCCCACCAGGGAATCGTGACCCCGCAAGCGCGCCCCCAATCTTGCCGCCGAGCTTGACGGTTCCCTTACTGATAATCTTGCCAGCAACATCGCTGGCAATCTTGCCGCCGACATCGCCGACAACTTGATTGGCGGTCTCATCCGTCATTTTCGAACCGGCATGTTGCGACTGGTCGCCAACCTTGTCAAACGTGCCTTGCACCGTCTTTGCATCGGAGTAATGATTAATAACCTTTTCAACAAGATCAGCAGGTGTCTTCGCCCTGCCATTGGTCTTGACAAGCGTGATTTCAAGAGGAATTTCGCTGTTCAAGACGGCGGGGGCCCATGAATTCGGCCGTCTGGAGCCGATGTCAATGGGGCGCAGGAAATCCTGCCTATCCACATGGGCGGCCAGCAGACGGCGTGCCTTGAACGGATCGATATCGTCATGGCGGCTGTCCGAAACGTTTGGCGCGATGTTGTTCAAGACGTTGTCTTTCAACTCCTTGGCATCTTTCAACATGTTTCGGATGACATCATTGACCGCCTTCGGAATCGCATCGCCCTGCTTCAACGGTGCAAGGCCTTTCAGCGACTCTGCCGCCTGTTTCGCCTTCTCGCCGAAGACCGCGCGGGCGGCAGAAACGCATTCCGCCGCATTCGCCTTCAGAGCGGTGGCATCCTTTCCGTATCCATCCGCGACGGCCGCCATCCCCTGCTCAAAATCAGCCAACGCGTTTTCACAACGGTCTGTGTACTCCTTTATGGCTGCGTTCGAGGCGGTTATGAAATCCGCAAAGGCCGCGTCCGTCTTCGGCAACTGCGTCTTCAGCACATAAAAGATCTTCAACAACGACAAGTCATGGCTTACGGTGTATTCGCCTATCTGCTTCTGCAAAACATCACACCAATACGCAACCTGTTCCGTCAAAAGATCTTCAGCCTCGCAATGCGGCTTCAGCGTCGCGAAGACAGCGCTGGAAAGTTCCGCAAGTTGTTTCCGCGCCACCACATAGGCCTCTTCCGCCGAAGCGGCCTTCAACGTGGCGGCGGCATCCGTCAACGCCTTCGCCACGTCTTCTGACGATTTCCGCAACTTAGCCAACGACTCTTCGGTTGTTTTCGCAAACGCTTTCCATTCATCGTCTGCAGAGCCGGAAAAATCTTCCACATCGCTCTTTAGGTCTTCCAACTGGCGTCTGAAAGCTACCTTGGCGACCGTCGCCAGCCAGCGAGCGGGAGAGACCATCAAAACGGGCGACGGCATTTTTTTCTGCTCATCCGCCGTCTTCGGCACGGGAAACGCCATCAACGACTTTTCGATTTGAGACATGATGTCCTGTCCGGCCTGTTTGATTTGCTGCGTAAGCTTTTCTTTCAGAGAAAGAAGCGACAACGTTTCCTCCACGATGCCATCGATGGTTGTCGTCTTCAGTTGCTTCACGTTAGCAACGGCCTGCGGGCAGGCCGCGAGAAATTCGCCGACGGTGTCCGCCGTGGCCTGCAACGCCGCTTTCAGAGCGTCCGTTTTTTCTTCAGAAAACACGTTGTCATCGTGATTTACGTTATGCCATGCGGGACTAATCGGCAAGCCGGGCATCCACGCCGAAGCGCCATTGGCAATCTTGGCCTGCACCGTCCATGCCGCATCATAAGCGGCTTCACGGTTGGCGAAGATGTTCTGCAACGAACGGATGCCGACGCCCAACGCATAGCACGCTTCGTCCATTTTGTCTTCCTTCGCGAGGCGAATCGCCTTATTCAGATATTTTTTGGCGTTCAGATAACGCGTATCATTGGGCGAAACGGAAAATTTTCCGTATGTTTTGACGGGCGTGCCTTCTGCCAAAACGCCTGTGTTGAACACACGGTCTTGATTCCGATACATTTGGACATTCTTCTCGCCCGCCTTGCGCTCAATGGTGATGTCACTACCGTCAGACCATGCGCCATCACCGACGCGAATCGCCTGTTCATCATTAAATCCTAACGTCTTGCAAATATCCTGCACGCCTTTCGCATGGACGAATGACTCCCAAGCCATCGTCGTCTGACAAGCCAACAGACTGAAAACCATCAATAGGGAGACCAATCTTTTCATTTCGCGTCACCTCCCTTCGCCATTTTGTAGTATTTCAGAACCGCTTCGCTGGCGTTCAAATCATACATTTCCAATGTCGGAGCCTTGGCGGTGTCTTTCGGAATCGTGATGGTGACAACCAGTCGCGGCATAAACATCGGAATGTACGCAAACACTGTGGCGTTGGGCTTTTTGTAATAGGAATAAAAAACGAACTGTTCGCGCACATCGTCCGGCAAGTTCATGATCCGGCGGATATGTTCGTCAAATTTGCCATCCCAGAAGATTTTTTGGAAGGCATCACGCTTTCCGTTTTGGAGGATGATCTGCAGCGATTTCATCAACTTCACGTCCTCGTTGTTTTTTACCAATTCACTCGTGAGTTTGATGCGCATGGCCGCACGCAGGCCGATAAGCTTCATTTCGTCCTCCAGATTGGAAACCGCGAACTCGCCGAGGCTCGGCGTCGCCTTCTGCGGGAATGTCTTGTCGAAATGCTCCGCTGTCTTCATGAAGACGATTGCCAGTTCTATGAACAATGGGCCTCTGGAAACGACGGTCGTGAACGGATATTTGGCGGGCGTTTCGCCGCGGAATGTCTCGCCGGCCAACATGGCGAATTTCGTGACGGAGCCATATCCGCCCTCTTCAGGAAGCTTCATCTCCAATAATAAAATGGTATCCCAGAACGGATTGTAAATTGCGCTGACAGCAGATGTTGCGTCATAGCTTCCCGTAATTTCCATCGAGCCGACGAAGAAATCCGTGAGCAGCTCCTTCTTCAACGGCTCCATGCGCTGCTTCCAACGGCGGAAGCAACGGTTGTCGAAGAACTTTTCTGCCGCAATTTCCGGCTCGCCGATGGCCATCCGATGGAATTCCGTGACCGTTCCCATGGCCTGTAAGGCAGGCCGAAGTGCTTTGGAATCAAGCGTTTCAGCGGTCGTCTGCGCCATCGCGCACATGGCGGAAATCACCGTCATGCACAGAAATTTCGTGATAAGATGGAAATGTTTGTTTTTCATTTTTCTATTGATGTTCCATGGTCGCCGAAGCGGCGACGCATTCAAGTAGATGGTTCTGTGATCGCGCAGAAGCGCGATATAAGGCCGTCATCTTTATGGATTCGCATGCTCATAAATGCCCGGTTTGCCGCTAGGGCCTATTCTGTCGCGGCCCACATTGTCGCGAC
>JAEEGF011172204.1_pt1 | contig 10040 bp, 8 predicted proteins | sample 9134171 | NCBI WGS metagenome assembly JAEEGF01 (sample SAMN16246542, study PRJNA631951) | gut metagenome | biome: gut microbiome; feature: rumen; material: AP-attached | host: Bos | place: Iran: Karaj | collected 2018-10 | reverse complement strand
CTGAAGAATCATCCGGTCCTCGTCGCGGGAACCATGGGACTCGACAAGAAGCCCCAGCTTCACCGTGTGGAACTGTGCTATGAGGAAGAGGGCGCTTTTTATTTTGCCGCGGCCAAATGCGAGAGCTATTACGGCGAGATCAGCCTGTATCCGTTCCTGACCCTGTGCGCGTATGATCCGAGGGAGGGCGTGTTTCTCCGCTTGAAGGGGCAGGCCGTCTTTTCGGAAGAGGAGGGCGTGATCATGCGCTGTCTTACGGAATCGCCCGCACTTTCCAGACGATGGGGAAGCGAACCGGGCATGCTGATCGCATATTTTCTGAAAGATATGACGGCGGAGTTTCTGTACGACGACGGGACCAGGGAGGAGATCTCGCTGGGAACGCCGGAAAATGCGCTCGTGGGGATCACCATCAAGAAAGACAAGGAGCTTCGCGACAGACTTTCGCGGATCATGGAACAGCGGGAGACGGAAAAGCCTGAACCGGGGGATGAGGAGAACCTTCACAGGCAGAAGATCTTCGACGGGATGCTTCTGGTCTTTGCGGAAAAGGCGAAGGAGCTGTGGCCGAGACTGGACGTGCAGCCGGCAGAGCGGAGCGCGCTGTTTGAAACCTATGATGAACGCGAAGAATATATGCGCCTTGCCAGAAAACGTCTCGGGAATGCACGGATCGAGAAGCCGGAGGATTTTACTTACTGGCTGAGCCCTTCCGAGTAAGGAAAAAAGCGGGAGAAAAATCCTGACGGCAGTTGACGAAACCTTCCGGAAGTCTTATACTACAATTTTCAAAACAAAACGGCACATAATCATCACGGGAAAGGAGTGTTCTTTCATGGAACAGTTCCAGTCTTTTTTAAGTTATCTCCAAAGTTTTAATTCTGTAACGGTGCTGATCCGGCTGCTGCTTGCAGTGATCGCCGGCGGCATTATCGGCAACGAGCGCGGCCGCCACGGCAGAGCGGCGGGCCTTCGGACACATATCCTCATCTGTCTCGGCGGTGCGATGACTTCGCTCTGCAGTCTCTATGTTTCCCAGGTCAGCGGTCTGGGCGGCGATATTTTCCGGATCCCTGCTTCAGTGGTATCCGGTATCGGCTTCCTGGGCGCCGGTATCATCATGGTCAAGAACAACAGCACCATTGCGGGCCTGACTACCGCAGCCGGCATGTGGGTCACGGGGACCATCGGCGTAGCCTTCGGCTTCGGCTTCTACGGCGGCGCGCTTCTGGCCACGGTCATCTGTGTGGTCAACGCCGCGCTTCTGACCAAGGTCGAGCATAAACGCAAACAGGCTGTCCGGTTCTACATCGAGATCGATGATCTTCAGAAGATCCAGGAGATCCTGAATCATATCACGACCATTCTGGAAGAGGACCTTCTGGTAGAGACAGTCAATGCCAAGAGCGGGATCGTCGGAAGGATCGGCTTCGTCGTTTCGACTTCGTACAAAAAGAGCTATGAAGAGATCCGGAAGTCGCTGATCGAAATCGATGGAGTCAGTTTCGTCGTGGAGGAGTGAAGCGCTGAACAAAAAGGCGTGCTGACATCATCCTATGAAGACCAGAGAAGAAGCCCTACAATTCGGACTGTCATTTCCGGACACCTTTCAGGACGCGCCGTTTCACGACCCGAACTGGCAGCTGGTCAGGTGTTCGGACAGCCCCTCCAGGCGTATCTATGAGGCTGTGCGGCAGATTCCGTACGGGCATGTCGCCACTTACGCACAGATCGCTGAACTGGCCGGCGAACCGAAAATGGCCCGGGCGGTGGGAAATGCGCTTCACAAGAATCCTGACCCGGAACACATTCCGTGTTTCCGTGTCGTAAACGCTAAAGGAGAACTTTCAGGCGCCTTTGCTTTCGGCGGGCCGGACGTTCAGGCGGAACGCCTTCGCGCGGAAGGGATCGAAGTCACGGATCAGAAAGTAGACCTACGTAAATATCAGTGGAGACCGTAAAAATTCGGGAGTCCGTTTCGCGGGCTCCCGGTTTTTTAAAATATGATGACAGTAGGGACGGAAGAATCGTCATTTCCTGAAATGTCTGAAATGACGGAAATGCATTTCCGGTCCTTTTTTTGGGCCATGACCGAAGTGCGGTCCGTGGCCGAAATGCGGTCCGCGGCAGCCTTCCGGCCTCTTCCGGCCGCAGTTCTCCTCGTCATCGCCGTCTCTCTGACGAAGATGCTCGCTCAGCTTGTCCGCGAGCCGGCAGAATTCCCGGGCCTCCTCGTCGGTGAAGCAGGCGGAGAAATCATCCACCGCAGTCTTCCTGCGGTTTTCGATGAATGCTGCTTCCGCGCTGCCGAGATCGGTAAGGCAGATGTGGGAGAGGCGCTTGTCCAGATCGTCTTCCCTGCGGATCACGAGACCGTTCTCGGCAAGCCGGCTGACCAGTTCGGTGACGGAAGAGGGGCGGATGTCGAGTTTTTCGCTCAGATCGCGGGCCGTGAGGCCGTCTTCAGACTTGATCGCCACAAGCGCCTGCTCGATGGAAGGGGCGAAATGATGCTCTTCCCTGCGGGGTCTGCGCTTCATGGATCTTAAGAGTGTAAATGCGGAACGGATCACGTTGGTTCTGTCTTCATAATTGGTATTCATGCTGTACTCCTTTCTTTCAGGCGGATCCTGAACAATTCCAAAACTAAAACTTAGGTACCTAACGGTCTGCATTATAGTTCGGTACCTAACTAATGTCAAGCCTTTTTTATCAACTTTTTTGAAAAGTGTTTTTCTGAAGCGGAGAGCATTGATAAAAGTGGAAAAAGGGTAGAAAAACAGCGCTTCTTTTGGTATGCTTTTTATAGTATGTTCTGCAAACGTCTTCAGCGGAACGGAGGAGATCCTCGAATGGCAAGACAAACGGAATCGGAAATGAGTCAGTTCCAGCGCGACCGGCACAGCCTGGCGGGCAAGACCTTCAGGGCGCTGGCGATCTATTCGCTGGTCATTACGGTCGCGGCAGTCAGCTTCGGCATTTATCTGTATTATTCCTCTGTGCGCAGGGAGTTCCGGAACCGGACCTGGCAGATGTCCAGAACGGCCAGTCAGTTTATGGACAAAGAGGAAGCGCTGGATGAGGCGGCGCAGGTCCTCACAACTTATTTTCACGAATTGACCCAGGAGGAGAGGGACCAGCTTCAGGACAAGCATTCTCCGATCCTTTCGCGCTTTGATTATGTGCGTGACGAGGGCTTTGAAGCCCTGTGCACCATTATGCGCGAGATCCAGGAGACGAACGGCGGAAAAGCCGCTTTCACGGCGGTCCTGGATCCGGCCACGAACCGGCGCATTTTCGTTGCCGACTCCGATCCCAACGACACTTTCTGCCCGCCGGGAAGCTGGGATGAGCTGCCGGCAGGTTCGATACAGGATCTGATAGAAGGCCGCAAGTATCCGATAGACGAACTGTTCGGCGTCGGTATGATCCCGGCCACGACCATCAAAATGGCGCCCTACGGCTACCGGTGCATGGCCGGCACTGTGATCGGCACAGTGGACGGCTATATGGTCTATGTGTTCTATGATACGGACGTAAACGTTGCGATGAAGACGATCGCACGCTTTCAGTGGATCTACATTGCAGTGCTCGCCGTGATCACGATCGCCGCGCTGATCGTGATGCTCCGGCGCATCAACCGGAACACGGTCCGCCCCATCAATCAGCTGGCGGAAGCGGCGAAGGCTTACACCATGGACCGCGATGACGAGCAGCGTGACGGGCGCCATTTTGCCAAACTGACGATCCGTACCGGTGATGAGATCGAAAGACTCTGCCGCACGATGCAGGACATGGAGGAGGATCTGGGCGTCTACGTACGGAATCTGACCCATGTTACCGCAGAACGCGAGCGGATCAGCACGGAGCTCTCTCTGGCCACCCGTATCCAGGCCCACATGCTGCCGAATATCTATCCTGCATTTCCCGACCGCCCTGAGTTTGACGTATACGCGGTCATGTACCCCGCGAAGGAGGTCGGCGGCGACTTCTATGATTTCTTCCTTGTGGACGACGACCACCTGTGTCTGGTCATCGCGGACGTCTCCGGCAAGGGCGTGCCTGCCGCGCTGTTTATGATGATCTCCAAGATCCTCGTGCAGAACGCTGCCATGCAGGGTCTCTCTCCGGCGAAAGTGCTGGAGACCGTCAACCATCAGATCTGCGCCAATAACCAGGAAGAAATGTTCGTCACGGTCTGGCTCGGGATCCTGGAGATCTCCAGCGGAAAGCTTACGGTATCGAATGCCGGCCACGAGTATCCTATGCTCAAAGATCCGGAGGGCAGTTTTGCCCTTATAAAGGGTCAGCACGGGTTCATCGTCGGAGGCGTGGACGACGTGAAATATAAAGAAAACGAACTCCAGATGAAGCCCGGCTCGAAACTGTTCATCTATACCGACGGCGTGCCTGAGACTACGGACAAAGGCAGAACTCAGTTCGGAACGGAACGGCTCAGGGAAGTGCTGGACCGTTACGCAAACGCCAGTCCGGAAGAGATACTGAACGGCGTGCGCGGCACCCTGGAGCGCTTTGCGGACAGCGCGGAACAGTTTGACGACATCACCATGCTTTGTCTGGAATATCTGGGCACAGGCAGTCAGGGGGAATAAAAATGCAGTATCGTAAAGACCGGAACGGCCGGCCGCTGTCCATCCTGGGCTATGGCTGCATGCGCTTTACCCGTAAAGGCGCCGCGCTTGACCTGGATAAAGCGGAGCAGGAGATCATGGAGGCCTTCCGGGCCGGTGTGAATTACTATGATACCGCCTACATCTATCCGGGAAGCGAGGTGCTTCTCGGGACTGTTCTGGAGCGGAACGGTATCCGGGACAAGGTGAACATTGCGACGAAACTGCCGCAGTATCTGGTCCGGAACCTGGCCGGCGCGGAGAAGTATTTCCAGGAAGAGCTGGAACGTCTCCGTACGGATCACATTGATTACTATCTGATGCACATGATGACCGACTTTGCCCAGTGGGAGCGTCTTAGGCAGCTGGGCATCGAGGACTGGATCCGGAAGAAAAAGGAATCCGGCGCGGTCCGGAACATCGGCTTCTCCTATCACGGCAATTCGGAACTGTTTCTGAAGATCCTTGAAGATTATGACTGGGATTTCTGCCAGATCCAGTACAATTATCTGGACGAGAACACACAGGCCGGTGTGACAGGCCTCAGGGCGGCGGCCGAAAAAGGCATCCCGGTCATCATCATGGAGCCTCTTCGCGGCGGAAAACTGGTGAATCTGCTGCCTTCGGACGCGAGGAAGGCCATTGCGGAAAATGCGCGCGGCTGGACGCCTGCAGCCTGGGCGTTCAGGTGGCTCTATAACCAGCCGGAGGTGACAGTGGTCCTGTCCGGCATGAATTCGCTGGACATGGTCCGGGAGAACGTTGAGACCGCGGATTCTGCCGAGGCCGGTGCGTTCACTGAAGAAGATTTTGCTTTTCTTGAAGAAGTGAAAGCCATGATCAAAGCCAGGGAGAAGGTCGGCTGCACAGGCTGCCGCTACTGCATGCCCTGCCCGCAGGGCGTGGATATCCCGGGGATCTTCCGCTGCTACAACGCGATGTACTCCGAAGGAAAGGCAGATGGCCGCCACCAGTTTTTCCAGACCGTCGGGCTGACCCGGGAACCGGCATTTGCCACACAGTGCGTCGGCTGCGGGAAATGTGAAAAGCACTGTCCGCAGGGCATCGCGATCCGGGAAAAGCTGAAAGAGGCCGACAAGGCGCTCAGGCCGCTGCCTTACAAGATCGGACTCAATGTCGTCAGGGCATTCATGGTCCGGAAGAAATAACCGTCATTCAGCCAAACATTCAGAGAGGCTTGGTAACGCTGCCATGCTGAGACGATTCGTCGCTTATTACAGACCCCATAAAAAAATGCTTGCGCTGGACCTGGGGGCGTCCTTCCTGATCTCGGCCATCGGGATGGTCTACCCCATCGTGACACGCAGAATGCTGAATGAATACATTCCGGAGAAGATGTACACGGCGATCGTGATCGCCGGAGCGATCGTGCTCGTACTGTACGTGATCCGGTGCCTTCTCCGGTATTTCGTACAGTACTACGGACACGTGATCGGCGTTCGGATGCAGTCTCAGATGCGGCGGGATCTATTCGCGCATCTGGAGAAGCTGCCCTTCCGCTTCTACGACGATCATGAGACCGGACGGATCATGACGCGCCTGACGAGCGACCTGTTCGAGGTCTGCGAGCTTGCGCACCACGGCCCGGAGAACCTTCTGATCAGCTCGGTCATGATCATTTTCTCCTTCATCTATCTGATGACGATCAATCCGTGGCTGACGCTGATCGTCTTCGCCTGCGTGCCGATCCTGATCTTCGTGTCGCTGCATTTCAGGAAGGAGATGCGGAGCGCCTTTGACGACCGGCGGAAGAGCAACGCCATCATCAACGCTGCGGTGGAGAGCAGCGTGACCGGCATCCGTGTGACCAAGGCCTACACCAACTCCGAGAAGGAGATCGAGAAGTTCGCGGAAGGAGACAAGGAATTCGTGAGCGCGTCGAAGCGCGCCTACCGCGCAATGGCCCGTTTCTTCTCCTCCACGGGCTTCATCACGGACGTTTTCAACGTGGTCATCCTGATCGCCGGCGGACTGTTCCTTTATAACGGCGACATCAGATTCGGCGACTATTCCACATTCATCGTCTCCGTGAACCTGTTCATCAATCCGGTGAACACGCTGATCAATTTCATGGAGCAGTATCAGAACGGCGTCAGCGGATTCAAGCGTTTCTGCGAGATCATGGACGAAGCGCCCGAGACAGACGCGGAAGACGCGGAAGAACTCAAAGACGTTGAAGGAGAGATCGAATTCCGCGACGTGAGCTATTCCTACGAGTCTTCGGACGAGGTCCTGCACCACGTTGATCTGAAGATCCGAAAAGGCGAGAAACTGGCGCTTGTCGGGCCTTCGGGCGGCGGCAAGACGACGCTCTGCCATCTGCTGCCGCATTTCTACGAGATCGAGGAGGGCTGCGGCCAGATCCTGATCGACGGGAAGGATATCCGGCATCTGACGCTGGAATCCGTCCGGAAGAACATCGGCATCTTGCAGCAGGATGTCTTCCTGTTCTCCGGCTCCATCCGGGACAACATCCTTTACGGGCGTCTGGACGCCACGGAAGAAGAGGTCATCGAGGCCGCGAAATGCGCGCACATCCACGACTATATCATTTCCCTGGAAAATGGCTACGACACGGAGGTAGGAGAACGCGGCGTGAAACTGTCCGGCGGCCAGAAGCAGCGGCTTTCCATTGCCAGGGTATTTCTGAAGGATCCTGCGATCCTCATCCTGGACGAGGCGACCAGCGCGCTGGACAACACCACGGAAGTCCTGATCCAACAGGCCTTGGACGAGCTCTGCGAAGGCCGCACGACGCTTGTCGTGGCGCACCGGCTGTCCACCATCCGGAACGCGGACGAGATCGCCGTCGTGATCCGCGGCGAGGTCACCGAACGCGGCACGCATGAAGAACTGATGCAGGCCGGCGGCATGTATCAGAAACTGTATTCCCTGCAGTTCAGGGAAAATGACCTCATCGGCTGACTGCCGGAAGGGAAGGGCACGGACGCTCCGTGTCCGGGGAGCACATAGATGATCAGGCTGCCTTACGGCAACGGCGGAATTGAATTTGACGAAGTCAGGGAAAATGCGGCGGTACTGACATCCGGTATCGGCGCGCTCGGAAGCCGTATGCCTGGAATCGAACTCGTCAGGGCAGCCATGGCGGCTCCTTACGGAGGCACCCGGCTTTCAGAAATGGCCCGTGGGGCGCACAGCTGCACCCTGATCATTTCGGATCATACCAGGCCGGTGCCGAGTAAAGACATCCTGCCGCCGATGCTTAAGGAGTTAAGGCTTGGAAATCCGGACATCGACGTCACGCTTCTAGTGGCCACAGGTTTCCACCGGCCTTCCACGAAAGAAGAGCTCCGCGCGAAACTTGGGGACAGGATCTTTGAAAGTGAGAAGATCGTGGTGCATGACTGCACGGACCCGGAGCGGAATCCGGTCATCGGCACGCTTCCGTCCGGTGCGGCGCTTCGGATCGACCGGCTCGCGGCCGAGACAGATCTTCTCATCGCCGAAGGCTTCATCGAGCCCCATTTCTTTGCCGGATTCTCCGGCGGCAGGAAGAGCGTCCTCCCCGGGATCTCCGGCCGGGAGACCGTTCTTGGGAATCACTGCGGCGCGTTTATCGCAAGCCAGTCCGCCCGCACAGGCGTGCTCCGGGATAATCCGATCCACAGAGACATGACTGCGGCGGCTGAGATGGCCGGGCTCCGGTACGTCGTCAACGTGGTCATCGACGAAGAGAAACGGACCGCGGCCGCATTTGCCGGAGACCCCTTCCTCGCACATGAAGCCGGATGCGCTTTTCTCAGTTCCTTCTGCAACGTGAAAGCGCCTCTTTCGGACATCGTGATCACCACGAACGGCGGCGCGCCGCTTGACCAGAACGTCTATCAGTGCGTCAAATGCATGACTGCCGCCGAAGCGGCCTCAAGGGACGGCGGCGTGATCATCGTTCTGGCGGAATGCGCGGACGGGATCGGCGGCGACGGTTTCTATCATTCGCTCAGGGACTGTGAAAGTCCTGAGGCACTTTACAGACAGCTTTCCATGACCCCGCAGGACAGAACCGTTCCGGATCAGTGGCAGAGCCAGATCCTGGCGCGGATCCTCTGGCGCCATCCGGTGATCTTCGTGACCCGTCCGGCGCTTCAAGGGATCATAAACGACATGAAGATGACCTATGCGGAGAGCCTTCCGGAAGCGCTATGGCTGGCCAGAGGACTTATGGGCAAAAGATCGTCGCTGACCGTCATTCCCAACGGGGTCTCGGTCATCGTGAATACTTAACAATGGATGAGAAAGGAGTTTTCAGGCCATGAGAAAAACAGCAGCGATCGTTCTTATCATTCTGGTACTGGTTTTTACGGGCTGCGATCCCGGAAAATACATGTTTTCGAAGGAAGAACTGGAAGGAAATGTGGTCAAAGCCGAACTGATCGAATATGAAAACGCGGAATGGAAGAGATTTGCCTCGTGGGTCCCGAATCATACCAAAGACCTTCTGCCGTTCAAAACCACAGAGGCTTCAGTGACAAAGGAACTGCCTGAGGGAAAAATGTCTCCGTTCCTGAACCGTCTCTGTAAGGTGCTCATTCTCTACAAATACTACGGTGTGAATTCGCCAAAAGGAAAGTGTCTGAGGCTGACTTATAAGGACGGGAGTTTCCTGATCCTGAACTATACCGGAATCAGCTATGGTTATATCGGGAGATTCTCGGAGGATGGGAAAGTGCTGGAGTTCATCGGTGCATTTGAAGACACTTCGGATTTTCAGGAAATGATCGACGAATTCTTCGGAGACAAACAGACCGGGCCTGATGACCCCAGGGCATAAGCGTGGTATTGATCAAAAGGAAAGAGGATAGATGTACCAGAACGAAGACATACTTGAAAAACTGATCCTGGTCGGGGTGCAGACCGGAAGCTCCTTCGATGTGGAACGCTCTCTTAGCGAGCTCGAAGAACTGGTCTCGACGGCGGGTGCGGAGACTGTCGGACGGCTTGTGCAAAACCGTGAAAATGTCCATCCGGGCACCTATATCGGAAAGGGCAAAGTGGAAGAACTGAAGGATCTTCTGTGGGAGACCGGGGCGACGGGCATCGTCTGCGATGACGAGCTGACCCCGGCACAGATGAAGAATCTGGAGGACGTGCTGGACACGAAAGTCCTGGACCGGACGGTGCTTATTTTGGACATCTTCGCGTCGCACGCAGTCACGAAAGAGGGCAAGATCCAGGTCGAACTGGCGCAGTCGCGGTACGCACTGACCCGCCTGCAGGGCTTCGGCAAATCGATGTCCAGGCTGGGTGGCGGCATCGGCACGAGAGGTCCCGGCGAAACGAAACTTGAGACCGACCGCCGGCGGATCCGCACAAGGATCAGCCAGCTGAAGGAAGAACTATCCGAGGTGGAACGGAAGCGCACAGTGAACC
>JAEEGF010979852.1_pt1 | contig 10040 bp, 8 predicted proteins | sample 9134171 | NCBI WGS metagenome assembly JAEEGF01 (sample SAMN16246542, study PRJNA631951) | gut metagenome | biome: gut microbiome; feature: rumen; material: AP-attached | host: Bos | place: Iran: Karaj | collected 2018-10 | reverse complement strand
AGCGGCAACGTGACGGTGACCTCGTCGTTCCGCATAGGCGACGTCGAGCTGCTCGACCTCAACGGCAAGAGCCATCTGCGCACCACCGTCGACGGCCTCTCCGCCGCCCTCGACATCTCGTCGCTGCCGGCAGGCACCTACATCGTCCGCATCACCACCTCGGCCGGAACCGCCTACAAGAAACTGGTAGTGAAATAGGACATACGGATTTTTGGTTGATAAAAAGCGTTGAGGCGGATGCAAGCATCCGCCTCAATTGTTTTAAAGGCAGGGATTGATTATTCTGAACACGGATTACACAGATTGCACGGATTGTTATCTGTTGAATCCGGTCAATCCGTGGTCCACTTATCGGGTCGCTGCGCTCAAAATCTTTAGAAAATTATATTTAAAATTATTCAAATTTGCTACGACGAGGGCAAAGCCCTGCAGAAATGCCGTTTCTGCACAGTATCAACTTCGGTCGTTGTCCGATTGTTGTCCGCTCGTTGTCCGATTGTTGTCCGATTAATGAACGGACAACAATCGGACAACAATCGGACAACAAACGGACAACGACCGAAGGAGGTCTTGTAACTTGCTGGCAATGAATGCCTGTTTTTTTTGGGTGAAAATCGGGTGTCGAAGACTGATTATATGTTTGGCTTCACGGTGCGACACACCCCGCACTTCGTTTTTGTTCACCGCTTTGCTATTGGAATGGCTGGTGCGACACACCCCGGCCTTCGGCCACCCCTCTCCGAGAGGGGATGGGCTGCCGCATCGTTTTGATTATCAATGGAGCGCTGTCGCGCCATCCCCTCTCGGAGAGGGGTGCACGAAGTGTGGGGTGTGTCGCATTGTCAAATTGGTTATCCGTTGGATCCGGTCAATCCGTGGTTCACTTATAGGGGGTCGATGCGCTCAAAATTTAAAGAAAATCTTTTTCAAAATTATTCAAATCTATTTTATTTTTGAATGGATTTTGGCTGATTTTGAGGTCGCAAGGCCGACCCATTCGGCAGGGCAGGCAATTCTGTCACAACGGATAGATATGGTTTTGAAAAAATGTCGTTTTGCTTTGCAGTGTTGCGAAAAATTACTATCTTTGCATATTCTTTGCTGCTTAGCTGGTAAGGATAATATGTTGAGTAAATAATTAAAATTCAATAATATGAAGCATTTATATTCTTTTGTTTTCGCGCTTGTAGCACTCGTTGCCGCCAATGTTGTACAGGCACAGGGTCCGAATCAGATTAATCCCAACTGTGTGGGCCTGAAAAATCCCACCAACTTCACGCTGAGCGGTACACACGATGAATTGTGGACTGGATATACGGGAAATAAAGGCTATATGGTAAGTACGTGCCTCACGGAGGGCAGTACGTATAACCAAACTGTACAGGCTTCAAACCTTGAAACCTACAATAATACCAACGGCTGCACCATTGGCCTTGAAACGAACGCACGTACCGCATCAAAGGACCTATATAACAACCTTGACCATTCACGTCAGTTTGTCATCAAAGGAGAAGGCACCGACCCGGAGACGCACGGACATCTGTCATACCTTCCGCCGGATTCGTCGTTCCAAACCTCAATACGTTTGGGCAATTATTGCGGCAATAGCGGAGCTGAGAAGTTGACCTATCAGATTGCAGTTCGTCCAGATAATGCATTTATTACCTTGTGGTATGCCCTGTCGTTGCAGAACGGACAGCATAGCGCTGAAAACAATCCGGAATTCGTTGTGGTTGTGGAAAAAAATATTGGAACGACGGCTGCGCCCAATTGGGTGCCGCTTGCCGGCGATACGCTGTGCCATATACGGCCCACACCTGCGAATGCTAATGGAGATACGGCCTTCCGTGTCGGTGCCACAGGGACAGTGCTTTCATCAGGTTCCTCGTCGGGGTTGGGCTATAATATATATCTGCCTTGGCACAAGTTGACGATTGATCTTAGTCCTTGGATGTATCAAACGGTTAGAATCAGGATTTCTATGGGCGACTGTTCATTTTCAGCGCATTATGGCTTGGCATATATTGCCGGCGACTGCCAATCGAAGAATTTGTGGGTCGCAGGTTGTGTGCCAGGTGACAATGTGACCGTCATTAGTGCCCCGGAAGGCGCAGAGAGCTACGAGTGGTACCGCAGCAAGACCGGACGATTAATTGGATCGGCACAGTATGATACCTCTAACTATGTCCTTATAAACGGTGCAACAAGCAAGGATCTGGATGTTACTGAAGACCATCTGGTGAGTGTTGTTACCGGCGACACTATGACCCGGCAAACCTTTATGTGCAAGATGACATCGAGGATGAATTCTGCAACTGCTGTTGTCAGCAAGTCATACACGGATATCGGAAACACAAAACCCAGAGTGGTTGTCGACTCAAGCAGACAGGGCAACACAATACACTTCACGGACCGGAGCTTTACTCCGTACGCTCCGGGGGATATATATAATGTCGATACAAGCCAGACGCAGTGGGAGTTCTTTAACTCAGCCCAGCCCCACCCGAATACGCTGATAGCGGCATTCACCGGTGGCTCGGTGCATTACACTTTGGCCGACTCCGCCAACCTGTCTATGAGAATGCGCGTCTTCAATTTTGATGCATCGTGCTCTTCGGAGAAGGATTTTACACTGGTGAGCGGCTATACGGATGGCGACACCACGACCCCGGCGCCTCCTTTCCAAGTGACGCGCGGCTCTGATATGCCTGCCGGAGTGACGCCCGAGTCGCTTGTGACCAGTATGTTCCTCGGCGGAGGTGTCGAGGTGTCGAATGTTATGTTCAACGGTTCGGCATCGGTGGACTGCAATTCCATTGGCTCATTTACCAACAATGATGCCGTGACCCATATAGGTATGGAGTCGGGCATAATCCTTGCCACAGGCGATGTGGTCGAGGCTATGGGTCCGAACAATGCCGCCAGTGCTTCATCTCAAAGCGACTGTAGTGTCTATGCCAATGCCGCGATGTCGGCTTTGGCTGGTGCTTCGGTTTACGATATTGCAACCCTTGAGTTCGATTTTGTCCCTAAAAGCGACTCGGTCAGTTTCAGGTATATGTTCGCCTCGGAGGAATATCCTGAATACATTACGATGGATTTCAGCGACCTGATTGGAGCCTTCTTGTCTGGCGTGAATCCCAATGGAGGTATGTACACCAACACCAACATTGCCACGCTGCCGCAGACGAATACGGCTGTGAGCGTTGCCAACGTCAACGGTAATGAGAACTCGCAGTATTATGTGTCCAACAATGCCAACTATATACAGTATGACGGCTATACCACCGTGCTGACTGCAAAGGCGAAAGTTGTGCCTTGCCAGCAGTACCATCTGTCGATAGCCGTGGGCGATGTTATGGACCCGAATATCAGTTCAGCCATTCTCCTCGATGCCGGCAGCTTCTATTCCAATGCAATAGAGTTTGCCTTTAATTCGGCCACGGACAATGGCAATGCGTTGCAGATTTACGAAGGCGATGAGGTGACTTGTACGATGACTCGCAAGACCCCTTCGTCGACGCCTGTTGCAATTGGTTTTGAAGTCTCGGGCGATGCAACGCCGGGTCTGGATTGTGAGGCTATTAATACACTCTTTTTGTTCCCGGCCAGTCAGACTTTTGTGTCAAAGAATATCCGCTCGTACTTCGACGAAATCAGCGATGGTCCGGAAACACTTAAGATTGTCCTCAGCCCTCAAAACGGATGCCTAAGGGCCGACTCGGTTGAAATTGTGATTCTTGATCAGACTGCTCCTTGCGACACACTGTATGTTTTTGATACTGTCTGGCTCAGTGCAGAGAGCTACAATCTTGTCGTGACAAGCGACAATCCCGATTTGGGTCTTGCTGCCGGCAACGGCCATTTCCCTGCTGGTACGGCAGTGGAGATTGCGGCCATACCGATTGAGGGCAACCGTTTTGTGTCGTGGAACGACGGCTTGGAGTCCAACCCGCGCACAGTGATTGTGAATGGCGACACGGCGTTCTACGCTATGTTCACCACGTCGGGCATCGAGGAGGTGCCTGTGATGAACGGCTGGTCGCTCAAGGGCGAGCGCGGCGAACTGGTGGTTGAAGGTGCCGCGGGACGTATGGTTCGCATATTCGATGTTTGGGGCCGCCTGCTGTGGTCTGCCGACAAAGCCCAGCCGGAGGTGCATTTCGCCGTTCCCGCCTCGGGCAGCTATGTGGTGCAGGTGGACAACGGCCCGGCCAAGAAGATTACTGTCCTTAGGAAGTGATGGGACATTTGAGTTGTTGTCAGGGCGCCCGACTCGCAGAGTCGGGCGCCCTGACTGCTTTTAGCTGTGCTAAAAAAATATTTTTCAGCGTTTTTGCTTGCCGTATGAGTTTTTGTTTGTATCTTTGCAACCCCAAAAACAAATAAAAAAGAATAAAAATGAACGCAAACAGCTATAAATTAAACCCTAACAGACTTGTGGCCTTCCTGCAGAAGCCTGCAAGCCAGTTCACTCGCGATGATATGATGCGTGTCATCGAAGAGATGGAAATAGAGATGGTCAACTTCCGCTATATGGCTAACGACGGCCGTCTGAAGACACTGAACTTTGTCATCAATGGCTACGACCATATCCGCGACGTCCTGACGTCGGGCGAGCGTGTCGACGGCTCGAGCCTGTTCCCCTTCCTCGAGGCCGGCAGCTCGGACCTCTATGTCATTCCGCGCTTCCGCACGGCATTCATCAACCCCTTTGCCGAGATACCGACGCTCGATATCCTGTGCAACTTCTACACCAAGGACGGCGAGCCCTTCGAGATGGCACCCGAGTATACGCTGCACAAGGCTGGCGAGGCCTTCCGCAAGGCTACCGACGGTATGGAGTTTGAGGTTATGGGCGAGTTGGAATACTATGCTATCGCTCCGAAGGAGGAGGACTATCTGCCCGCCGACCAGCGCGGCTACCACGAGTCGCGTCCTTTCTGCAAGTTCGAGGACTACCGCACCGAGGCTATGAAACTTATTGCCGAGTGCGGCGGACTTATCAAATACGGCCACAGCGAGGTGGGCAACTTCACCGTGGGCGACACGATGTACGAGCAGAACGAGATTGAGTTCCTGCCGACCTATCTTGAGGATGCCGCCGACCAGCTGGTCATAGCCAAATGGATTATGCGCTCGCTGGCTTACCGCTACGGCATCACCGTCACCTTTGCTCCCAAAATCACTGTCGGCAAGGCCGGCAGCGGTATGCACATCCACACGCGTGTCAGCAAGGACGGCAAGAATATGTACATCGGCGAGAACGGCCTGAGCGAGATCGCCCACAAGACCATCGCCGGCATCTTGAGCCTTGCAGGTTCATTGACCGCTTTCGGCGACACCAACCCCACCAGCTACTTCCGTCTGGTGCCCCACCAAGAGGCTCCGACCAACATCTGCTGGGGCGACCGCAACCGCAGCGCTATGGTGCGCGTGCCGCTTGGCTGGACCAAGGGCAGCGGCAATATGATGGCTCACTGCAACCCTCTGGAGTCGAAAGAGGAGGTGGACTTCAGCTACAAGCAGACTATCGAGCTTCGCACTCCCGACGGCAGCGCCAATGTCTACCTGCTGCTTGCTGGTATGACCGTCGCCGCCCGCCACGGCTTCGAGATGGAGAACGCCGTCCAGTATGCCAAGGACCGCTATGTCAGCGTCAATATCTTTGAGCACGAGGAGGTGCTGAAACGCCTTGACGTGCTGCCCGACAGCTGCGCCGCCAGCGCCGACATCCTGGAGCGCGACCGCGCCGTCTACGAGGCTCAGGGTGTCTTCGCTCCGCAGCTCATCGATGGCATAATCAAGGATTTGCGCGCCTTCAACGACCGCAATCTGCGCGCCGAGATTGGCAACGACCCCGAGAAGACCCTTGAACTGGTGCAGCGCTTTATGCACTGCGGATAATCAGAACCCACTTTTTTATTAATCAATAAAACAATTTTAATTATGAAGAAAATTCTCTATTTTGCTGTAATGGCATTGTTTCTGGCCGGTATGACGGCCTGCGAGAAAGACCCCGACGAAAACGGTGGCGGTGGTAACAACAGTGGCAACGGTGGCAACACCGGCAGCGGTCCGCTGGTAGGCACTGAATGGGTGCTTGAAGAAACTGAAACCGAGACCGATGATGGCGTTACTTATGACTTTTATATGAGTATAACCATCAATTTCGCCACGGCGCAGAGCGGCAAGATCGTTGAGTATGGCCGTTCATCAGTCGGCGGTCAGACGCTCTATGAGGACAGTGAGGAATTGCCGTTCACATACGTGTTTGACGGCACTGCCACCCAAGGCCGTGGAACTATGACGGGCACCGACGCGGAGACTGGCGAGTCCTCAAGTATTCCGTTCACCATTGCAGGCAACGAGCTTACTATGACAGGCGTTGACGAGGACACTGGCGAGACTGAAACAATAGTTCTCACCCGCAAATAATTGTTGTAAACTATAATGTTAAAAGCTCCGACATTTGTCGGGGCTTTTTTTAGTGAAGCGATGGCATACAGACTTGACAATGAGCAGGTAGGCTTCCCCGACCCGCGGCTGGCGGAGAGCGACGGCTTCCTTGCCGTGGGCGGCACGTTGGAACCGCTGTGGCTGCTCAATGCCTACTATATGGGTATATTCCCGTGGTATGACGATGAGGACGGCGACCCCTACTGGTACTCGCTCGACCCGCGTATGGTGCTGAAACCGCAAGATTTCCGCCTGTCACGAAGCCTTGAGCGCACCATAAGGTCAAAACGGTTCGAAGTGCGCATCGACACCTGCTTCCGCGAGGTTATGGAGCGCTGCGCAGCCGTTGAGCGACCTGGCCAGACGGCAGGCAGCTGGATTAGCGGCAACTTTATCGAAGCCTACTGCCGCTTGCACGAAGATGGCTTTGCCCACTCGTTCGAGACCTTCCTTGACGGCAAGCTGGTCGGCGGACTCTATGGCGTAAGCCTGTGCGACTTCTTCAGCGGTGAGTCGATGTTCCACACCGAGCGCGACGCCTCGAAGGTGGCCTTTGCAAGGATGGTTGACTTCGCCGCAGCCCACGGATTCCGCTTTATCGACGCACAGCAGCCCACAAACCATCTGGCCTCGCTGGGGGCCAAGCCTATTCCACGCGAGGAGTTCCTGTCGATGCTCGAAAGCAACGACCTCAAGAAAACCTATCGGGGCCGTTGGAAGAGCAACACCGTGACGCTGCTCATCGGCGGCAATCAGGGCGACAGAGTGAGCCTGCTGATGCAAGCCATCATCGAGATTGCCAGCCGCATCGGAACAGTGTCGGCTGCCTCGTCGCTCTACGAGACCGAGCCTTGGGGTTTCGAGGCCGAGCAGAACTTCCTGAACCAGGCGCTGGTGGTCGACACTGACCTCTCGCCCGAGGAGGTGCTGCAGCGAGCCCTCGAGATAGAGAAAGACCTGGGACGTGTACGATCGGAACCGTCGGATATCCAAAATTCAAAATTCAAAATTCATAATTACACTTCGCGCCCGATGGATATCGACTTGATATTCTATAACAACGACATAGTCGACACTCCAGCCCTGCAGCTGCCCCATCCGCGTATGCATCTGCGTCGCTTCGTGCTGCAGCCGTTAGCGCAGATTATGCCCGACAAAATACATCCCAAATTCAGAAAAACAATAAGCCAATTACTCGCCGAATGCACCGACGAAGGTGTTGTAAAAGAATATTTTTAACAATTTAGTATGTTGAAAAACAGTACAATGTACTTTTGTTGTGAAAATAATTTTGCCAGTTTGGAAAAATGTAGTACTTTTGCACTCCATTTTGTGGAAAAATAATATAAATAAATAGTTAAAAATGTACGCAATAGTTGAAATCGCAGGAAAGCAATTCAAGGTCGCTCAAGATCAAAAGATCTTCGTCAACCGCCTCCAGAACGATGAAGGCAGCGAGGTCTCTTTTGACACCGTGATGCTCAAAGACAATGATGGTAACATTACCGTTGGCCAGCCCTACATCAGCGGCGCCAGCGTCAAGGCTACCGTGGTGAAACATCTGAAGGGAAAGAAAGTTCTCGTCTTCAAGAAAATCCGCCGCAAAGGATATCAGAAGATGAACGGCCACCGTGACTATCTGACCCAGATCCAGATCAACAGCATTAATTAATCAATGTAACTAACCTTTTAAAACGTATATATTATGGCTCACAAAAAAGGTGTCGGTAGTTCCAGTAACGGTCGTGAATCCGAAAGCAAACGTTTGGGCGTTAAAATCTTCGGCGGACAGCCCTGCATCGCCGGTAACATTATCATCCGTCAGCGTGGTACCGTCCACAACCCTGGCCGCAACGTCGGTATGGGCAAGGACCACACTCTCTACGCTCTTTGCGACGGCGTTGTGAAGTTCCACAAAGGCCGTGAGGACCGCTCGTTTGTCTCCGTTGTCCCCAACGCTGAATAAACACATAGCTCAGACAGAAATTAAAAGCGACCCAAACGGGTCGCTTTTTTGTTTTATGCCGGTTTCTTGCATTTGACTTTTCGTCTATTCCTGTTGCCGCAGGCTCTCGCCGTGAATCTTCTCGGTCAGCTCGCGCACAAACTCCTCGTCCAGACCCACTTCGCGGGCCGCCTGCATTTGGTGTTCAAGCACCTGCTGCCAGCGCTGGGGCTGGAAGATGGGCATATTGTGGGCGCGTTTGATAGCTCCTATGTCGCGCGAAATCTTCATCCGTTGGGCTAAAAGGCGCAGCATCTCGGTGTCGATGACGTCGAGTTGCTCGCGCATACGCCTCAGGTCGCCCGGTCCCGTCTCGCTGTGGCTGCGCAGCTTGAGGTTGTCGAGCATTGCGGCGAGTTCGGCAGGCGTTATCTGCTGCTGGCTGTCGGTCAGGGCGCTGTCGGGGTCGGGGTGGCATTCAATCATAAGGCCGTCGTAGTGAAGGTCGAGAGCCATCTGCGACAGCGATGCCACCAGTTCGCGACGGCCTCCGATATGGCTGGGGTCGCACAGCAGGGGCAGCTCGGGCAGACGCCGTTTCAGTTCGATGGGAATCTCCCACAGCGGATTGTTGCGGTAGCCGAAGTTGTTGTAGGTGGAAAAACCGCGGTGCACGGCGGCAAGGTCATCGATGCCAGCCTGCTCGATGCGTTCGATGGCACCGAGCCAGAGTGAGATGTCGGGCGTTATGGGGTTCTTCACCATCACGGCAAGTCCGCTGCCGCGCAGGGCTTCGGCCAGCTCGCCGACCAGGAAGGGGTTGACACTGGTGCGGGCTCCAATCCACACGGCGTCGATGCCGTATTGCTGGCACAGCTCTACGTGTTCGGGGCGTGCCACCTCGCAGCAAAAGGGCAGGGGGGGGTATAGACGCTTGACGGCGGCTATCCAACGCAGCGCCGGCTCGCCCAGTCCCTCGAAGCCTCCGGGCCGTGTGCGGGGCTTCCACACGCCGCAGCGTATCATTGCTATGCGGCTGTCGCGGCTCAGGCTGGCAGCCGTTTCGCTGAGCTGCTGCTCGCTTTCAATGCTGCAAGGCCCTGCAATGACCATCGGTTTATCGCTGATAGAGAATAGTTTGCCCATAGTTTGCTGTCGTTGTTTAAAAAGGCAAAGGTACGATTTTTTTCGCTGCTGTACGACAAAAACAGCAACAATCTGTGCAAGCGATACGCTATCGGGCAGATATGCAGGGCGTGACGGCACAGTTCCCTTGCCGCACGGCACAGACAACCTCGTAGAGGTTTCCTTTTAATAGCAAACGTTTTAGGTGGGCTCTCTTCTTTGTTGGCCGCGCCGCCGAAAGGCGGCGCGGCCAATGGAAAAAAGTGAAAACAGTCGTATGTCCTATTAAAAGCAAACCCCTACGGGGTTCTCATTCCATTTCGTGCTGCCCTGTGAAAAGTGGATGATCATAATCCTTTCCCGATTTGTCCCTTTCACTCCCTCATCACTCCCCCGTCACTCCCCCGTCACTCCCCCGTCACTCCCCTATAAAAACTCCGTACCAACTCCGGTCGTTGTACAATATATGTACAATAGTTGTACAATATATGTACAATTGGTAAACGTACAA
>JAEEGF012347940.1_pt1 | contig 10041 bp, 8 predicted proteins | sample 9134171 | NCBI WGS metagenome assembly JAEEGF01 (sample SAMN16246542, study PRJNA631951) | gut metagenome | biome: gut microbiome; feature: rumen; material: AP-attached | host: Bos | place: Iran: Karaj | collected 2018-10 | reverse complement strand
GGGCTAAAACCCGCTTTTCAGGGGCTAAAACCGGTCTTTAATTATGCCTGCTTCTCACGTATAGCTGCCTGTGCAGCTGCGAGTCTTGCGATGGGAACTCTGAACGGTGAGCAGGAAACGTAGTCAAGACCGATCTTGTGGCAGAATTCAACGGATGCGGGGTCGCCGCCGTGTTCGCCGCAGATACCGATATGGAGATGATCGTTGTTGGCTCTGCCGAGTTTGATCGCCATTTCCATAAGTTTGCCTACGCCTACCTGGTCGAGTTTTGCAAACGGATCGTTTTCAAAGATCTTCGCATCGTAGTAAGCGGAGAGGAATTTACCTGCATCGTCACGGGAGAAGCCGTAAGTCATCTGAGTAAGGTCGTTTGTACCGAAGCAGAAGAAGTCTGCGTTCTTTGCGATTTCGTCGGCGGTGAGACAAGCTCTGGGGATTTCGATCATTGTGCCGACTTCATATTTGAGGTTTGCGCCGGCTGTTGCGATTTCTGCGTCTGCCGTATCAACAACAGTTTTCTTTACATACTTAAGTTCGCTTACGTCGCCTACGAGCGGGATCATGATTTCGGGAACAACATTCCAATCGGGATGTTTGGTCTGAACATTGATTGCAGCTCTGATAACAGCTTTTGTCTGCATAGCGGCGATTTCGGGATATGTAACCGCGAGACGGCATCCTCTGTGACCCATCATGGGGTTGAATTCGTGCAGAGATGCGATTATTGCTTTTATGCTTTCAACGGATTTGTTCTGAGCAAGAGCAAGCGCTTCGATATCTGATTCTTCCGTGGGAACGAATTCGTGAAGAGGAGGATCAAGGAATCTGATGCATACGGGTGTGCCTTCGAGAGCTTCGTAAAGTTTTTCAAAGTCACCCTGCTGATAGGGAAGAATCTTTGCGAGAGCCTTTTCTCTTTCTTCGGCGGTGTCGGAGCAGATCATTTCGCGGAATGCGGCGATACGGTCAGCTTCAAAGAACATATGCTCGGTTCTGCAAAGACCGATACCTTCGGCGCCGAGTTCGCGGGCTTTCTTTGCATCGCTGGGAGTATCTGCATTTGTTCTGACTTTGAGTTTTCTGTATTTATCAGCCCATGCCATAATCCTGCCGAATTCGCCTGCGATGGTAGCGTCAACCGTGGGAATAATACCGTCATAGATATTACCGGTAGAGCCATCTATTGAAATGTAGTCGCCTTCGTGGAAGGTTTTGCCTGCAAGTTCGAATTTTTTGTTTTCTTCGTCCATTTTAATGTCGCCGCAACCGGAAACGCAACATGTTCCCATACCGCGGGCAACAACGGCAGCGTGAGATGTCATACCGCCGCGGACTGTAAGGATACCCTGAGATACTTTCATACCCGTAATGTCTTCGGGAGATGTTTCAAGTCTGACAAGAACGACTTTTTCGCCCTTTGCATGCCACTTTTCGGCATCTTCTGCTGTAAATACTATTTTACCGCATGCAGCGCCGGGAGATGCGCCGAGACCGCGACCGAGAGGTTTAGCGGCTTTAAGGCTCTTGACATCAAACTGAGGATGAAGAAGAGTATCGAGGTTTCTCGGGTCGATCATTGCTACGGCTTCCTGCTCGGTCTTCATGCCTTCGTCAACGAGGTCGCATGCAATTTTAAGAGCAGCCTGAGCAGTTCTCTTGCCGTTACGGCACTGGAGCATATAGAGTTTGCCGTTTTCAACGGTAAATTCCATATCCTGCATATCATGATAATGTTTTTCAAGAACATCGCATACTTTAATGAAATCCGCATATGCCTGCGGGAATTTTTCTTCCATCTGGGTGATGGGCATAGGAGTACGTACGCCTGCAACAACGTCTTCGCCCTGTGCGTTTGTGAGGAATTCGCCCATAAGCTTCTTTTCGCCTGTTGCGGGATCACGTGTGAAAGCAACACCTGTACCGGAGTTGTCGTTGAGGTTACCGAATACCATGGGCATTACGTTGACCGCAGTACCCCAGGAATAGGGAATATCGTTATCACGACGGTAAACGTTTGCTCTGGGGTTATCCCATGAACGGAATACGGCTTCGATAGCGAGTTTGAGCTGTTCAACAGGGTCTGACGGGAAGTCTTTACCGAGTTTTTCTTTATATTCAGCCTTGAACTGTCCTGCAAGTTCTTTGAGGTCAGCCGCATCGAGTTCAACGTCAAACTGAACGCCTTTTTTGGCTTTCATTGCGTCGATGAGGGCTTCAAAATACTTTTTGCCAACTTCCATTACGACATCTGAGAACATCTGGATGAAACGTCTGTATGAGTCGTAAACGAAACGTTCGAATTTGGGATCGGGGTTGCCGGCTATCATTGTAGCAACAACATCGTCGTTAAGACCGAGGTTGAGAATGGTATCCATCATGCCGGGCATGGATGCGCGCGCACCGGAACGAACGGATACGAGAAGAGGATTCTTCTTGTCGCCGAATTTCTTTCCGTTGATCTCTTCCATCTTTGCTACGTATTCCATGACTTCCGCCATGATTTCAGCATTGATCTTCTTACCGTCTTCATAATACTGAGTGCAGGCTTCGGTAGAAATGGTGAAGCCCTGAGGAACAGGCAGACCGATTTTAGTCATTTCTGCAAGATTTGCGCCTTTACCGCCGAGCAGTTCTCTCATCGAACCGTTGCCTTCGGTGAAAAGGTAAACATATTTCTTTGCCATTTAGGTTTGTACCTCCTGATTTTTCATAATTTCAATTATAATTATATTTATACCATAACTTGGATATTATATCATGTTAAGAACGAAAAAACAAGTACTTTTTTGTAACTTTTTAAGAAAAATCAAATATGTCGTTGTAATTGTGTCCGTTGACCGTTAAAAATCTCTGTTCATGTCACGAAATGGCCGGATAAAACGAAAACCTGCCTTTTACCGTTAAACATATCCCATATTATCGTATTATAGTTTTATTGTATAAGCAAATAACGGTAAAAAGCTGTATAATCTTATTATGACATAAAATATTTGTTTTTTTATAATTATTTTGTGCATTTACACTAAACAGTTTTTATTTACGAGGAGGACACACCATGAAGATTATTTGCAGGATCCTTGCGGCGGTTTTGCTGATAACGCTTGTTACCGGCTGTGCTCAGAGTTCGGAAGAATCATTTGATCTGAGCCTTTCAGGTTCAAACGAAGGGCAGTCATTTGATTTTAACGGCATGGAGCTGCTTTACCGTATCAATCTTGACAGCGGCAACGGCGTTGACTCTACGGAGAATTATCTCGGTTACACCGTCAACACGGAATTCAGCGACCTTGCGATGCAGAGAGTCCGCGATCTTGAAAACCGATATGATTTCAAGCTTAATGTAACCAACGACAAAGCCGATATCGTTACCATGACAGCGGGCGGACTGAGATTTGCAGATGTATTCTTAAGTCCTTCCTTTGATTTTTTCAAATGGGCAAAAGCCGGACTACTGACGGGCATAAGCACATTAAGCGATTATATAGATTACCGTGACGAGGATAAATGGGGCTCGCCGCTCATACTTGAATCAATGTTTTACCAAAACGACGTTTACGGACTGACACCCAATGCATGGCCAGAACAGAACTACACATCATTCGGTTATCCTCTTGTGGCAAATGTTGACCTTATAACAACAAACGGCGCGGCAAATCCCCGCGAACTTGTTGAAGAAGGCTTATGGGTATGGGACACCTTCGCTCAGGAGCTTGTAAAAAACACAGTAAGAGAAGGCGATGTTGCAAAATCATACGGTCTTGTAACTTCGTATCCGTATTTTGCACAGATGATGCTTCTTTCAAACGGAATACGGTTTGCCGAGCGCGATGAAGATGGCAACTACTACTGCGGATATTATACGCCTGAAGCGATGCGCGCAATGGAAATGATACGCGAGATATGGTTTGGAGCATATGCAGACACGGTAATGAGAGACGAGGTCTATTATTCCGAAGTTGTTATGAGAAATTTCACTTCCGAACACGGTGCGTACGCGTTCCTTCCCACTCATTTTATTTTCGGCGTTTACGGTGAGGTTGCAATGAATCTCGATAATTTTGCCATTCTTCCCACCCCGACAGGTCCCGATGTTCCGATAGGATATATGACAAGCGTTCATCACACGATGTATTATTCGATATCATTTCCGATCTCAAGCTCTTACACGGACGCAGCAGCAACTATAGTTAACGAGATATACGAACCGCTGCCGGGATTTGAGACCAAGGACGATATAAAAGCATATATGTCAAGAAATTATTTCTTCGACGAACGCGACGCAGATGTTTTCTTTGAGCTTTTCGACCATTCATATTATAATTACGACTATACAACGGGATTTGAATCAAGGCGGATACCGGAAGGACTTTGCACATCAGACAGAGCGCTCTCCGAGCTTCTCAATTCAAATGAGCCGATTATCGAAAAATGCTTTACGGATTACGTCAATCCCACGCTTTCGGCATATGACGTTCTTTACGGAAATAAATAATCATATTATTAATACAACGGGACCGGCTTTTTGCCGGTCCCGATTGTTATATTAAAAATCACTTTTACAGCATTCGTCAAGGAATGCGCGAATATTTTCGAATGGGGTCCCCCCTACTATTCCGTTGCCTGCGGCAAGGATCATACCGCCTGACGGTGAAGAAAATGTTCTTTTCATAAGTCGCACTTCATTTCTGACGTCTTCCGGAGTGCCTACACGAAGAGTTTGCTGAACATCCATTCCTACCCAGAATGTAATTTTGCCTTTCCATTTTGCGGCTATCTCGTCCCAGTTCATAGTGTGTTTCTGGATCGGGTGAAGAACGTCAAGACCCGCTTCGATAAGATCGCCTATTACTTCCTCAATGCATCCGCATGTATGCAGCCAGTTATGTATTCCGTGTTTATGCGTATAGCCCCAGATACGGACATAATACGGTTTTATGAATTCACGGAACATATCGGGGCTCATCATCAGGGCGTTCTGACTGCCGAGATCGTCCGAAAAGCTGTAGCCGTCAGGTTTTATAAGTTCAATAGCACGTTCAAGAAGTTTCAGTTCCGTTTCACAGACGAGTTCATGCAGCTTATGGACATTTTCGGGCTCCTCGTAATAATCCGCAAGGAGGTTTTCCATTCCGCGGAAATTCCATATACGTTCGAACATGAGACTCCAGTGGTGAATAAGGATATATCTGCCCTCCGCACGCGCTTTTTCAGCCTGTTCTATCTGCCTGTCCCAGAGACCGGGAGCATCGACATTCGGCGGATTTGCGACAAGTTCGTCGATATAGCTCCAGTCGGGCAGGCGGATCGTAGCGTCGTTGCCTTTGAAAGAATTAGAGTCAACATCTGGAAGATGCCAGCAGAAACCGTCCTCGGTTTTTGTAAATGACGGCGTCGGAAAACCGATACAGCAAACATCCTCGGGATATATTGAAAATTCGGAAAGACGGTCGCCGTATTGTTCATAAAGTCCTTCTCCCCACCATTTGGTGAAAACCATCGGTATCCTTGACGGCGTGCCGAACTCTATTGCTTTAATTACCTCTTCCCGAGGCAGCGGATCAATTATATAAGCCATTTTTTTTTCTTCTTTCGGAAATAATATTTATAATAATCAGCCCGGAAATTCTTCCGCGCGTATTTTTTTATCGATCTCAATAAGTTCTTCGATTGAAGGATCGCTTTTTACAGCGTATTTGCCGAGCATTTTTTCAACAAAATCAGTTATTCGCAAAAACGGAATGCGGTTTGAAAGAAAAGCATCAACGGCTATTTCGTTAGACGCATTCAGAACCGCGCCCGAACTGCCCCCGTTGCGCAGGACCTCTCTGCATAAGATCGGCGCACGGAATGTGTCGAGATCCGGTTTTGCAAAAGTAAGCGGCGGAAGTGACGTAAAATCCGTAGCATCAACCGGAGATACATTACGTTCGGGATATGTAAGCGCATATTGAATAGCTATGCGCATATCCGGATACGACATCTGAGCAAGAACGGAAGAGTCGTTAAACTCTATCATGGAATGAATAATGCTTTCTCTGTGAATAACGATATCTATTTTTTCTTCTGAAATATCAAAAAGATGCGCCGCTTCAATTATCTCAAAGCCCTTATTCATAAGGGTAGCACAGTCTACGGTGATCTTTTTCCCCATTTTCCATGTAGGGTGCAAAAGAGCGTCTGCGGCGGTGACGTTTGAAAGGTCTTTTTTCGTTTTTCCGTAAAATGCGCCGCACGAAGCGGAGAGAATAAGTCTTCTTATTTTTGACGGAATTGTCTGAATATCAATGTCTGTCGGACAAATTCCGTTAAGGCACTGAAAAACAGCGGAATGTTCGCTGTCTACGGGTATTATTTCAGCGCCGTGGTTTTTGCACAGTCTTTTTATTTCATCTCCCGCAACAACAAGGCTTTCTTTGTTTGCAAGAGCGATCCTCATACCTTTTTTGGCAGCCGCAACTGTCGGCCGCAAGCCGGCAACGCCTACGATGCCGTTTACACAGATATCGCTTTCGGTTTCTTCAAAAATGCGCAAAACGCCTTCTTCTCCCGAAAAAACGGGAATATGAAGGTCAGAGATCATGCCTTTAAGTCTGTTTGCGGCATCCTCATCACTCATCGCAACGGCCTGAGGCATAAATTTGCGTATCTGTTTTTCAAACAGCGTGTAATTCCTTCCGGCACACATTGCTGAAACGGATAAACCGAGATTCTCAATGCAGTCAAGCGCCTGCACTCCTATCGAACCTGTTGAGCCTAAAACAATAATACCCATAGCAATTCACCCTCTGCCCTATCACTGAAAGATCGGCAAAATCGAAAGAACTATATAAATAAAAGGCGCAACAAAAAGAATGGAGTCAAAACGGTCCATAATGCCTCCGTGACCCGGAATTATGCTGCCGAAATCCTTTACGCCGAAGCTCCTCTTAATAACTGAAGCGAAAAGATCGCCGAGTATGGCGCAAATACTTCCGAAAAGTCCGCAAACGCATGCAACGGGATAATTCACCGTAAATTCTTCAATAAGAATATCGCATATATATGATACGAAGATAACAGCTGAAAAAGAAGAAAGAACGGAGCCTATCATACCCTCAACAGTCTTTTTCGGGCTGATTTTCGGCGTTACCTGATTTCTGCCGTAAAGACCGCCGAAGAGATATCCTCCCGTATCAGAGCCCCATGCGCACATAAAGACAATCAGGATATTGAAAACTCCTCCGGGAAGATTGTAACTGTATATAATGGTAGAGAAAAAGCACGGGATAATAACCGTCATCAGAAAAACGAAACTGAGATGTTCGAGTGAGAATTTATCTTTCGATGCGAGCATTGTAATGAAAACAATGAGTATATACGCAAAGATAGCCGTAACGATCGCCGTGCTTACATGAGCATATGCAGCAGGGAAATGCACCATTATCGGAGCGATAAACGGAACAATGATCGCCAGCATTATACTGAGCCACATAAGTGCTTTTGACTCAACATATTTTGTTACGATAAGCGTTTCATATAATGCCGCGGCGCTTAAAAGAGCGACTGCGGCGTTGAGAACGAACGGGATATGCGCAAGAAACATAAATACCGCAAAAAATGCAGCAATAATAATACCCGATATGATTCTTGTTTTCATTTACAGTTCACCTGACAGTTATTTTGATATGCCGCCGAATTTTCTCGTGCGTTTTGAAAACGACTCGATCGCCATTTTCAGATCATTCTCGGAAAAATCCGGCCAGAAAACGGGAGTTGCGTAAAATTCCGCGTATGCGCTTTGCCATAAAAGGAAGTTGGAAAGGCGCATTTCCCCCGCAGTCCTGATAATAAGGTCCGGATCAGGAACATCCGGCGCATAAAGATTTTCGGAAATACTTTGCTCCGAAACCGTTTTTCCGGGATTTTCGGATATAAAACGGTTTACGGCGTTAACTATCTCATTTCTGCCTCCGTAGTTGAGGGCGATGCAGACAGTAAGCCGTATTTCTTTATCGGAATTGATATTTTCGATATCGGAAATCGATTTTCTTCGTTTTTCGGAAAAATAGGAAAGATCTCCGACGAAACGGATGCGGACGTTTTCATATGTTTTTGTTTCGCCGTTTTTTATACGGCGAAATATGTCGTCGGCATACCTGTCAAAAAGCAGCATCAGTGCATCTATTTCGTCTTTCGGTCTCGACTTGTTTTCGGTGGAAAACGCATAGAAGGTGGCGTAACGGATTCCGAGGTCGCGGCAGGACTCAACAATGTTTTCAAATGTCCTTGCTCCCGCCTCATGACCGAATTTTCTCGGCATTCCTTTTGCCGTTGCCCACCTTCCGTTTCCGTCCATGATAAAGCCGATATGCGTGGGGATATCGGAAATATCCGTCATATCTCCATGATCTCCGCTTCTTTTTTCTTAGCTATCGCATCGATATCTTTGCAATATTTATCGGTAGCTTCCTGAATATCTTTTTCGCAGATCTTCAGATCGTCTTCGGTAATTTCGCTCTTTTTCTTCTGAGCCTTGAATTCTTCAATCGCATCTCTTCTTACTGAACGAACTGCGACTTTGGCGTTTTCCGCCTCTTTCTGTATCTGTTTGCATAAATCGCGGCGGCGTTCTTCGGTAAGCGGAGGGAAATTGAGTCTTATAAGTTTACCGTCGTTTTGCGGATTGATACCGATATCGGATGCAAGAATGGCTTTTTCTATTTCTTTAAGTACGGTTGAGTCATACGGTTGGATAACAAGCACACGTGCTTCCTGAACCGAAACGCTTGCAAGCTGATTTATTTTTGTTGGCGCGCCGTAATAATCAACGGTCAGTTTATCGAGAACAACCGGATTTGCGCGGCCTGCTCTGATCGAAGAGAATTCATATTCGAGCGCTGCTATTGCTTTGTTAAATTTTGCTTCTGTTTCTTTGTATTGCGGTTTCATTATACATTCTCCCTTTCTTAATTTTTTGTGATTACTGTTCCTATATGTTCGCCCTTTATCGCTTTTACGATGTTTTCGCCGTTGCCGAGTTCAAAAAGAAGAACAGGCATATTGTTGTCTTTGCAGAGAGCAGTTGCGGTAGTATCGATAACGGAAAGTTCTTTTGTAAGAACATCCATATACGATATTTTATCAAAACGTTTCGCATCGGGGTATTTATTGGGGTCTTTATCGTATACTCCGTCAACATTTTTTGCAAGAAGCGCGATATCTGCGCTTATTTCAACTGCGCGCATCGCCGCCGCAGTATCTGTTGTGAAAAACGGGTTGCCCGTTCCGCATCCGAAAATAACTATTCTGCCTGCTTCGAGATGATTTACGGCTCTGTCGCGAATATACGGTTCTGCGAACTGCTGCATATCGATCGCTGCAAGAACACGGGCGTCAACTCCGATTTTAATAAATGTATCCTGCAAAGCAAGACAATTCATCATGGTGGCAAGCATACCCATATGGTCTGCCCTTGTCTGATCCATATCGTTTCCGTTGCGGCCGCGCCAGAAGTTGCCGGCGCCAACGACTATTGCTATCTGAACGCCCATTTCAAGGCAGGCTTTGATCTTTTCGCAAACGCCTCTGGCTATTTCAAAATCGATTCCGTGGTCAAGTTTGCCCTCGAGAGCTTCGCCGCTTATTTTTATGAGCACACGTTTGTATTTTGTCATATCAAATTCTCCGTTTCGTTCAGATAAGCTCGTATTTTTCAAAAATTTCAGCTATTTCTTTTTCATCTCTGGGATCTTTTATCGAAACATCCTTATAGAGCGACCAGTATTCGTTGTGAGCAACGATCGAACCGTCGGGTTTGCGACCGATTTCGCCGAGTGTTTCACATTCAAGGAAACAGTTGTTTGTGAATGTTTCGAACGAACATCCATTGTCGGGATATTCGCCTTCGTCATAATGGTTGAAGCTTTTAACAAACATCTGATTTTTATTGATATAAGCTGTTACACCGTAACGAAGGTCAAAGCCGAGTTTGAATTTTTTATCTGTCGAATCTGAGCAGAGGGAAACGAATTTGTTGCCCATATAAAGTCTGTGGTCGGAAAA
>JAEEGF012197478.1_pt1 | contig 10041 bp, 4 predicted proteins | sample 9134171 | NCBI WGS metagenome assembly JAEEGF01 (sample SAMN16246542, study PRJNA631951) | gut metagenome | biome: gut microbiome; feature: rumen; material: AP-attached | host: Bos | place: Iran: Karaj | collected 2018-10 | reverse complement strand
GGTTCGAGGATGCGAGAACGGTGATTTTAGCCCGAAAGACCGCTATCAACGCTCATAGTGCAGGCTTCATCGTGCGGACGGAATGTCAGGGTACGCCCGGCCACCCGCTTGACTGCGCTTGCCCCACCACAACGAATTCCTATTGTTTGTTCTCAGGATTCGGCACGGCCGTCAACGCCTCCTCTTCCGGCAGTCCGTACCCCATAGCCATCGATGGAGCCCGTTTCACCAACAATGTCACAGGAGTTTCCATATCAGGCAGCAGCCATGCCGGCGTGACACACTGCACATTCGACATGTCCGATCCCGCAGTGCGTGTGGTTACAGGCCTTGCACTTAACGGTTGCACGGGCTATCTGGTGGAGGAGAATACTTTCACGCGCGACGCAAGCGCCCCTGTATGCTCGCGCTGGGGAATAAGCGTGAATGCATCGGGCACGGATGCCAACGGCTTGTATCGGAACTTTTTCGAGAGGCTGAATTATGGCATTTTCGTTTCGGGCACCAACGGAACCGGCATTTCCACGGGGCTTCAGATGTCGTGCGATAGTTTTACAGGCTGCAACTACGGCATGTACTTGTCCAACACGGCCATCGTGGGCATTCGGCAAGGAAACGACACCATAGGAGCTGACAACATGTTCAGCAATATACAGACGAGCTGCTTGTACAACGCCGGGAACCAGAGCATCACCTATTTCCACAGCCCGGGCACCAGCCACCATCCGTGCTCTTATACGACAAACAATGTGGCAGTCGTTGCGAACGCGGGAGGCAACAGCTGTTCTTCCACATTGTGCGGCAATGGGGGCGGCACACCAAATCCCAAGTCGCCCACGCCGGCGTTCCTGGCCCTGAAACAACAGTACGAGGAGCTGTCCTCCGATTTTGCGCGCAACGGCTATGCCCAAGTGCTTGAGCACGCGGACGACAACAGCTACGATGCAGCCACGGTGACGGCGGCAGAGAATGCCTCTCAGCAGCTCAACGCCGTGGGTACGGAGATGTACGCGCTGTCGTACGCAGCGGTGCGCACGCTTATGAACGACTCGCTGGAGGACATCCTCGCCGTGCGCGACTGGCTGGATGCCACGCCGGGTTTGGCCAGCCGGTATCTGGAGGCGGAGACAGAATTCAAATTAGGTGGCAACAACATTTCGCTGGCCGATATCGCCAACCATATCTCCATCCCGGAAGAGCGGGACGAATATGACAATTATCTGGCGTTTAACAGCTTGAAAGAAGCGTTGCGCTATGGTAACGGCCATGTGGCATGGATAAACGCCACAGATGCGCAAATAGGCGAGCTAATCCGCATCGCGGACGCCAACACGGGCCGTTCCTCGCTGTTGGCGAAGAATGTGCTGTGCTTCTTCTTCGGGATCTGCTATGACGATACGGAGACGCGGGCATTGGAAACCACCACCATTCCGCCGCAGGCGGAACCCCCAGCGTTAACCAGCCAACGGAACATCATTGTCCAACCCAACCCCACGGACGACATCCTGCACATCACGGTGCCGGGCGGCGAGATTGCCCGTGTGGAAATGACGGACATGTTCGGGCGGAATGTTTCCGTTCGGACGGAAAATAATGCGACCCAACAAACCACGGTCAACACCTCCTCTTTGCCCTCGGGCGTGTACATCCTGCGCGTCACCCTGCGCGACGGCACCGTGCGGACCGAGAAAATCGTGAAACGATGATCGATTATCAATTAGAGATTAGAGATGAAAGAATAGTCTCCAGTCTCCAGTCTATAGTCTTCAGTCTCTATTCTCAAATCTTTTACTACCTTTGCCCCAATAATTATCAATTCTCAATTCTGAATTTTCAATTTTCAATTAAAACATATCGCATTATGAAACGAACATTTTTTACCACAGCACTTTTCGCCCTGCTGCTGTTGTGCGGCGGTGCGGCATGGGGACAGACCTACTCTTATCCCCCGTATGACTTCACTTCCGTGAACGCCGATGGTGACACGCTGTACTACCGCATCACCTCGTCGGCAACACCCTATACGGTGGCCGTGACGCGCTGCCACGATTCCATATACCATACCTTGCCCCATCCTCATAATGCTTCCGAGGTCGGACAGCCCGGATTTGTCTATCCTGTATATGACTACGACTCACTCATAACCATACCGTCAAGCGTGACCCATGACGGCATTGAATATACTGTCACGACCATCGACAACGAGGCGTTCTACGAACAGAATGGCATGCACACCGTCATACTCCCGTCCACGGTTACCATCATAGGCATGGCAGCATTTTATGAATCGACCGTTGAGCATATTGTAATGCCTAATGTGACACACATTCTCTATGGTGCTTTTACCGATGCGCTTTTGTCTTCCGTTGATATTCCCGAATGTATTGTGGAGATTGGGGAGAAGGCTTTTGAGGGCAATACTAGGCTCCGTCAGGTTGATATACCATCCTCCATCTCGGTTCTCAGAAGTTTCGTTTTTGCTTGTTGTAACAATCTATCTGTGGTGAACCTGCCCGAGCATCTTGTCAGCATAGAAGATAATGCCTTTTATCGCTGCCCTCAACTAAAGAAAATCACAATCCCGTCAGAAGTGGCCTATATTGGTTGTGATGCATTCACAGATGGATATGGTACCATTGATGGTAATTATGGAGCTAATGGATATCTGGACACTTTAATTATGAAATGTGAGACTCCACCTCAAAACCACATGCCTCAATCTTTCCAAACCAACAAAGCCCTTTTGGTTATTGTTCCCTGCCACACGGCGGAAACATACCAGTCGGCACCGATATGGTCAAGTTATTCCAATTTCACCTACCATGAGGACTGCGTGGGAGTGGAGGATTATGAGAAGGAGAATGTGCAGATGTTTCCAGTCCCTTGCCATGATGTGCTGCATATCCGAGGCGATGGTTCGAGATTTTGCCGCATAGAGGTTTACGATATGTACGGAGCCCTTGTTTTGGCAGATGAAACACAGGACACGGAAACGGCGCTGAATGTGTCAGGCCTGCCCGCAGGAGCGTATGCCGTTGTGGTCGTGGAAGACAACGGGCAAAGACAACATGTCCGGATGGTGACCAAACAATAGGATCTTCATCGGAACCACATTCCGAAATTTTTGTCCATACGGGAGCGGGAGGAATCTTGCTCCCTTTTTTGTGTGTTTAGTCGTTGGCCTTTGGCGATAGGGCCTTGGTTTCAGGTTCCAGGTTTCAAGTCTGAACACCTCATTTCTTATTCCCCAATTACCACCCATGTCCTTTTTACTCCGAAAATCGCGTAACCGCCTTAACAACAGGTTGTTAAATTGACGCCGTCGAATTTTGTATGTTGCTGTTTTTCTGATCGAAAAAAATTTCAGGATTCCCATTGCCCGAGCAAAACAATGTGTTATCTTTGCTCCATCGCATGGCGGCTGAGCCAGTCGAAGCCGCCTGTTAACTGTAAAAACAAAACAAAATTTTTATTATTATGAAAACAAACAATGTGTTCATCAATCCGTTAACGGACTTTGGCTTCAAGCGTGTCTTTGCCAGCGAGGAGAACAAGGACATCCTCATCGCTTTTCTCAACGACTGCATCTCCGATCATGTGGGGGTTATCCGTGAGATCCGGTTCCTGCCCCCTGAGCATATAGGGCTTGCGGAGGCGGAGAAGAAACTGATTTTCGACATCTACTGCACCAACGAGCGAGGCCAGCGGTTCATCATCGAGATGCAGAGAGCGCGACAGGACTACTTCGCCGACAGGGTGATCACATACATCAGCCGCATCATCAGCAATGAGGCCAGTCGCGGTGCGCGTCGGTACGACATCCCGCCGGTTTACTCGTTCAACATCCTCGACTACAACGCCCCAGAGTTCATGGGCAGGGAGGAATATTTCTGGGCGGTGCACCTGAAGGACAACCAGAACCGAATTTTTTCGAAGAAAATCATCCTGTTTTTCATGGAATTGACTAAATTTGCGGCGCAGTTTCCGGATGAGAGGTCTCCGGCCTACAAGTGGGGCTACGCCCTGAAGCACATGTCAGGGATGTCGCTCAAGGACATGCCCGAGGAGGCGGGGGAGTTCCGGAAGTTGTTTGAAGTATGTCAAATGTCAAGACTCACAACTATGGAAAAGAATGATTACGAGAAGAGTATATTGGAATACGAGGATGTTCAGGATGCCTTGGAGTGCATGCGCCGGCACTCGTTGCAAGAGGGCTTTGAGCAAGGAATACAACAAGGTAAAGAAGCGCTCCTACAAACAGCGCATAACCTGTTGGAATTAGGGCTTCCTCTCACCGATGTGGTTAAAACTACAGGTCTGAGCGAGGAGGAGATACTCGCTCAAAGCACCTAATTGGATATTAGCATTTTTCCCGATGGCCAACAGCCAAAGGCTTTTCATCCCCATGCCACTCTTTCGCCAACTCCCCTCACAACAAATCCCCAACAGCACATTTTTTTTGTATATTTGCGGCCCTTAATAGAGAAATCATATTATGGCTTTCGCAAATCCTCTACTACTCATAGGCCTCGCCGCCATCCTTGTGCCGATCATCATACATCTGTTCAACTTCAGACGCTATAAGACGGTTTATTTCTCCAATGTGAAAATGTTGGAGGACATCAAAAAAAAGACCAAACGGGAGCAGACTATCCAACAGCTTGTCGTGCTGGCGCTCCGCATCTTGGGTATTGCTGCCCTGGTGCTCGCCTTCGCACAACCCTTCATCCCTGCCAACGGGCAGAAGAACAAACAAGGCAACCTCGTGACTGTTTTCCTCGACAACTCCTACTCCATGGAGGCCAACAGTGAGAACAGCGCCTTGCTGTATGATGCCATCGACGCTGCCAAGGCCATCGTGAACGCCTTCGACTTCTCCGACGACTTCGTGCTCACCACCCAGAACTTATCGGGCGAGGAGTCGCACATCCTCAACCGCGACCAGATGCTCGAAATGCTTGACCAACTGAAGATTTCTTCCAACAGCCACGCTTTTGACGATATTTTGGCCTTTGAGAAAAACACCTGCACCAACTCCCAGAAAAGCAATATAGTCCATTACTATATATCTGATTTTCAGCAGAATAATTTTGATATCGCCAAACTGAAAACCGACAGCAGCACCAACACATTTCTGATCCCCATGCCTTTTGAGGAGCGCAGCAATGTGGGCATTGACAGTTGCTGGTTCCTTTCCCCGGTATTCAAAGTGGGCAACCAAGTAACGCTGATGGCCCGCGTGCACAACTACGGAAGCAAAGACCTCAACATGCTGCCCGTGAAACTGTATGTGAACGACAAGCAAAAAGCCATCGCCGCCATCGACCTGAAAGCGGGCGACTACATCGACTGCCGCATGACTTACAGCATTGACGAGACGGGCACCCAATGCGCGCGCCTGGTCATTGAGGACTCCCCCATCACTTTTGACGACGAACTGTTTTTCACCTATACAGTCACCGACAACACCAACATCATTGCCATCCAAGACAAGGAAAACAACCGTTTCCTGCAATCCCTATACGGGAAGGATTCTGTTTTCAACTATCAGGCAATGCCATACACGCAAGTCAATTACACCTTGCTGAAAAACTGCGATGTGGTGATCTTAAGTGAAGTTCCCAAGCTCTCATCCGGTTTGGCTGATGAGTTGTCGAAGTTCGTCAAGAGCGGTGGCACACTGCTGGTATTCCCCGCCAAAGAGATGGACAAGAGTTGCAAACAATTCCTGAGCAACCTGGGCAGCGGCACCTTCGGTTCGCTGGTGAAGAAAGAACTGAAATGCAGCGGAATCAACACCGAAAGTATCTATTTCAAAGGTGCTTTGGAAAACCAGAACGAGCATCTGGACATGCCTGTCACCTTGCAGCATTATACTATTGGCAGTGGGAAAAGCGGCAGCGAGACCATCATGCTGTTGGAGGACGGTTCACCGTTATTGAGCGTTTATCCGGTGGAAAAAGGCAAGGTTATCCTTTCCGCCGTGGCCATGAATGACGAATATGGCAACGCGCACCGCCACGCATTGGAGTTTGTGGCCCTGCACAACATCGGCATCATGAGTGCCATGCAAGGCAAACTCTACAACATCATCGGCACCGACCAGATGCAATCTATCCCGCTACGCAGCAATTCCGGCGACGGCAGCATCTCGTTGAAAGCCCGAAAATCCAAAATGGAGTTCATCCCCGAACAACGCAGTTTGGGCAACGAAACCGCCCTCTATTTCCACGACCAGGTGCAAGACGGTGGTTTCTATGACATTCTGAAAGATGGGGCCGTCATTGGAACTTTGGCCTTCAACCAGAACCGCAAGGAGTCAGACCTCAACTGCTACACGGAGAGCGACCTTAAAAAGATGGCAAAGGCCTCCGGAGAAAACCTTGATGTAATCAGTGCTGACACCAAGAACATCGCCAAAAGCATCACCGACAAACTCAACGGCAAGCCCTTATGGCTGTACTTCCTCATACTCTCCCTACTCTGCTTCCTCGCCGAAATCACCGTGCTGAGATTCTGGGGGAAACCCAGGGCGCTGAACGAGGGGAAAGATGAAAGAGTAAAAGAGTAAGAGAGGAGAAGAAAAAAGAGTATCATTCAAATTTTATAAGACTTACGAACATTACAAACTTTTAAACCCAATAAAAAAATGAACAAAGACTTATTGAAACTGTATCCCCACGATTTGTGGGAGAATTTTGCAAACCTTTGCGATTGCCCGCATCCTTCCAAACATGAAGATGCTGCCATCAAATGGATGAAACAATGGGCAAAAGACCACAAGGTGAAAGTGGAACAAGACAAGACCGGCAACCTGTTGTTCACGGTTCCGGCCACCAAAGGCATGGAGAAATGCACACCTGTAATTCTGCAAGGCCACACCGACATGGTGCCGCAAGCCGACGATCCGAAATTCGACTTCCTGAAGAACCCCATTGAGCCCATCATCGACAAGGGCTGGGTGCGCGCCAACAGAACCACCCTCGGTGCCGACAACGGTGTCGGCGTGTGCGCCGCACTGGCATGTGTCACCACCCCTGGCGTGAAACACGGTCCACTGGAGATTCTGGTCACCATCGACGAGGAAACCGGCATGACCGGCGCTTTCGGCCTCAAGAAAGGTGAACTCAAAGGCAAATACCTCTTAAACCTCGACTCCGAGACCGAGGGCGAACTCTACGTTGGTTGCGCCGGTGGTATCGACGCTGCCATTTCCATCCCCTACGCCACTGAGAAAGCCCCCAAAGGCATGGTAGCCTATAAACTCACCATCGGCGGCCTCAAGGGCGGTCACAGTGGCATGGAAATCAACACCGGCCGCGCCAATGCCAACAAGCTCCTCTTCCGCCACCTCCGCTGGGTCGCCGAATGCGGCATCCGCCTCATAAGCCTCGAAGGCGGCAACATGCGCAACGCCATCCCGCGCGATGCCGAAGCCGTCATCGCCATGCCGAAGGAGCACGTGGATTGCATACTCAAGGAATTTGACAAAGTAGCAGGCTGGGTGAAGAAAGAACTCGCTTCCGTCGAACCCGATTTCTTCATGAAATACGAGAAAGCCCGCATGAACCCCACCGTCATCGACGAAGAGGGCACCCAGAAGATTATCAACCTCATGATGGTTGCCCCCAACGGTGTTATTCGCATGAGCAAAGATATGGAAGGCCTCGTCGAGACCTCTCTTAACCTGGCTATTGCAAAGACCACCGCTGCCAAGAAATTCGTCGTCTACGCCCTGCTGCGTTCCTCGGTCGACACCGCCAAGGAAGCCCTCGCCGAGCGCCTCGTCTGCCTCGCCGAACTGGCTGGCGGCAAATGCCAGCTCAGCGGCGCCTATCCCGGATGGAAACCCAACATGCAGAGCCCTCTGCTCAAAACCATGAAGCAGACCTACAAGAAACTCTACAAGAAGGAACCCGCTGTGATGGCCATCCACGCCGGCCTGGAATGCGGTCTGCTCGGCGGCAAGTATCCCGACATGGAGATGATCTCCTTCGGTCCCACGCTTCAGAGCCCCCACAGCCCTGACGAACGCTGCAACATTCCCAGCGCCAAGAAGTTCTACGAATATCTTCTCGCCACACTGGAAGCAATTCCCGAGAAGAAATAAAACACTCTACGATCAATAAAAAAGGCTGCCTTGCGGCAGCCTTTTTTATTGTTTTCATTTCATCCCTATCACAAGCTTGATTTTCTCTATCTCCGTCTCGCGCTTGAGCATATTGTCCTTGCTGACGGCAGTCTCACTATGTATTGCATCTATAAAAGCCTGCTGCATGGCGAGCAGATTATCGCACTGGCGATTGTAGCGACGCAACTCCTCGGTATTTGTAATCTCCGTTATTCCACCGTAGACCTTCTCCATGCGTTTGTAGGCTTTGGAAATATAGCGGTACGGGTTGTCTTTGGCCGTGATAAGATGCTCGTTTTCTTCTATTTTCTTCAGTTTAGCCCGTATCTCCAGACACGTCTCCTGCATCTCGCCGTATGTAGACAACGTCTTGAGGAAACTCTGGCCCCGCTCAACGGTTGAAAATGATGGCTTGAGATCGGTTTGTTTGCGAAGAATACGGTATCCGTTAGCCAATGTGCGGCCCAGACGGCGCGATGATGTCAATGTGTCGTCATTGCGTGCAATCACCTTGCGGCGCTCGATAACCTCGAGATAGCATTCCTGCACCTGACGGACTACCTCAAGCTGGGCCTCATACTGAAGTGCGCCTTCAGTATCCCGGAATCCAGGCACCGGAAGCATTGACGGCTCCACTTCGCGGTATGCCGACGCAATGTCGGCAAGTTTGATACCGACAGACTTTATGCTGTCCGAGCGCTGCCCTATCTGTTCCAGCAGCGAATAGTAGTCAAGCCACAACTGCTGCGCTGCTATAAAGTCCTCCATATTGCGGATAAACAGGAGGCTCTCCGCATTAGTGGTGAATGCCGGAAGCTGGTTGACTGTCCGAAGCACCTCACGATAAGCCGACACAACCTGCTTGTATTTCTTGCCATACTGGGCCACAATAGCATCAGAAGCGGCCGCTATGGTCGCCCTCAAATCAAGAGCCTGAAGATAGCGTTGCTGCACATTGACCACCACACGCATACGGTTCACATAATTCTCATACTCTCTCACATCGGCAAAACTGACAGGCACCGACGTTTGCTTGAACACTTTGCAATATGAGCGATAGACGTCGCTGTTCTCTGTCTCACAACGCACCTTTAGGATATTCTTGAAATTTTCTATCTGGGATGGTAGCGAATTCTGCCCAAGCACGTTCTCAAGCAAGTCATTCTGGAACGAGTTGAGTTCATCAAGACGATTGATACTTTCGCCCGTTGCATTACCCGCCGAAAGATCATATTTGTTGTAGACCATCAGATAGCTGTAATAAAGATCCTTGAGCTCCTTCAGCTTGGCCTTGTCGCTGACTCCCGTCCCATCACACGCCGTGATGATTGACCGGTGGTGCAGGTCGATGCTCGAACGCAGGTCGGCAGCCATCCGGTTGCGCTCCTCTTGTTGCCGGCGGGCTTCCTCGATGGCACGTCGACGGGCATTCTCCTTTTCGGCCTCAATGCGCTGCTGCTCCAATCGGGAATACTTTATACTCATCCTGCCCATCAAATCAGCCAACCGGCGCAGACGGAACTCATATATCGGGTAATCGCCAAGCACGGTGTTGCTGTCAATCCATATCAAACTGTCACGGAAAACATAATCGTTCTCTATCGACGCAATCATTTTCTGTGCTTTGGTGCGTATTGACACACAAAGATTGGTCAGCGCGACATAGTCTTCAGGCTGCGACTCCAAATAGGCCATCGCTCCTGCCGTGTCGTTCACCCAACTGGTGTCAAGGCCATAGTTGCCCACAATCTCGCCGACGCTTAATACCGTGGGCGTCTTAGGACGCTGGGCCTGTGCCGAATTGTAAAATGGAAATTGAAAATTGAGAACTATACTTGCGAAAACAAGTATACACTGCTTTATGGTCTTATTCATTCTCATATAATTCCCAACTTTCATTCTTCCACTTA
>JAEEGF010754293.1_pt1 | contig 10041 bp, 7 predicted proteins | sample 9134171 | NCBI WGS metagenome assembly JAEEGF01 (sample SAMN16246542, study PRJNA631951) | gut metagenome | biome: gut microbiome; feature: rumen; material: AP-attached | host: Bos | place: Iran: Karaj | collected 2018-10 | reverse complement strand
CGATTTTGGCTGTATAGACAGCGTAACGAGGCCACAATATGTCTGGGTGTTCCATAGCCCAGATGCGCAGTTCTCATGGGAGCCGCAATATCCTACAATCAACAATCCCAAAGTTCAGTTCATCAACCAGACTTATCCAATGGTAAGTGACAACATCTATGAGTGGTTTATCCAGTCGGATGCATCGAGGGAGAACTTCCATAAAGCATATAGTCTCAACCCGTCATATACCTGGCAGCCTCCGTTGACAGCGGACGACTATCATGTGCGTCTTATTTCTCGTACCGAAAACTATGACCAAGAAGGAAACCTGGTGGTCTGTAGTGACAGTGCGGAAACGACCATTATGCTGATTCAGGATTTCCTTCAGTTCCCGACAGTCATCACGCCCAATGGAGACGGAATAAACGACAAGTTTGTGGTACATGGTCTTATTGACGGATTGGGATATCCGAACAACACACTCCATATATACAACCGTTGGGGTGCGCTGGTATATTCCAAGGACAATATCCGCCTTGATGAAGACTGTTGGGACCCTGCGGCCGATAGGGCTCCAGCGGGCACCTATTTCTTCTACTTCAACGCACGTGGCTACACTGGCAATGTGCAGCGTACAGGTGCGGTAGAGGTGATGAAACACTAACCGGTTTGAGTTGTAAAAAGAGAGGGCCTTAATGTTCAGCATTAAGGCCCTCTCCGTTTTGTGTCAGTCGCAGAGCACGTAGATGTCGTCTCTGGGGTTGATGAACAGTACTGGCAGTTTCTGCTTGTTCCGAATGGTGCGGGTCTCCTGAGCTCCGATAAAGAAATCCAGAAAGTCCAGTTCCCTCGTGTCTGTCGTCAGGCAGACCATCAGGTCGTAACCTTTCGACGAGGCTTGCCGTATCGCATTCCTGTCGGGGAAATTGGCAGTGCTGGCTAAATCCTCTTTCTCGTATCCTATGCCAAGTCCGCTGAAGAACTTGTCGAGAAACAGCATGTTGTTGTCGAATTTGCCACGCAGTCCATCATCGTTATATGTTTCGTGCATCACGTGGAGTCGGCTTCCGTTGAAACGGGCGAAATAACTCGCCCATATCAGTTTTTCCTTGCTCTCGCGATTATAGTCAATACGCAAGGCAACGTCGTTGAAGTTTATAGTTTGAGGTTTAAGGTTCGAGGTTTGGACTGTGAGGTATGCGGTGCGGCATTGTCCAAAGTCGAACAATACCCTTCTGGGATGCGTTGGGTTCAGCAGAGAGGCTCTGGGGTTGACCCCCGCCACAATGACCACAGCGTTAAGTAATGTTGGCAGCATGGTTATTATCTCGCGTGTGCGGCCTTTCAGAACGCAGAAGTTGATGTCCTCGCCAGAAAACTGTTCTTTGATGGAAGATAGACGTTGTTGGGCTTCGTCTGATGTTGTTTTTGTATATTTCTTGTCACAGATGAAAAGCAGTATCAATCCCTTCTTGAGGAATCTGGCCATTGATCTGGCATAGTCCACCACATAACCAGAATTGCCAAGGTCGGCAATATAGGCTATCACAAACTGGTCTTTATTCTTCTTGGGCACGGTATCTGTTGTTTGAAGGTGTTCGTGGTAATCGGGGTGGATCGCGTTGAATTTTTGTTGTAAAAGAGAGGATGCTTTTTTATACCCACCTTGACGTAATCATCTTATTATTGTTATGTCGCCCTTGAATTCGCCTTTGAAGCCAGCTTCGCAGGTTATGCGGCAGAGGTATGCATACACGCCCGGCAGACAGTAGTTTCCCTTATATCTTCCGTCCCAACATTCGTTGATGTCGTGGCTCTCATATACCAGTTCGCCCCAGCGGGTAAATACGGCAATATAAAACTCCACGATATACTCTCCGGTGATGCAGAGCCGGTCGTTGCGCCCATCTTCGTTGGGAGTGAATGCGTTGGGTATGAAAACATTCGGCCTACCGCAGTTTACGTCTATGCAGTTTATTGTCACTGAGTCGGTCCATGTGCATCCGGCGCTGTCAATCACCGTAACGGTGAATGTAGTTGTATCATCCGGAGTAGCCTTCGGAGAGTCTATGTGTGGGTTGTTGAGCCATTCCGAAGGTTCCCATACGTAATTGCTGCCATACACAGGAGTGACGTGCAGGTGGGTCGATTCTGTCCTGAATATTGTGCTGTCGTCTGCCCATACGTGCATATTTTCGAACGACTGCACCCGAATCACGGTGGTTGTGTCGTGATAAGGGCAGTTGTGGCTGTCGTTCATCGTCACGGTGTAGGTGCCGGGGCACAGGTTCTGCAGCAGGGTGTCGCCAGTTTCGCACCACACGTGTATCCATCCTTTGCAACTGTCGTTGCAAAGTTCGTTTTTCGACTCTTTGTGAATCACCATGACTGGAGGGTCGGAGATGCGGAATCGTGTTGTCGCTAGGCAATGAGCGTCGCTGACTATCAATGTGTGCATACCCGCTGTCAGATTTTCGATGGTAGAGCTTGTTGTCGTTGAGTTGTCCCATGTGTATCTGATGGGTTGCACCGCGTTGGCGTCCAGTACTGCGTTGGCGCTGCCGTCATTGCCGCCCGGACAGTTGGGGTCAACCGTCAGCACCGTGTCAAGCAGGTCAACATATATAACCCTGAAAGTGTCTAGTTCCACGCATACCCCGCCGTCGATTTTGAGAATATAGGTGCCAGTTTCAGTCACGTATGGATTTGCTACGTGAATGTCCGACACGTTGCCCGTTAACCATGTATATTCGCATCCCAGCCGGGGTCTCACACCTATGTGTACCGGTACATGGGTGCACGACCAGGTTGTGTCCATGATGCGAGATCCGTTCTGCAGCACCGATACCTCGTGGCGTGCTGTATCTGTGCCTCGGCAGCCCCCTTCCTGATAAGCCACCAAGGTTATGATATATGTGCCAGGGTGAGCATATTGGTGTATTATGTTCGGAGTTGTGCTGTTTGTGACCACAGGCGTGGTGCCGTCGCCAAAGTCCCATTTAAACGACGTGCCGCGACCAGTGTTCTGCACCTCGCAAGTCTGCGGCCAGCAGATGGCTGGCGGCGGAATAAACTCAGCCACTGGATAGTCCGTGTGTATGTTCATGCGGAAAATAGCGTTGTTGCAGTTCGAACTGTTGTTAGTCGAACTCCAGGCTCCAGGGGTGACTGGAAAGTTTTGGGTGTGCCCGCAGCTGCCACATACCGACTGGTAAATCGTCGAAAGCTTGTCGAATCGGCTTGTGCCACCGTCAACGTGGTCTGCCCCTCTGTCGGCGTCAGAGGCGTGGTATTCGCCAAAGAAGGTGGCATAGTCCATCACCTGGGCGTCTTCGTCCATGCTGATTATATAGAAATCCTGGCCGTCGGTTTGAGTCTGGAATGCGTTTGTTGTCACTTCCATTCCGTATGTGCCCGCAGAATACCACTGCACACCGTTGTATCCCACAAAGTCGCGTCCCCATCCGGCTGCATACACACGGTTGCAGATGTCCGCCGCAAAGGCTGTGGGCGAGAGGTTCGGTCTCCCCAGTGGGGTGCCGAACACAGTGCTCCATATACGTCTGGAGAGGTCCGGTGTCAGGCGAGCCAGCAGCATACCGCTTCCGGGCACGTTGTAGCCCGCGTTGTATATCATTGTGTAACCCGTCGCCTTGGTCTGTCCAAAAATGAACACTTCGTCCCTTTTGCCAGTCCTTACAAAGAAACATTGGTCGTATTTGTTCGAGCCGAAGTAGGTCGAGTGCATCAATTCGTCTCCGTTGTACGAAATTTTCGAAATGAAGCCATCTGTGGAGCCGCCTCCGTATGTCGTCTGGTATGCACCTTCAGTTGTCGGAAAGTTATTGGATGTTGTGCCGCCGCATACTATCACGTTGTACGACGAGTCCACATCTATCGAATACACGGCATCGTCTCCGCCTCCCCCAAGATAGGTGCTCCAGAGCATGTTCTGCATGTTGTAGTCAAGCTTGAACACCACCCCGTCCTGCTCTCCGAACCGAGTGCCTTGCAGAGCTCCACTGGTTACTGGAAAGTTTGTTGACATTGTTGTTGTCCCCACATAGACGTTGTTCATATCGTCGGTAATCAGTTCGCCGCGTACGCCGTCGCCGTAGTTGAAATAGAGCGAGTCGTTGCCCTGCATCATTATAGTGTAGCTGTCGTTATAGCGGTTGCGGAAGTTCAGTCCGTCGTTGCCGCTGCCGCCGACCAAAGTCGATGCTTTCAGTTCTGTCCCGTCACTGCTGAAACGGCTCACGAAGATGTCAGAGCCTGATGGATACCACATGTGGTGGTTGTACGAGGCGTCAGGATGAGTGTAGTAGTAGTCAAGATACGAAAGCTCGCTGCCACCGATAAAGGTGGTCATGAAAGCGCTGTCACTTACAGGGAAGTCTGCCGAGCCCGTTGTGCCGAATACCACCAACTCGTCGAAACTGTTGACAAACATGCTGTGCGGCATGTCGGCGTAAGCTCCTCCCAGGTATGTCGCATAGATGCGCTCACCTCCCGTAGTGTCGAACTTAAATATGGCTACATCGACGTTGCCGTGATACATCGTGTCGTATGCCCCCACCGATGTTGGATATCCTATGTCGAACACGATACCACCGGTGTAGGTGTTCTTGTATGAGTCGTAAGTTGCAGTGGTTCCCCAGTTGTCTGCAGTCGAACCCGTGTAGGTCGAAAAATACAGTTGTGGGTCGATGATGAGCGGTTTGGACCGGTCATAGCTGCCGATGTCCATCCGTACAACGGCCTTGCCCTTTCCCTGTCTCACTTTTTGCTCGCTCAGCGCATATCGAGCCTCAACATGCACAGTGTCGCCACCAATCAGCTGATAGGCGTATGGCGATGCCTCCACTATCCGTCCGACACTTGTTTTTATCACTAAGTCGCCGTCCTCCAGCCTCACTGCATCCGGACCCTCGTATTCCATCACAATCTGCGATATGCGGGCATACGGTGCCACGACAAAGTCATATTTCAAGGCGTTGCTCGAACTGTAAACCTGCATGTCGATACCTTGCCACAAATCGTGATAGACAACGCTGGCAAATTCGGGAACGTGACTCCGCCAACGGCTGCGGTCACGACCGCGGAAATAGTTGTTGTAAGTGCTGAATCGCCCAACACCTTCAACCTTGGCAGAATGGTTGCACCCTGCAAACCTAATCTTGTATGCGTGCCCCTTGCGTCCGTATATGCTGTGATGGAACGGCTTGTCAGGCTCCTGCTGAACCACCTGCCTTAAGGCGATGGTGAACGCCTCCCGTTCGAGAAAAAGTGCTGCACGACCCATCTGAGCCTCGTAAAGCACTGCCGAATCCAGCTGACCCCGGTTCTCCACAAACGACACATGACCACCTACACCCAGGGTGTCGGTGTGTTTGTGCGTGTGCGCCATTGTTGAAGTGGCGTAGAGCAAAAGCAGTATCAGGATGGCGTTTCTTCTCATGTGTTCAGCGTCGGTGGCAGAGCGTTGCCACAAGCATAAATAATTTGCAAAATTACGCAAAAATCGGATAATCTGGATACATGCACGGCTTATTTAGTCTTAAAATAGTCAAATGTCACAAATAATGCGTATTTTTGCCGTCTAAATTAAGAATTTGAATGTACACTTTTTACGACTATATCCATAACGGTTTTTTGTACCTTAACAACACTTTGTTTCCTCGTCACAAGAAGCTCAACCAGTTGATGATTTACTCGACATCGCTGTGCCAGTCACGCTGCAAGCACTGCTCCATCTGGCAGAAAGAGCCCGAGCATCTGTCGCTCGACGACATCAAGCTTGTTATGGCGAGCCACTGTGTAAACAAGCATACGGTTGTAGGGCTGGAAGGCGGCGAGTTTGTGCTGCATCCCGAGGCCGACGCCATCATGGAGTGGTTCTCGAAGAACCACAAAAACTATACGCTGCTCTCCAACTGTCTCGCACCAAAGCGGGTGATAGAGGTCGTAAAAAAATATCGTCCGAGACACCTTTTTGTATCTCTGGACGGTGACAGGGAAACGTACGAACGTATGCGTGGACGTGATGGCTACGACCATGTGATAGAGGTGGTGGAAGCCCTGAAGGACGAGCTGCCTGTGTCGTTTATGTTCTGCCTCTCGCCGTGGAACGAATTCAAAGACATGGAGTATGTCATCGATGTTGCCAAAAAGTACAATATCGATGTCCGTATCGGCATGTACAGCACTATGGATTTCTTCGACACCACCAGCGACCTTCTCGATGCAGACCATTTTGCCGAGCGCATACCGCAGAATATTCACGACACGCAAGAAAACTACGACTATGTTGCGCTTTATGAACAGTGGCGCAAAGGCAATCTGAAGCTTCGTTGCCAGAGCATAAAGAGTTCGCTAGTGATTCACAGCAACGGCAATGTGCCCATCTGCCAGAACCTCGACGTGGTGCTGGGCAATATCCACAACCAGTCGCTTGACGAGATATTCAACGGCTCTCAGAGCTGCGCATTGCAATGCAAACACGAGAAGGACTGCAACGGATGCTGGGTAAACTTCCATCGCAAGTATGACGTCATCTTGGTCCGCAATCTTGAACGCATGATGCCCAAGATTGTGGTACAATGGTTTTATGGCAAGTATCAGTGGAGCGATAGAAAGACAGAAACCTATAGGCAATATCTGAACCGAATTTCGGAAAAGAAATGAAAGACCAACTTATTTCAAAGTTCAAACATCTCCGCACCGACACATTCCTCAGTCGGCAATATGCACACAAGTACGCTTTTGTCGGCATTGGACAGCACAGCCTCAACAACCTCTATCCGGTGCTGCACTATCTGCAGGTGCCGCTGAAATGGATTGTTGTTACCTCGACCGAACGTGCTGAAGCGATAGAGGCCAAGTTCCAGGGGGTAAAGGCTACGATAAACCTGGACGATGTGCTATCCGACCCGGAGGTGGCAGCGGTGTTTGTTGCAGCGACACCTAAGGTCCATTTCTCCATTGCAACGAAGGTGTTGAATGCGGGGAAAAGTCTTTTCGTCGAGAAGCCGCCATGTTCCTCTCTTGACGAGTTGAAGGAGCTCGAGATGATATGCGGAAAGCGTTCGCCCAAGCCTGTTTTCTGTGCAGGGCTTCAGAAACGCTATGCGCCTGCTACGAAAATACTGAAGAAACGCCTTGCAAACGACGCACCGATAAGCTACACTATGCATTACCGCACTGGCGCCTATCCGGAGGGAGACGCATTGCTCGACCTGTTTATTCATCCCCTCGACTTGGCTGCTTCGCTGTTCGGCGAGGCCACTTTTGTTGCATGCGACCGCACGGGTGGAACCCTCCGCCTGCTGATGAAACACAAGGTCGGGGTTGGGGGCATGTTGGAACTCTCGACCGACTATGCCTGGACCTCCGCCGAAGAACGTCTCACGGTTGTGACCGAAAAAGGAGTGTATGACCTCCGCCAAATGGAGACGCTGACATTTACGGCAAAGCAGAAGTGCTTTATGGGGGTGCCTCTTGAGAAAGTCGTGCCGTCGCATCCGGCGGTGCAGGTGTTGTATGCCCGCAACAATTTTGTGCCCACAATGGCGAACAACCAGGTGGTGACACAAGGCTTCTTCGATGAGATAAACTCATTCGTCGAGGCTGTGGAAGCCCGCAAGAACCGGGTGTTGACAACTCCCGACCAGCTGTCGGTTACGTATGGCTGGCTGGCCGAATTATCGCGATTATCCAGTAAAAACGTCTAACATACTATGAGAAAAGTCAAAGTTGGTATAGCTCAGATGAGCTGTGTTGCCGATAAGTCTGCCAACATAGCCCGCTTTACCGAGCTGGTGCGTCGCCTTGCCGACGACGGTGCTCAAATCATCTGCCTTCAGGAGCTCTTCGCCTCGCTCTATTTCTGCGACGAGGAGCGCTACCAGAACTTCCAGCTGGCTGAGCCTATCCCCGACGGCCCTACCTCACAGCATTTCATCGCACTCGCCAAAGAACTGGGCGTGGTGCTCATCCTCTCCATGTTCGAGAAACGCGCCGAGGGGCTCTACCACAACACCACCGCCGTCATCGACGCTGACGGCTCGTACCTTGGCAAATACCGCAAGATGCATATCCCTGACGACCCGGGCTATTACGAGAAGTTCTACTTCACCCCCGGTGACCTCGGCTACAAGGTATTCGACACCCAGTTCGGACGTTTGGGTGTGCTCATCTGCTGGGATCAGTGGTATCCCGAAGCCGCTCGCATCACCTCTCTCATGGGTGCCGAGATGCTCTTCTTCCCGACGGCTATAGGGTGGGATGAACGGCAGAACGAACACGACAACCGCGAGCAGTACGAGGCCTGGCAGACCATCCAGCGAGCTCACTCTGTCGCCAACGGGGTGCCCGTCATCTCGGTCAACCGTACTGGCAAGGAAGGAGGCATGCAGTTCTGGGGCGGAAGTTTCATCACCAACGCCTTTGGTCGTGTGCTCTATCAGGCACCACACCTCGAGGAGGCTCTCCATATCGAAGAACTCGACCTCGACGAAAGCGACCACTACCGTCGCCACTGGCCCTATCTCCGTGACCGCCGCATCGACAGCTACCAGCCCATAACTAAGCGTTTTATAGATTGAGTATGAACCAATTACACATGCCCGCTGAATGGGCAATACACAGAGCTACATGGCTCAGCTATCCTCATAACGAGAACTCTTGGCCGGGTAAGATAGAGACCATCTTCCCCTCTTATAATCTCTTCATCAAGACCCTCGCCGAGGACGAGGAGGTCCATATCTCCGTCCTCGACCAGAAGATGTTCGACGAGGTGTCAGCAGCCCTGCGTGGCATCGGCGCTGACATGCATAATGTCTTCCTTCATCAGTTCAAGACCAACGACGCATGGTGTCGCGACCACGGTCCGGCGTTCCTCGTCGATGAGAGCGGAAAATGCGCGGCTATGGTCAACTGGCGCTATAACGCATGGGGCGGCAAGTATCCGGCCGAGCTGGACAACGAGATTCCTCGTCTGATACATTCGCTCTATCCCGACCTGCAGCTCCTCGATGCTGACATCGTCATGGAAGGCGGCAGCATCGACGTCAATGGGGTAGGGGACCTGCTTACCACCACATCCTGCCTCCTCAACCCGAACCGTAACCCCCAACTCAACCAAAGCCAGATTGAGGAGTATCTCTGCCGTTTCTACGGCGTACGTAACGTTATATGGCTGGGCGAGGGCATCATAGGTGACGATACCGATGGACATGTTGATGACCTCTCACGTTTTGTGTCGGAGGACACCATCGTCACCGCTGTTGAAGAAGATAAATGGGACGAGAACTACCAGCCCCTACAGGACAACCTCAAGCTCCTCAACGCCTGCCGCCTGGCAAACGGCAAGCAGCCTACCGTTGTAGAACTCCCGATGCCTGACGTGGTTACCTATGAGGACCAGCGTCTGCCTGCTTCCTACGCTAACTTCTATATCGCCAACGGCAAGGTTATCTTTCCGACTTACAAGTGTGTCACCGACACCCGTGCCGCCTATATTCTTGAGGATTGCTTCCCCGACAGGGAAATCATCGGCATCGACTCAACTGACATCATCTGGGGCTTGGGCAGTTTCCACTGCCTCTCTCAGCAGATGCCGGAGTGAGGTTTAAGTGGCTAGTTCTGGTTACTGGTCATAGTTTCAAGCCGTAGCCCACACCTAAAATGTGGTCCTGACGGTTGGTGCCGTTGTTGAGGCCGAACATGTAGAAGAGGTCCAGCGACGACCCTTTGCCCAGGTTGATGTTCACGCCTGCGAAGTTGTGCATCATTGTCCAATGCCGGTTCACATACAGTTCGCACGCCACATAGGGTGAGAAGCGAGTGTCGCCTATGTGGTATTTCGCCGTCAGCTTTGGCCTCAACAGCCAACTCCATTTGTCGCTCGACGTGGCGTAGGCCACGATGAAGCGTTCTCTCAAGCTTACCGTCAGACCTCCCTTTGAGAGGCTTTCGGTGGCGTCGAAAAGGATGCGGTGCTGATAGACTGTAGGCTTCTTGGAATAGTCGTAGTAGAGTGCGAAACGCAGCGACCTG
>JAEEGF011669795.1_pt1 | contig 10042 bp, 5 predicted proteins | sample 9134171 | NCBI WGS metagenome assembly JAEEGF01 (sample SAMN16246542, study PRJNA631951) | gut metagenome | biome: gut microbiome; feature: rumen; material: AP-attached | host: Bos | place: Iran: Karaj | collected 2018-10 | reverse complement strand
AGACTCTGATTATAAATGTTTGCATTCCAATAACTCGGTAAATAGCTGGACTCCAACATTAAGCGGTACCAACAGAAATTATAGAAATGACATGCGATTCCATGTTTGCTCTAATCCTGTCGAATTTGCCGACAAGACTTTCCATATCTTAGAGTCTGGAGTAAATACTTTCGCTGATACTGTTACCGGCAGCAATGGTTGCGACAGCATCACGACGTACGTACTGATTGCAAATCCGCTGCACAGGGACACGATCTGCGATCAGTCCTTCAACACGTCGTCACTGGCATGGGATAACGGCTACGACACGACATACTGCTGGAACTACAATGGCACGGACAACTGCATCGAAGAGAAGAGCCCGAATGCGGAGGGCTACTACGAGTTCCCGGGCCAGAGGACCATCAACGGCACCGTGGTTGACACGGTGTCATATCTGGAGCTGACGGTGAAGCCTACGTCAGAGAGCGCGGATGACTTGTTGCTGTGCCTTGACGGGGAGTCCGCCCAGACCTTTGCCTACAGCAAGGACAGCCGTGTCAGCATCACCGTGACGCCGGGTTCAGGGGTGTCGGTGAACTCCGTCACCACGGAAGTAGGGGCGTATGTGAAGGATGCTGCCAATGGTGATCTTGTCCTGAGATATACTGCCGCTAACGGGTGCGACAGCATCGTGAACCTGCATGTGGATTACCACATCGTGCAGCGTGACACGATCTATGGCGACACGGTCTATGCCGGGACCCCGTTCGACCACACCTTCTCCAATCACGACTTCCATGTCGTCTCCTCGGGTGTAATGACCTACCTGGATACGGTAACCGGCAGCAACGGCTGCGACAGCATCACCACGATCGTACTCATCATCGAGGAGATTTACAAGGACACGATCTGCGAAAGCGAGTTCTCCAGCTACACCTGGCGCGGCAACACACTGCCGTCCACCACGGACAGCCACGGCTACTACGAATTCCCGGGCACGAAGACCATCAACGGCATAACTGTTGACACGGTATCCTACCTGCTGCTGACGGTGAACCCCGAATACACGGAAAGCGATGCGATCGACATCTGCCTCTACGAGGAGACCCACACGCAGACCTACAGCAAAAACGAGCACGTGACCATCACGACGACCGCCTCCGGCGTGGAGGTGACCTCCAGCAGCACCAGCGTGGAGGTGGTGACGGTCAATGCGGCCAATGGGAACTTCCAGCTGAAGATGAAGACGGTGAACGGCTGCGACAGCATCGTGAACCTGCATGTGGACTACCACGTCGTGGAGCGTGACACGGTCTATGGCGACACGGTCTATGCCGGGACCCCGTTCGACCACGCGTTCTCCAACCACGGCTTCCACGTCACCGGATCCGGCGTGATGACCTATCTGGACACGGTGACGGGCAGCAACGGCTGCGACAGCATCACCACGATCGTGCTCATCATCGAGGAGATTTACAAGGACACGATCTGCGAAAGCGCGTTCTCTACCTACACCTGGCGCGGCAACATGCTTCCGGCCACCATGGACAGCCACGGCTACTACGAGTTTCCGGGCACGAAAACCGTCAATGGCATAACCGTTGACACGGTATCCTACCTGTTGCTTACGGTGAACCCCGAATACACGAGTAGCGATGCGATCGACATCTGCCTCTACGAGGAGACCCACACGCAGACCTACAGCGGGAACGAGCACGTGACCATCACGACGACCGTTTCCGGCGTGGAGGTGACCTCCTCCTCCACCGGCGTGGAGGTGGTGACGGCCGATGCGGCCAATGGCAACTTCCAGCTGAAGATGAAGACGGTGAACGGCTGCGACAGCATCGTGAACCTGCATGTGGGCTACCACACCGTGAAGCGTGACACGGTTTATGGCGACACGCTCTATGTTACCGGCGATGACTACAACAAGATCGTGGCCAGCCACACCTTCCACGTGACCGGATCCGGCGTGATGACCTACCGCGACACGGTTCGTGGCAGCAACGGCTGCGACAGCATCACGACGATCGTGCTGATCGTCGAGGAGCTGCACAAGGACACGATCTGCGAGGGCGAGTTTGCGACCTACACCTGGCGCGGAAACCCGCTGCCGTCGGGTGTTAATGCTAACGGCTACTACGAGTTCCCTGGCACGAAGACCATCGACGGCATAACCGTTGACACGGTGTCGTACCTGCAGCTGACGGTGAACCCCGAATACACGGAAAGCGATGCGATCGACATCTGCCTCTACGAGGAGACGCACACGCAGACCTACAGCGGGAACGAGCACGTGACCATCACAGCGACCGCCTCCGCGGTGGAGGTGACCTCCAGCAGCACCGGCGTGGAGGTGGTGACGGTCAATGCGGCCAATGGGGACTTCCAGCTGAAGATGAAGACGGTGAACGGTTGCGACAGCATCGTGAACCTGCATGTGGACTACCATATCGTGGAGCGTGACACGGTCTATAAGGACACCTTGTATGCCGGCACCAATTACACCACGGTGTTCTCCAACAGGATCTTTACCGTTGACAGCGCCGGCACGTACACCATCATTGACACGGTGACCGGCAGCAACGGCTGCGACAGCATCACCACGCGCGTGCTCATCGTCGAGAAGCTGCACAAGGACACGATCTGCGACTACGAGCTGCCCTCCTACACCTGGCGCGGCAACCCGCTGCCGTCCTCGACGGACAGCTACGGCTACTACGAGTTCCCGGGTACAAAGATCATCAACGGAACGTCCGTGGACACGATATCCTACCTGTTGCTGACAATCAAGGCACCTCTGGTGGTGACCACGCCGCTGGAGTGTCCCGCGGACCTGCAGTACACGTTGTGGTACGGCCGGTGCGACACGGTGGTGACCCTGACGGAGATGGCCACCATGGACCCGCCAGTCCCCAACACGACGATCGTGAACGACCTGTCGCTGCATAATCCGCTTGGCGTGGGCACGCACTATATCACGTGGAGCCTGTTGGACGAGTGCGATAACGTGGTGCAGCAGTGCGTCCAGACCATAACGGTACAGCGGATGCCGTGCGATTCCGCCAAGGACTATGACGGCAACGTGTATCCGGCCGCGTATATCGGCTGCGACTGCTGGACGCTGATCAACCTGAAGAGCGAGCACTACAGCGACGGGACCCCGATAGCGGAGTACACGCGATATTCGGACAGCGACTCCCTGGAGGACATATACGGGAAGCTGTACAGCTGGTACTCTTCGGCGCGTGTTCCTGAGGGGGACGACAGTGCGGTTCCGGCGGACTCTTTGTGGCCTTATGGCACATACGTTCAGGGCATCTGTCCGGCGGGTTGGGCATTGCCCACGGTGGAGGACTACAGGGACATGTTTGCCGCCTCCGGCAACCAGGCGGGCCTGGTGAAGAGCCCCTCCACCCAGGTGTGGCTTCCGGGCAGGCAGGGTATAGCCCCCAACCTGTTCAACGCCTACGGAGCCGGCTACTACGAGGGCGGCACGGACAGGTATTACAACCTGATGGGCGAGACACACTTCTGGGCGTCCGACTACAGGCTCAGCTCCTCGACAGGCAGCAACTTCGAGCTGAACCACTATTGCGACACGGGCCTGTACCAGGAGTCTCTCAAGGGACTGGGATACAGCATCCGGTGCGTGAAGCGGATATACATCCTGCCGGAATAAAGGAAAATATGAAATCCAAGATAAGGGGACGCCACTATGTGGTGTCTCCTTTTTTTTTGACCGAATATAGAAAAAGACAGGCAGTTTTTTCGTACCTTTGCATCCTCTAACTCAAAGACGATGACCGACAATTATCTTTTACTGGGAGCGAAAAAACGGCTGATTGAGGAGCTGCGCGAAAAGGGCATCTCCGACGAGCAGGTGCTGCAGGCTTTTGACAAGGTGGAGCGCCATCGGTTTGTGGAGTCGTTCCTATGGCCGAAAGCCTACCAGAATGTGGCCCTCAAACTGCTGAACGGGCAGACTATCTCGCACCCCTATACTGTGGCCTTCCAGTCGCAACTGCTGGGTGTTTCAAAGGGCGACAAGGTGCTGGAGATCGGCACGGGATCCGGATTCCAGGCGGCCATCCTTAGTGCGATGGGTGCCAAGGTCTTCACGATTGAGCGCCAGGAGCTTCTCTTCCGCAAGACCAGCAAACTGTTGGAGATCCTCGACAGCCGCATTGTCACCTATCTGGGCGATGGCTACCGTGGATTGCCCGAACTTGCCCCCTTCCAGAAAATCATCGTCACCTGCGGCGCTCCTGACGTGCCGCCCGCCCTGCTCAGCCAGCTGGCCGTTGGCGGCAGGATGGTGATTCCCGTGGGCGACGCGTCACACACGATGAAACGCATCACCCGCATGGATGAACAATCGTTTGAGGAAGAGACATTTGGGGATTTCTTGTTCGTCCCCATGCTCAAGGAAGTTGTCCGAAAATAAGCCCGCTATTCCTGTTTGAAGACGATGCTCCCCGGATTCACCCCGACAGGGAACGAGAATTTCTTTTTACCTTGGGCCGAGAAACAATACACATCACCCGTTACAGTAAAATTGTAGGCGTCAGATATGTAGATGTCGCCGCTGATGGGGTTGACGGTGATGCAGTAGGGTGCATCCAACGAGGTGCCGTCCGTGATGAAATCCTCTGTGGAAAGTTGGTCGTTCAGCAGGTTCAAGGTGCGTATCCACGAGTCGCCATTGTCGTAATCGTAGCTGTATATGTACGCGGTGTGCTGGTGGATGGCCATTCCTAATACGCTGATGTTGTATGTTTTAATAACATTATCGACATAGGTGTCTATCTTTTGCAGATTATACGGGATACTGCCGTAATTGCCACGGGATTGCACAAATACATAACGGTCGTTGTAGGGAATCACCAGACAGGGGTTGATGCCTACCTGGATGGTCTTGATGACGGAAAAGCTGTTGAGGTCGATGACGGTGACGGTGGAGTCGTAGTTGGGATAATTCAGTCCGCCGGAGTTGGCCACGTATAGTTTGTCGTTGCACACGCAGATGCCTTCGGGGTTGTTTCCGCTGTGCACGGTGCCGTCCAAGGTCAGCGAAGTGGTGTCAATGCGCACCACGTCGCCGTCAAAGCAGCTGACGTATGCCTTGCCCTCGTGGAAAGCGATGCTCCGTGGTGATTTGCCCGGTAGGGAGATGGCTTTGATGGATTGCAGGCTTTTAGCGTCCATGACCTCTACACGGTGGGAGTTGTTGACCACGCAATAGAGTTTGGAACCATAGATTTTGAGGTCGTTGCCCGTGTCGCCAAGACCGCGTCCATTGGTTGCCAAGAAGGCATCATCCGTGATCAGGCCAGTGGCGATGTCGTAAAAGGTGATGGTACTGTTATTGAGTTGGAAATTCCCCTGGTTCAAAACCAAAATACCCGTGGTGATGGGGTTGATAGGCGGTTGGGGCGGATTGCAGGAGGAACAGAGACCGAAGAAGGCTGTGAGGAGTAGGATTGTCTTTAATAAAAGATGGTGTAGATAGTATTTCATCATAGTAAAAAATTAGAATTCAATGGAGAATTTGACATTTATCAGTCTTCCAGTCAGATAGTTGGGTACGGCGAACTGTGAGCCGCTGATGTCGGTGACCCAGAAATGGGAGGATATATTGGAGGTGCCCAGCAGGTTGAAGACTTCGATATAGACGCCGGCGTTTTTGATGCTGCGCACAAATTTGGACTTGTTGCGCATACGGTCGCGGCTCTGCTCGAGGAACATGAACGAGCAGCCAAGGTCCACGCGGCGGAACCATGTGTCGCGCAGCACGCGCATGTAGGCGGGGGCGTTGGGCGCACCGTAGGGGAGGCCCGAGGCGAAGACGAAGTTCAGATGCACGCGGAACTGCGGGTATCCGGGAATGTGGTCCTGAAAGAAGAGGTTGAAGGCCACGCGCTGGTCGGTGGGGCGCGGGATGTAGCCCGGCTCGACGCGATTACCGTCTTGGTCGATGTAGTAGTCTCCGATGATGTCCTCCGCCGTCTTCATCAGCGACACGGAAAACCAGGACTCGAGGCCGCGCACGAACTCGCCGCTGATTTTCAGGTCCAAACCCGCGGCATAGCCTTTGGCGTCATTCTCCCCGCTGTAGATGATGCGCACGTTATCGACCGTGTAGGAGATGAGGTGGTCCATGTACTTGTAGTAGGCCTCGGCGGTGAACTTGAAGGGTCGCCGCCAGATCAGGAAGTTGTATTCCGTGCCGGCCACCACATGGACGGAGCGCTGCGAGCGGATGTCGCGGTTAAGGCTCCCGTCGGGGCGGCGCATCTCGCGGTAGAAGGCTGGCTGGTAGTAGAGGCCGGTCTTGACGATGAACCTCCAGTCGTGCTTCCAGTGTGGGTCGTAAGTGAAGGAGAGGCGCGGCGAGGCCGTGAACTCCTTCTTGTTGAGCGTCCAGTAATGGAAGCGCACGCCAGCATTGAGGATGTAGTGGGGCAGGGTGTCGTCGTCAATTTTCCAGACATCCTGCACAAAGCCGGTGAAACGTACGGTGTTGAGCAAGTTGTTGCATTTGAGGTAGTCGTGTTCGCCGAAGGCGAGAATGCGGGAGGGGTCGTCCAGCGGGACGGAGACACCGGGCGTGTTGTGCATCATGGGCAGCGTGTAGCCGGAGGAGTCGCGCATGGTCCACTCTTTGATATGGTCGTTGATGTATTCGTTTTGCGCTTTCACCCCCCAGCTCAGCAGGTTGGAGTGGGGGAGCTTGTGCTCGCCGAGGAGGTTGGCCGCCGACACCACCGAGGTGATGGCGTTGCGGGCATGCTCCAGATAGGTGCCGTAGGCCCGGATGGAGACCTCCTGCGCTATCTCACCATCTTCGTTGCCAAGGTCCGCTTCGATGTCGCTCAGGAAATACTGGCTCTGGATGTCGTAGCGTTCGCTCTCCTTGGCAAAATAGGAGGAGAGGATGAGTCTCAGATGGTTCTTGTCGTTGGGACGGTAGTGGAAGGTGAGGCCTCCGAGGTAGTTCTCGTAGCGGTCCAGTTCCTGTCCGTCGTAATAGACAGTCACGCGCTTCATGTTCTCGATGGAGCCCCAAGTGGTGGTGCGGTCTTCTGGTTGGTAGAGGTAGCTGTTGATGGAGAAATTACCCAATAGGCTGATGCTGAATTTCTTGCTGATGTCCCAATTGAGGAGCATCTGCGTGTCGAAGAATCGGGGTTTGAAGTCGCCATGGGTCTCCAGCGATTTCAGCAGGTAGGCGTTGGAGTGGAAGCGCAGGCCCACCAGGAAGGAGAAGGTGCTGTCCACCTTGCCTTCCGCGTGTGCGGTGGCCCCTAACATGCTGGCGGACACGGACCCGCCGTATTGCGTGGGCGTCTTGTACTGCACGTCCAGCACCGACGACATCTTGTCGCCGTATTTGGCCTCGAAGCCGCCGGCGGAGAAGATGACGTTGCCGGTGAGGTCGGGGTTTATGAAGCTCATACCCTCCTGCTGGGCACTCCGCACTAAGAAGGGACGGTATATCTGGATGTCGTTGACAAAGATAAGGTTCTCGTCGTAGTTGCCGCCGCGCACGTTGTACTGGGTGCTCAATTCGTTGGTGGAGGAGATACCCGGCATCATCTTGATCAGCGACTCCATGCCGCCACCCGGGGTGGGCATCTGGAAGGAGAGCTTCGGGTTGACCTGGATGTAGCCCGCCTCCGATTTGCCGCGTATGTTGACCTGCTGCAGCCGGTTGCCGACAGTCTGCAGGGTGATGCTCAGGTTGCGCGTCTCCCTCGATTTCAGACGAAGTGCAATGACCGTGTCTCTGTGGCTGATGTGCTGGATGAGGATGTTCAGGTCGGTGTTCTCCGGCACGGCGAGTGTGAAACGCCCGTAGTCGTCCGTGATGGTCTGCAGGTTGTGGTCCAGCACGTGCACAACGGCATTCTCAACAGCCTGACCTTCCGTATCATACAAAACACCCTTGATGGTGGCCCTTTGGGCATGGGAGATGCCGAAGGTCAGAATCAGGAGACATAATATCAGAAAGGAGCGTGTGTTCAAATACGGATTTGTTAAAATGACGAACTATATACGGACAACTATATAAATTATTGTATGGGTAAAATAAAAAAAAGCTGCTGTAATAGTTTTACCACAGCAGCTTGTAGTTCTCGTTGGGGATGGATTATAAAATTCCCTTTTCAGAGGCTTCCACTAAGCATTTGTAAACGCCCTTCTTGTTGATGTTGCGCATACCGTGGGCGGAAACTTTCAGCCAAACCCATTCGTCCAGCTCCGGCACATAGAATTTCTTGGTGTGCAGGTTGGGGTGGAATCTTCTCTTGGTTTTGATATTAGAGTGGGAAACATTATTACCAACCACCGTCTTTTTTCCTGTAATTTGACAAATTCGTGACATGTTCTCTATCGTTTTTTAATGATTAATAATCCTTTTTAATTTGGGCGGCAAAAGTACAAAAAAAATCATTCAATCCCAACGTGTTGGTTATTATTTTTTTCAACTTTCCCTTATTCCTCTAAAATGCAGCGTATCGAGTAGCCGAAATTATCCGCATCCTCCTTTTCTTCCAGTTTGTGGCAGGGGAATATCATGGAGAAGAAGAGCGTGTTTTCGGAGTTTTCGTCGCCGGAAGTGGACCAGAAGCGTGTTTCGCCGAGCAGGTTCTCGAAGCGTTTGCGGGTGCCGTTGTAGAAGCCGGCGGGCAGTGCCGAGAACTGCGTGCTGTTGTTCCCGCCGCTGTCGTTGATCCAATAGAGGGGCGAGCGCAGGGCGTAGGCCCCGTACAGGCTCAGTGCTTCATACTGCTCCCGCTCGGGCAGATACCAGCCGTCGGGGCAGATGCCCGGATGGTGGCCTCCGGCGGTGAGACTGTCGTGCGTCAGGCTGTCCATGGCGTCGTGCCACGTGTAGAGGCACCCGAAGATGCGGATGTTCTCCATCGTGTCGGGGTGCATGTCGGAGGCGTATCCCATCACACGGGGAATTTCCCGCCCGTCGGCGTAGTGCTGCGATTCCAGGTTGCGCTGTGTCCAGCAGTAATGGCCGATGCGCACCGCTGGATAAACGTTGCCGTCGTAGTCCACGGCATCGGGACAGGGCAGGTTGACCCACGGGTCCTGAATGCGCACCAGCACACTGTCTTGCAGCAAGCCGCACCCGCTGCCCGCTATTTCAATGTGGTATATTCCTTCATCATTCAAAGACAACAGCAGGTTCACATCCCGCTGCTGGCTTTCAAATCCGTTGGGACCCGTCCAGTGGTAGGTGAACTCCTCCATCGCCAGTCCGTGCAGATGACAGGTGTCGCCCACCTCATACTCGGCGGTCGCCTCCCCGTCCTCTATCCAGCATTTCCGGATGGTTTCCATGTCGTTGACGCGGAAGTTGGTGAGGAAGTGCGCGTTGCAGGCATCTTCCATTTGCACCGACATGTTTTGCATGAAGCGCAATGGAACCTCCTCGAAATAGCCTGTTCTGTTTTGGGCCAGTACGGGACCTTGGCCGTCCGGCTGTGCGTAAAGATAATAGGTGTAGGGCTCGGAGCCTCCGCGCGCTTTGGAGTGTACGAACCCGGTGGTGTCGGCACTGTTGCACACATACGAGTACAAGTACTTGAAATCCAGCGTGGCCCCGTCCCAGTGGATGATGGTGTCCACATGGTAACACGGGTTCCCGGGCATGTAGATGTCGCCGCCCGGTGGCAGTGTGTACATGCTGAGCCGGTAGTCGCCGGCCACGCCCACCAGCATGGATTCCCCTTTCATGACGGCGTTGGCCGAGTGGATGATGGAGTCCCCAAAATAGACTTGGAAATAGGTCTGCAGATTCTGGCCTCCCTTGGCGAACTGTCCTGCCACGGGGATGATTTCCAGTTTGGTGCATTGCCGTTGGAACCGGTAGGCCGGTGGCTCGACAATTTCCGGCGACTCGTGGAAGAAATCCTGCACGATGGTGTCTTTGCTTTGGTTGCAGGCCGAGGTGACCACCCATGTGTAGCGTCCGTTGGGCAAAGCGGTGTCGCTGAGCAGCAGTAATGGCCGGTTGGCCCCGTTGTGCTTGTAGGGGATG
>JAEEGF012209187.1_pt1 | contig 10043 bp, 12 predicted proteins | sample 9134171 | NCBI WGS metagenome assembly JAEEGF01 (sample SAMN16246542, study PRJNA631951) | gut metagenome | biome: gut microbiome; feature: rumen; material: AP-attached | host: Bos | place: Iran: Karaj | collected 2018-10 | reverse complement strand
TTAAGAAGATTCTTCGCGATGTCTTTGAAGATGCTTTCAATTTTAGAAGAATCCGTCTCCGTTAACACAAGACTATTTCTTAAACATTCCAATTCTGTCATATAGTTCTATATCATCAAATATTAAGCGCAAAAATTTTTTCTTATTGTATTGGCACAAGTTTTCCAAATTCTTTCCAAAGGATATCTTTCTTATACTTTTTAACTACGGGAACATGCACGGTAACTTGTTCCAGAGGGACACCATTAAAAGCCCCATCTATTGCTGGTGGCATCTCCGAATAACAGTATATGTCCGTGAGGCTATTACAACCGCCGAAAGAACCGTAACCAATTTTAGTCACTCCCTCTGGAACAACGATTTCAACAAGCGATGAGCAATTTTGAAACACACTGCCGTTTAATGCAGTCAAATTTCTTGGTAGCTCTACTTTTTTCAAACTTGTACATTCTCTGAAGGCAGAGCTTTCAATTTTGTATATGCTTTTGGGGAACTCAATGCAAGTGAGAGCTCCACATTTCATGAATGCTGCATCAGGAACCACTTTTAACGATTCTGGGAGTTTAACACTTCTAAGAGAAGTACAACCATAAAAAGCATGAGGAGCTAATTCTTTAAGACTGTTCGGTAGAAAAATAGAATCTAATGCAGTACAATAAGAAAAAGCCCACTTCCCAATTGAAATGAGTCCTTCATTTAGGTTTATAGTCTTCAAACTTACACAATTACAGAACACCTCTTCTCCTATCTCTGAAACAGTCGAAGGTATCGTTATGGATGAAAGTTGCTGACAATTATGAAATACTCCTGACTCGATACGAGCAACACTACTAGGAATAACAATCGATTTGAGTTTAACACAATTATAGAAGGCGCGGTAGCCTATAGTGGAAAGCCCCGCAGGTAAGACTATATTCTCCAGCTCAATGCAATCTCTAAAAGCATTGCTGCCTATTTCTTTTACACTAGAGGGTATTGTTATACTTTTTAATCCATAGCAATATGCAAATCCTTTAATTCTGGTTACACCTTCTGGTATAATTACCTTCTCGAGCTTTTCGTTTTGATTACCTACGTCGTCACCGAGAGCAACAATCCTATATGTCACTCCGTTATATTCTATAGCCGAAGGAACTATGAGTTCCGAATCGTCCCCAGTACCATTCCCATACCATCTTTTGAAAATAGCCGTATGAGTATTGTCGTCAATATCATAAAAATAGCGACCATCTACCTCAAGTTGTGCAACAGTTATGAAATGTCCATCATCGTCCATACTACGATATTCAGAGCGTCTTATCTCTGTTTGCTGTGCGTACAATTGCATTATTGATAACGCAATCGTTAGAAATGCAAAAAGCTTCTTCATCATTTTGTACAAATTGTTTGTTTATATGAAAAATAATGTGGGCAGCTATCCGGTTCAAGCTGCGAGAGAATAAATAAAATGCTCTGTCGTGAACATTCGCATTGTTCCGGACAACTTCTCATTCCACATTTTACCTTTGGGCACGAACACTCCGAATAACTCAACTCATATTCCTTCCCGGGTTCGATCACCTTGCCCATATAGGAGGCGTTATTGTACGCTTCGGTATAGATTCTGTCAAAATCCCCATTATACTTGGCATATATTTCCTTGTGCATCTGGAGGACATTGCCCTTGACGCATTCTATCGCTTCTCCTCTATAATCCATCGTAATTATCCGCTTGTCGTTTTACTTGCTCTTTTGTAAATAACGCAGAAAGTTCATTTTTATTGCATTACAGAGAACCTTTCGGAAACTACCCTCATAACACGCTTATTATCTGACTTTTCATCGTCATTTCAACGATACTTCAACGATATTTCAACGATAGATATCGTTAAACTATTGTAGAAGTAACGTTGATGTATCGTAGAAGTATCGGGCCTAATGGCAGAAAAAAAACACCCTCGGCCGAAGCGGAGGGTGTTGTAAGTATTGACTGCTACCTTTACGAGTCGATGGGCCGTATGACGCGGGCAGGGCTGCCGGCAACGACCGTATTGGCAGGCACGTCCTTGTTCACCACGCTACCGGCGGCGACGATGGCGTTCTCACCGATGGTCACTCCTGCCAGCACCTTGACGTCGGCACCCAGCCAGGCACCAGCGCCGATGACGATGGGCTTGGTGAGCAATGTGTGGCGCGTGGCGGGGTCTTCGGGATGGTACTCGGTGGCCAGCACGCAATGGGGGCCGATGAAGGCGCCGTCGCCTATGGTGATGCCGCCGATGGCCAGCAGCGTGCAGCCGAAGTTGAGGAAGCAGTCGTCGCCGAAGCGCACTCCGGGGCCGTAGTTGATGTTGAGCGGCGTGAAGACGCGCACGGTGTCGGGCACCTCGCTGCGTGTAATCTCACGCAAGCATTCACGTACTTCGGCCTCAGTATGGTAGCCGCTGTTCATCTCGGCACAGAGCCGCATGGTGCGCTGCACGTCGGCATAGAGTTCATCGCTGCCGACATATTCTTTCCCTTTCATGGCTTAGTTCATCAGACGGCTTTCGCCCCATTTGTATTGAGGGTAGGCCTTCTTTAGGTCGCTGGCCGATCCTTCCACACCGCTGCCGCCGCTGGTGGCAAAGACGTTGAGCACCTTGCCGCCGAGGTCGTGGGCTTCGATGAAGGTGTTGACGATGGTGGGAGCGGTGTACCACCACACGGGGAAGCCGATCCATACGGTGTCGTAGTCGGCGATGTTCTCGCAGCGGCCCTTGATAGCGGGACGCGACGATTTGTCTTTCATCTCCAGCGTGGAGCGCGAGCCTTTGTCGCGCCAGTCGAGGTCGGCGGCGGTATAAGCCACCTCGGGGGTGATCTCATAGAGGTCGGCGCCAAACTCCTTGGCGAGTTTCTGGGCAGCAGCCTTGGTGGTGCCCGTGGCCGAGAAATAAACGACAAGTGTCTTCTTCATATTGCTTGTTTGTTTCATTGTTTGTTTGTTTATGTTCTGTGCACAGACTGTCAGCATCAGACAGCAGGCGGCAAGGATTAATGTGAGACGTTTCATGACTTATGCCAGTTCGTTGCCAGTAGTTCTGTTGATAATAGTTCAGCCAAATGTATCGTCACGACTGAACTACTGCCTATTTCCTACTTTACAATTATTTATCGATACTTACAAGATTGTACTTCCGGGTTCCAAGGCCTATCTTCTCAGCCCATTCAATGGTGTGGATGCCATGCTGCTTGTCAATACGGCTGAGCAGGTCGGTGGGGTCGTTCTTCGCGGTCACCTCCTGGTTGTTGATGATGTCGATGCAGGCCTGGTCGAGGGCCACGGGGTCGGTGCTGGCCAGGATGCCATAGTCTTCGAGTTTCACGGGCTCGGGATGGTCGACGCAGTCGCAGTCGATACTCATGTTGTTCATCACGCTGATGTAGATGATGCCTTTCTTTGCGCGGAAGTAGTCGGTAACGGCTTGAGCGGCAGCCGCCATGCTCTCGAGAAAACCCTCCTGATTACCGATGTACTCGGGTGTCCACAGCTTGGCGATGTCGAGCACCTCCATCTTGCCGGAGGAGTGGATGTAAGCCTTGCCGTTGGCACTGGCGCAGCCGATGCTGAGGTTCTTCAGCGCTCCGCCATAGCCGCCCATGGGGTGACCTTTGAAGTGGTTGAGGGCTATCATGAAGTCGTAGTTGGCCATATGGCTGCCCACGATGTCATACTTGATGTGGGTGGAGTCCTGCACGGGGATGCGCATCTCGCCCTCCTCGTCCATGATGTCCACCTTGAACAGGGGCTTGAAGCCGTGCCGCTCGATGACCTTCCAGTGGTTGGCAGAGTTGTTGCGGTCGTCCTGCTCGTTGCCGGGGCCGCTGCTATAGGCGGTGTTGCACTCCACAATGGTGCCATCTACCAGCATCACGAGGTCCTTGATAAGCTCGGGCTTCAGGTAGTTGGGGTTGCTACCCTCGCCGGTGGAGATCTTCACGGCCACGCGGCCGTTGGCCTCCACCCCCATAGCCTGGTAAATCTTCACCAGCGCCTCGGGGCTGATGTCACGGGTAAGGTAGACGGTAGCCTCCTGGCTGTCCTGCACTTGCGGCAGTGCCTGCACTTCGGTTGTCTTCTGCTTGCAGCCGACGAAGACCATCGCGGCAGCAAAAATGACCAATAATGTCTTCTTCATCATATTGTTGTTTTTATTCGTTTTACCAATCATTCAATAACGTAGATTCCAAGAGAATATTGCCCTGTCGCCTTGGACTTACAAGCTCTTTAGCCATTTCTCCACTTTGGCCTTCTCAGTGCGGACCTCATGGCCATAGATGGAGAAGCCTTTGGTGACTGTGGCCTTAGGGAAGGCTTTCTTCACGTCGTCGACGCAGTTGGCCAGGCCGCTGCCCTCGTGGGTGGTGAAGGGAATGACGGTCTTGCCGGCAAGGTTGATGTCCTTGAAGAGGGTAAACATCACCTGAGGATAGGTGCCCCACCACACGGGGCCGCCGATGAAGACGGTGTCGTACCGGCTGAGGTCGGGGGCGGCACCCTCGTAGGGAGGCAGCTCGCCTTTGTTGGCCTCTTCCTGCGCCAGGTTGATAAGCGGCGTATAGGCCATACCGTCGTACTTGTGGGTGACAATCTCATACTGGTCGGCGCCGGTGATTTCGCTGATGTAGTCGGCCACAATCTTGGTGTTGCCGACCTCGATGTTGCCCACGCTGTAATTATCGCCCGCGTGGGAGAAGAAGATGACTATCTTGTTCATTGTGTTATTGTTTGATTGCGTTTTTTGGTTAGTATTCTCTTGTTTGTTTTGTGCGTTGCAGCCCGAGGCCAGGAAGAGTGCAAAGGCCGCGAGGGTGGTAAAAATCTGTTTGGCGTTCATTTCGATAGGTTTGTTTGGGTTGTTATTCTTGTAAATCGTTGATGACTAAATATATTCCGCACATTCGCCCTCACCTGTTTCCGACTGCAAAGATACGAACATTCCGCCACACGGCAGTTTCACATTTTACGCCAATTCTTTCACAAATCACCGCAATAAAAACGACGAGGGCGGCCCCGCCATCCGGCGGGGCCGCCCTCATTCTATCCGTTTTCGAATCAGATTGCCTCTTCAGTCTCCGGTTCCGGCGTAGGTTCGTCTTTGCCGCCCTTCTTGCGGCTCTGCTGGTATTGCAGGTCGATTTTCGCCAGGTCGGCGTTGTAGTACTGCGCCGCTTTGGAGAGGCTCTCCTCCGGCTGCAGCTCCTGCACCGCGTTGAGGTAGGTCACGAACGCGCGGTAGTGGCCGTCCAGCTTCTCGCGCGCCGCCTTCAGCTCGCCCACCACCACGTCGCTCTTCTCCTCGTTGCGCTTGCCCATCAGCTGCTCAATCTGCTCCGTGCGGCTCAGCAGGCGGCGGTTCAGCTCCGTGAGGCCCATCATCTGCAGGTCGCTCACCAAGTCGCGCTCCGCCAGCTTCTGCTCCATATTGTGAATCTTCGCGTTCTCCGCCACCAGCGCCTCCGACGTGCGGAAGCCGTAGTCGCGGAACACCTGCGACACCCTGACGCCGTGCACCGCCAGGCTCTCGTCCTCAATCTTCGCCGCCCACGCCTCGGCCACCTTCTGTATCACGTAGGCGTAGCCGTCGCGCTCCTTGTCCAGGGCGGCAATCTTCGCCGTCAGCTCGCTCTTCTGCGTCCGCTTGTAGGCCTCGTCGAACGCCTTGAACAGCCGGTCGTACTCGTCGCGCATCTCGCGGAAACGGTCCAACGCGCACTCCGCTGCACCGATTCTCTCCTCAAACGATTTCACCGCGCTAAAGAAATAAGCAACCGGATAATTGCTTAAAGCCTTTTCATTGAATTTCATTGCATCCATAGTTCTTATTGTTTTTGATGATTATTTGTTGTTTCAATATTTTTTCTGGCCGAAATGACCCATTTCAGGCGTTTCCAAAATCAAATGGCGTTGTAATGATTCATTTTGGCCATTTTCAAAATCATTTGGGGCTGTAATGATCCATTTTAGCCGTTTTCAAAATCAATTGGCGTTGTAATGATTCATTTTATCCATTTTCAAAATCAATTGGCGTTGTAATGATCCATTTTAGCCGTTTTCAAAATCATTTGGGGATGTAATGGCTCATTTTATCTATTTTTAAAATCATTGGGCGTTGTAAGGGCCCATTTTACCCACTTTCAATATCGCTTTGGATTCCTAATTGGTGTTTAGTTGTCTATCATTACCACTTTGCCGTCGTAGAAATATATTCTCGACTTGTAGTTGTAGCACCACACTTCGCTTTGTCCGAATCTGGTCGTTGTGCGGTATGTGTTCATTGGTCTGCCCCAAGCGTCGCGACACATTTCCTTTGACATTCCAATTGCAACCTGTTTCTTCGCCACAAGTTCACCGAATTGTGAACCATATTTTTCGACAAGGGCAGCTTTCGCAGCCTGTTTCTCTGCAATCTCTTGTCTCTTTTTGGCTTTTTGCTTTTGTTGCTCTCTTTGCTTCATTTTAGGCCAGTCGGTCACACGCACAATTTTGAATCCCTCTGTGAAGTTTGGAAATCTCTGTGTGGTAAGAAGGAATGGAATATCATAAGAAGGAAATGTGGACTCTCTATACCATCCAGTAAAACCTTCTGGGTAACTATCAATATCCCATGTTGTGAATGCATACCCAATTAATGGAGTGTAAACTGCGAAAGAACCAGTCTGTTCTCCTTGCAAAACGCAACACACTTGTCCATCATGTAGAATCACATCCTTGACGATATATTTTTTGTCTAACAACTTTAGACTTTCCCCCTTTATATTGTCGAAAGCAATGGTATTGTCGCATTTGCTAGTCACATAATGGCCAGTACAATTGTCAACCAACATACGGTGTTGCAACCCATCGCTAGGTTTGTGTACCAAATAAACCTCTTTCCCAAGGAACTGACCTTTGACCTCATTGTAGTATCTTAGGTATATAAAGTTATGCCAGCCAAATTCAGAATTTTCGTATCTGGGTTGTTTATATGGCACTGGTGGCACATAGTTGCTATTGTTGTAGTTGTAATATTCGGGAAACATATATGTATTCAGAAAGACCTTGATGGGTTCACTGCCTTTACTTTCTATTTGTGTCAAAACAATATACATTAAATATTCCGATAGACCATTAAAGTCACTCCTTAACATATCTTGTTTCAGATTCTTGATGGTTTTCTCGTTGTAATTATAGATGTAATCGTGTTCCAATCCATAGGAAGCAAGAATTGAGTCTGCATTTTCCTTGCAGAATATGTAGCCCGTAATCTCATAATATCCCTGCGGAATAGTGCTGCTTGTGGCAAGGACTTTTGTTGATGAGAGATTTTGGCAAATATACACGGTATCTCCAAGCATACTGTACGACAAGTCATCTTTAGAGGGATATTGCATCATAGCACCGTGGTGCTCTCTCGGGGTCATCTGGCGAAACATCTTATCGAAATTCACATCACGGTCATAGTAATTTTTCGACCCTGTGAGAGAACTGCTGTAGTCGTCTCCAGCCACTTTGATTTGTGCATTTGCAGTATATGTAAATGCCATCAGCAATAATGCGATTGCTGTAATTCTTGTCTGTCTCATAACGTCACAACTATGTTTCTAATTTGATTTGCTATTTGGTTTGCGGTCTGCTGTTTGGCAGCAAGGATTGTTTGCCAGTTGTTGGTTGCAACAACATTAGGCCAATATTCGATTGCCGTATTAATCCATGTCGGATATTTTTTTTGTAGCATTTCGTACGAAGAACCCGTTTTGTTCATAGAACGACAGCATACCACAAGGGCGTTAGGTCTCCATTCCCAACATAGGCGTTCAATACGCTCGTGAAGTTTATCGGCATCGTCGCCCTGCGAGATGATTGCCACACGGACACGGTCATAGTCTAGCACCGACTCGAAATCTCGCAGTTCCATTATGGGAATAACATCCGCGTAGATGTGCGTCATTTTCGGCTGCGCACCGCGAGCGATGATTTCGTTATGTACACAGGCGGCGGTTGTGCTCTTGCCACTGTTCTGTGTTCCTCGAATAATGATTAGTTCCATATTGAATTATTGTTTGATTTTATTAGCAAACAAAAACCATCCCGCCCCGCCGCACGTTTGCGGCAGAGAGAGACAATTGAATTAAAAACAAAAAGGAAAGACTCCCGACGATTATCTGTGCAATTCGTGGGGGGGTGAATATCAGCGAGCTACGAGTTTTGTGGTACATAAATTTCATGCCACAACATAATATACGTTGCCTTCGGTACGGCTGCGCTGGCAGAGGCCTGCTGCACAGAACATACCCTCGAAACTCAGGTCTTCGTCGATGGCTGGCCAATGTATGCCACTGTAGGAGAGTTCGAACTGCTCGCGCTGTTCCTGACTGGCATTGGCCAGCCGTGGCCAGAGGCTGAACTCATACGAGGCCTGCTGCCCGTCGGTGGTGGAAGCGTACACGGCGTGGTCGTCCACCCAAACTTTGTCTATACGCATCTGTTTCATTTTTGTTTGAAGAATTCTTGCCAACGCTCGGTGATGACCTCCACATTCTCCTCAATCACGGCCTCGATGAGCGACAGCTCGTGCTTCTTGAAACCGTGGTTGTAGACCATCTCGACTGGCTGAACATTGTATTTGGCCTCGCGGCCGCCGCCTTTGATGTGCACATGCACAGGCTCATGGTCATCCGAGTAAAACATGAAACGCAATCCGAAAACTGTAAATATCGTTGGCATAGTTGTTATTTTTTTTAGATTCTCTGACATCAATAACGCACACATTCTTTTTTTATTGTGCCAGCCGGGAACTAATTATGCAACATTAAGAGCCATCCGCCTGGGAGGTGTGGTTCCCGAGGCGGATGGCTTCGCTGATACGGAAGGATAGGGAGCCTACCTTAGGGTTTTACTCCTTCCCGTCGATGGAGACCAGCTTGTACTGGCGGCTGCCAAGGCCAATCTTCTCGGCGTGCTCGATGGTGTGGATGCCGTGCTGCTTGTCGATGCGCGAGAGAAGGTCGGTGGGGTCGTTTGTGGCAGTAACCTTCTGGTTGTTGATGATGTCGATGCAGGCCTGGTCGAGGGCCACGGGGTCGGTGGAGGCAAGGATGCCGTAGTCTTCAAGCTTCACGGGCTCGGGATGGTCCACACAGTCGCAGTCGATACTCATATTGTTCATCACGCTGATGTAGATGATGCCTTTCTTTGCGCGGAAGTAGTCGGTAACGGCTTGAGCGGCAGCCGCCATACTCTCGAGGAAGCCGTCTTGGTCGCCAATGAATTCGGGTGTCCACAGCTTGGCCATGTCGAGCACCTCCATCTTGCCGGCGGAGTGGATATAGGCCTTGCCGTTGGCGCTGCCGCAGCCGATGCTGAGATTCTTCAGTGCCCCACCGTAGCCGCCCATGGGATGGCCCTTGAAGTGGTTGAGGGCAATCATGAAGTCGTAGTTGGCCATGTGGCTGCCCACGATGTCGTACTTGATGTGGGTGGTGTCCTGCACGGGGATGCGCATCTCGCCCTCCTCGTCCATAATGTCGACCTTGAACAGGGGTGTGAATCCATGGCGCTCGATAACCTTCCAGTGGTTGGCCGATGTGTTGCGCTCATCCTGCTCGTTGCCTGGACCGCTGCCGTAGGCGGTGTTGCACTCAACGATGGTGCCGTCCACCAGCTGCACAAGCCCTTTGATGAGCTCGGGCTTCAGGTAGTTGGGATTGCTGCCCTCGCCGGTGGAGATTTTCACGGCTACGCGGCCGGTGGCCTCAACGCCCAGCGCTTGGTAAATCTTCACCAGCGCCTCGGGGCTGATGTCGCGGGTCATGTACACCACCGGGCCTTCGGGTTCTTGAGAGGTCGTGGTGGTTTCCTGTTTCTGTTTGCAGCCGAGCAGCATCAGCGCCGCAGCGGCAAATAATGCGATTCTTTTCATTGTTATTGGTATTGGGTTATTGTTTTTATCCGTAATTCTCAATCAAATACTTCACAAACTGCGGGTCGCCGAAGTCGATGGTGCCCGTGTCGTGCTGGTTGAGCTTGGCGACGGCGGCCA
>JAEEGF011487837.1_pt1 | contig 10043 bp, 3 predicted proteins | sample 9134171 | NCBI WGS metagenome assembly JAEEGF01 (sample SAMN16246542, study PRJNA631951) | gut metagenome | biome: gut microbiome; feature: rumen; material: AP-attached | host: Bos | place: Iran: Karaj | collected 2018-10 | reverse complement strand
GAAGGTTGGGGCGCCTCCTGGGAGAGTGTCGAGACGTTCGGCGGCGGGTGCGTGCAGAACAAGGCGGTCACCGAGAAGAAAACCCTCGAGAAGGGCAAGATATACGGCTTCACAATGACTATCTAATCTAATAGACCATGAAACTATCTAACCTGTTATTTGCGGCCACACTGGCCCTGATGGGCCTTTCCGCCGCATCCTGTGTCAAAACTATTCCTGTCTCCGGCCTTACGGTCTCACAGACGTCCCTGACGCTGACCGAAGGCGAGGAGGCACACCTGACGGTAACGGTCGTTCCGGACAACGCCACGGACAAGAGCGTCGTCTGGAAATCCTCCGATGCCGCTGTGGCGACCGTGAACGACGGCCTGGTGCGTGCCGTCGCTCCCGGCACCGCAACCATCACCGTGGCGACGCCGGACGGTCAGCAAACAGCGTCCTGCTTCGTCACGGTGAACCGTCAGGCCGTTCCGGTCACGTCCGTGAGCCTGGACCAGACCTCGCTGGAGATGCTGGTCGGCGACGAGGCTACGCTGACCGCGACCGTTTCGCCGGCCGACGCTGACATCAAGACCGTCACCTGGAGCAGCGACAACGAGGCGGTAGCCACCGTCTCCGAGGGTAAGGTGACGGCCGTCGGCGCGGGCAGCGCGACGATTACCGTCACGACCACCGACGGCGGCAAGACCGCCACCTGCTCCATAACGGTCAATGCCGCGACGGTCCCGGTAACGGGTGTGAGTTTGAATAACACCTCGCTCTCTATGAAGGTTGGTGACACTCAGACCCTTACCGCGACGGTTACCCCGTTCAATGCGACGGATAAGACGGTTACCTGGTCTTCGAGTAATACCTCCGTTGCGACGGTATCTTCCTCGGGCCTCGTCACGGCCAAGGCGGCCGGTTCCGCGACGATTACGGTTACGACTAACGATGGTGCGAAGACCGCGACCTGCGCGGTAACGGTGGTTGTTCCGGTGACGGGCGTCAGTTTGGATTATACAACGCTCTCATTGACAGAAGGCCAGACGCAGACCTTGACGGCGACCATTACTCCTTCTAATGCGACGAATAAGAACGTAACCTGGTCGTCCAATAATACGTCCGTTGCGACGGTGTCATCTTCCGGCGTTGTTACTGCTGTCAAGGCTGGAACTGCGACGATTACCGTCACGACAGAGGATGGCAACAAGAAGGCTACCTGCTCGGTGGCAGTATCCGCAGCGACGGTTCCGGTGACGGGCGTGAGCCTGGATAACACCTCACTCTCGATGAAGGTGGGCGATACTCAGACACTTACAGCGACTGTTACTCCGTCCAACGCGACGGACAAGACAGTTACCTGGTCTTCGAGTAATACTTCCGTTGCGACGGTGTCCTCCGCAGGTGTTGTCACAGCCAAGGCTGCTGGATCTGCGACGATTACCGTTACCACCAACGATGGTGCGAAGACCGCGACCTGCGCGGTGACGGTGGTTGTCCCTGTGACAGGCGTGAGCCTGAACAGGCAGACATTGACGCTTACGGAAGGTCAGACGCAAACTCTCACAGCCACGGTTACGCCGACGAATGCTTCGAATAAATCCGTTACATGGTCTTCCAACAATACGGCAGTTGCGACGGTGTCCAGTTCTGGCGTTGTCACCGCAGTCAAAGCTGGTACAGCGACGATTACAGTCACCACGGTTGACGGTGGTAAGACGGCCACTTGTGTTGTGACGGTCAATGCAGCGACGGTTCCGGTGACGGGGGTCAGCCTGAATACCACGACTTTAACTTTGATTGAGGGCTCTACACAGACCTTGACGGCAACGATTACGCCTTCTAATGCTACGAATCAGTCAGTAACCTGGTCGTCCAACAATACATCCGTTGCAACAGTCTCCAGTGCCGGAGTTGTTACCGCGGTTAAAGCCGGTTCGGCGACGATTACCGTAAAGACTGTCGATGGCAACAAGACGGCCACTTGCGCCGTGACTGTGAAGTCAAAGGATGTCGGTGGTTCGGGTAACGAAGGAACTGGTGAAGAGATTCTGTTCTAAAGAGGGGGAGACATGAAACAGCAAGTATCCTTTCTGATTATCGCCACTGTCCTTCTTGCATCCTGCCAGCGCGAGCAGGACTGGAACAGCGCGCCAGACATCAAGGCGAAGGTCGAAACTGAGTCGAAGACCAGGACGTCGCTTTCAGTCGATGAATCCGGTGCGGGAACCATCTATTGGAATCCGGCCGACAAGATCGATGTTTTTTTTGGCACGACGAAAGCCAGCTATACGTCTCAGAACGCAGCCGATGCGATGACTGCATTGTTCAAGACGACGGATTCCTTCAGCGGTTCCGGTTTCTCGTCTACGAATATCTGGGGATTGTATCCTTCTAGCAGTACCTCCAGTTGTGACGGTAGCGCTATTACGACGACACTCCCCTCGACGCAGTATGGTGTTCCGAATACGTTTGACAACGACCTTTTCATGGCTGTCGCCCATTCGACATCGACCTCCCTTCAGTTTTACAATGTCTGTGGAGGCATCAAGTTCAATCTGGCATATGACGATATCAAGAAGGTCACACTTCGAGGCAATAACAATGAAGACTTGGCCGGGACGGTTTCGATCTCTTTCGTAGGAGGTCTTCCGAAGGCGACAATCATCAATGGTGTCAAGGAGATAACCCTGACTCCCAAGACCGGTGCCACGTTCATAAAGGGGGCAGATTATTACTTCACCCTTCTCCCGGGTACCCTTTCCGAAGGGTTTACCATGGAATTCACCACGGTGGATGGATCGGTTGCTTTCTTGAATTATGTTGAGAGTGCCATCACCATCAAGCGCTCAGTGTTTGCCAGGAAGGGTAATCTGGATGTGTATGCGTCGTTTGGGGATGATAGGCAGCCGAGTAATGTTATCTATTACACGAGTACGGATGGGCAGATTGTGACACCGACTCATGCTGATGCTTTTGGTGCAAATATCGTTTCAAACGAGTATGTTGGGGGAAGGGGGATAATTACTTTTGACGGTGATGTCACGGGCATTGGCGATAATGCCTTTGATCATTGCCGTCGTTTAACCTCCATTGAAATACCGCATTCAGTCACGAGCATTGGCGTATCTGCTTTCTATGGTTGTGAGGGTTTGACCACCATTGAGATTCCGAATTCAGTCACGAGCATTGGCGGCTCTGCTTTCTATTATTGCAGTGGATTGACCTCCATTGAAATTCCGAATTCAGTCATGAGCATTGGTTGGTATGCTTTCTGCTATTGTAGAGTTTTAACATCCATTGAGATTCCGAATTCAGTAACGAGCATTGGAGAGTATGCGTTCAGCTGTAGTGGATTGACATCCATTGTTGTGGCCTCCGATAATACGCATTATGATTCACGCAGTAATTGTAATGCGATAATCAACTCGAATACAAATGAATTAATTACCGGATGTACGAATACAGTTATTCCGAATTCAGTCACGAGCATTGGCGTATCTGCTTTCTATGGTTGTAAGGGTTTGACCACCATTGAGATTCCAAACTCAGTCTCGAGCATTGGTTATGGCGCTTTTTCAGGTTGTAGTGGATTGACTTCCATAGTGGTCGTCTCCGATAATACGCATTATGATTCACGCAATAATTGTAATGCGATAATCAACTCTTATACAAATGAACTTATTTCCGGTTGTAAGTATACAGTTATTCCCAATACAGTTACGAGCATTGGAGAGGATGCGTTCAACAATAGTGGATTGACCTCCATTGAGATTCCAGGCTCGGTCACGAGCATTGGCAATGAGGCTTTTCGCGGTGGTTGGGGGGGATTGACCTCCATTGAGATTCCAGGCTCGGTCACGAGGATTGGCAATTATGCTTTCGTTGATTGTACTGGATTGACCTCCATCGTATTGTATTCGACAACGCCTCCTTTAGGTGGAAAGAGTATGTTCGGTTATACAAACAACTGCCCGATATATGTCCCGGCGGGTTCGGTCGATGCATATAAAACCGCACAGTACTGGAGTGATTATGCGGATAGGATTCATCCTTTGGGCGATCGCTACGAGGCCGTTGATCTCGGCTTAAGCGTGAAATGGGCGACCTGTAATTTGGGAGCGACTGAACCGGAGGGGTATGGCGATTATTATGCATGGGGCGAGACGGATCCGTATTACAGCAGTCAGGATCCGTTGACATGGAAAGAAGGAAAGACAGGATATGACTGGGCTTCCTATCAGTGGTGCAACGGTTCATCCAATACCCTTACGAGGTATTGCCCAGACGATCAATTATCGTTCTGGGGCGGTCCCGGGACCCCAGATGGAAAGACCGAGTTCAAGGATTACAATTACGCCGACGACGCTGCCAGACATATTCTTGGCGGCAAATGGCGAACGCCTACAGATGCGGAATGGACGGAATTACGCAGTAATTGCACTTGGACTTGGACCACTCAGAATGGTGTGACTGGCTATAGAGTAACCAGCAACAAGACAGGTTATACGGACAAATCCATATTCCTTCCCGCCGCTGGCGGCCGGGACGGCGCCTTCCTCTACGATGTTGGTTCCTACGGCCTCTACTGGTCCTCTTCCCTCGATACGGACGTTCCGTACTACGCGTGGTACGTGCTCTTCAATTCCGGCACTGTCTTCAGGGAACACTTCGACCGTTACTGCGGGCAATCGGTTCGTCCCGTCTCAGAATAATGGACGGCCAGGGCCTATTGGCCCAGCCGTCCTGCTGACTGCGAATGCGGTCAGCGTAAAAGAATCTAATCCTGGGCGAAGCCCTGGCCACGGCCGAAGGCCGTCGAAATGATAAGAATGATGACAAGACTTATGTATAACGGAATACTGCCTCAAAGAGTTCTAAACCTGTTGGCGTTTGTTTTGCTCCTGGCCTCCTGCCAGCGCGAGCAGGACTGGGACGGTGCGCCGGATATCAAGGCGAAGGTGGAGTCGGAGAAGAAGACCAGGACGAGCCTGTCCGTGGACGAGTCCGGGGCGGGGACCATCTATTGGAATTCTGCCGACCAGATTGACGTGTTTTTCGGCACGACGAAGGCGGAGTATGTTTCTCAGAACTCTTCGGAAGAGCAGACGGCGATCTTCAAGACGACCGATAACGTCGGCTGGGATGATTTCTCATCGACAAATATCTGGGGGCTATATCCGGCCAACAGTTCATCGACCTGCGATGGTTCGTCGGTGACGACGACGCTGCCATCGACACAATACGGCGTTCCTGGAACCTTCGACGATGATCTTTTCTTGGCCGTTGCCCATTCATCGACCCCCAACCTCCAGTTCTACAATGTCTGCGGCGGCATCAAGTTCAATATGGTGTCCGACGACATCACGCAGGTTACTTTCCGGGGGAATAACAACGAGGATCTGGCGGGGACGGTTTCCATCTCGTTCGTGGACGGTTTGCCGCAGGCGACGGTTGTCAATGGGGTAAAGGAGATTACGCTCACGCCGAAGACGGGAAACAAGTTTGTCAAGGAGTCTGATTATTACATTACCTTGCTTCCGGGCACATTATCCGGTGGTTTCACGATGACCTTTACGGCTGAGGATGGCACTGTTGGTACGTTGAATTATACCGATGCATCTGTGACGATCAAGCGTTCCGTGTTTGCCAGGAAGGGGAGTGTGGATGTGTATGCGGCGTTTGAGGATGAGAGGCAGCCGAATACTGTGATTTATTATACGAGTTCGGATGGAGAGGTTGTGACGCCGTACAAGACAGATGTTTTCGGGGCGAATATTGTTTCGAATGAGTATGTTGGGGGTAGGGGAGTCATTACTTTTGATGGGGTCGTGACAAGCATCGGTGCGGATGCGTTCTCAATGATCAAAAGCTTCGGCGAGTCCAGCCATCTTTTGACATCAATTGTGATACCGGACTCGGTGACAAGCATAGGTGCTGGCGCCTTTAATCTGTGTTATGAGCTGACCTCGATCAATATCCCTGATTCCGTGTCGAGCATTGGCTCTGGAGCATTTTATCGTTGTTCTGCATTGACCTCGATAGAGATTCCAAGTACCGTGTCAAGTATCGGTGATGGAGCATTCATGTTTTGTAGTCAATTATCTTCAGTTACAATATATGCAACAACGCCTCCATCATCAGTAACCTGGCAAACATTTTCTGACACCAATAACTGCCCCATCTATGTTCCTGCTGAATCAGTCGATGCTTACAAGACCGAATGGAGTGATTATGCAAACAGAATCTACGCTTTAGGAGAGATGCATGAGGCCGTTGATTTGGGCCTTTCTTCAGGCTTAAAATGGGCATCCTGTAATTTGGGAGCCTCTAAACCGGAGGAGTATGGCGATTATTATGCGTGGGGGGAGACGGTCCCAAAGGATAATTATGACATGTCGACGTATTTATGGCTTGATAATTACTCAATCACGAAATACCTCTACTACAGTTATGGTTATAGTGCTATAGATTATGATCACATTGACAATAAAACGGTATTGGATCTTTCGGATGACGCAGCACAGGTTAACTGGGGCGGTGATTGGCGGATGCCGACTCGAGTTGAAATGAAAGAACTGATGACGGAGTGCACATGGAAATGGGATCAAAAAGGGGAAACTGAAGGATTGCTTGTGACAGGAAAGAACGGGAACAGTATTTTCCTCCCTGCCGCAGGCGCCCGGAACGGTACCACAATCATCGATGTGGATCATGGAGGGTATTGGACGTCATCTATCTGCTATCCTTTTGCGGATTATTCGATGTTTTTGGATTTCTATAATAGAGATGGCAGTATTCCTATGGTCCTTGCTTGTTTTTATCGCAGACGTTTCGATGGGCTTCCTATCCGTCCAGTCTATGGTAAGTTTGTGAAAGTCCAAAGTTTGTCCCTAAATAAATCTAATTTGACTTTAAACGTGGGCGATACCGAAGAGCTTACGACCCAGGTGACACCATCCAACGCAACGCCACAAGACTTTGCATGGTTGTCCAGTGACTATTCGATTGTGACAGTTGATGAAGGAGAAATTACGGCTGTTGCTCCCGGAACGGTCACCATCACTGTCTGGTCAGGCGATGGTGAGAAGTCGGCAACATGTACCGTGACGGTAACTGCCGATACCCACGAGGCGGTGGATCTGGGCCTTCCTTCGGGTGTAAAATGGGCAACCTGCAATATTGGAGCATCATCTCCGGAGGAGTATGGCGATTATTTCGCTTGGGGTGAGGCGGAGCCCAAGAATGGCTCTTCCCATTGGTCAAATTACACATGGTGCAATGGAAGTTCGTCATCTTTTACCAAGTATAACATCCATAGTGATCTAGGAACCGTTGATCATAAGATCGGATTGGATCTTGAGGATGATGCGGCCCATGTGAATTGGGGCGGTAATTGGCGGATGCCGACAATGGCTGAATTGGAAGAGTTACACTATCAGTGTACATGGACCTGGACGACGCAGGGTGGGAAAAACGGCTATCGGGTAACCGGCCCGAATGGGAACAGCATCTTCCTTCCGGCCTCGGGATACTGGGCAGGATCATCACTTAATGGAGTTGGGACCGTTGGTGCGTCTTGGTCATCAACTCTTTGGCCTGATGAGAGTGTTTATGCTAGTTTAATCATATATAATTCGGGAACCGTTTCCGAAAACGGGTTTGATCGAGTCGATGGTATGACTATCCGTCCCGTTTGTGCTGAATATGTGTCGGTGGAGGGTGTCTCCTTGAACAAGTCATCCCTTTCTTTGATGGAGGGGGAGTCAGAGTTCCTTGATGAAACTATTTCTCCTTCGAATGCTACAGAAAAGAGTGTCAGTTGGTCTTCAGACAACCCATCTGTAGCGACTGCTTCATATTGGCATGGTGTTACAGCGGTTTCGCCTGGTACGGCGACCATTACCGCATGGTCAGCCGACGGCCAAAAGACCGCCACTTGTACGGTTACAGTTACGGCTGATTCTCATGAAGCCGTGGATTTGGGCTTGAGTGTGAAGTGGGCGACGTGCAATTTGGGGGCGAATGAACCGGAGGAGTATGGGGATTGTTTTGCGTGGGGCGAGACAAGTACGAAGAGTAGCTGGTATTGGAATAATTATGTTTTCTTTACAGGCTATGATTCTGAGAACCGGGCTCTTCAAAGTAAATACATCACTGACTCAAAATATGGTACTGTAGATGGTAGAACTCAACTAGATCTATCGGATGATGCTGCTCGGAAGAATTGGGGTGGCGGTTGGCGAATGCCAACATCTGAAGAGTTTTCAGAGTTGTGGTATAGATGTACTTGGACTTGGACGTCACAAGATGGTAAGAATGGCTATTTGATAAGAAGCCCTAGAACATTGGCTAGTATTTTCCTCCCTGCCGCAGGTTGGGAGGGCATCGGCGATGTTGGAACTAGAGGATTATATTGGTCATCGACTCTTTGTGAAGGTTCTTCAGCAGATGCTACGGCCCTCGATTTTGATCAGAATGATGTGACATACCTATCCTATTTTGTTCGTTGTACTGGGCTTCATATTCGTCCTGTTAGAGAAGAATAATAGTCGTAACCATTGCCTTTCAACTCCACAGCATTTGTTTTTCCAAATAAGTATTTGTGGTGAATCGAAACGGCCGTTACAGTAGCACCTGTTACTATAAGACCAGCCACTTCATCTACAAATCTACCCATTTCGTGTAGTATTCCGCATCCTCGTTCCGGGGGCAGGGGCGTTTTCCTACTTTTGTGGCAACAAAACAAACAACAAAAGTTATGGAAAAACTGATCAAACTCGCCCTGGCCTGCTTGGTCCCCGTCCTGGGGAGCCTCGTCGGCTGTCAAAAGGAACAAGTAACGATTCTGTCTGTCAATCAGACGGATGTGGCTTTCCAGAAGGAAGCCGGAACACAGAAGGTGGTCGTGTCCACCAACCGGATCTTCACCGCCAGTTCCAACCAGAGCTGGTGTACCGTGTCTCCTTCGTCGGGGGACGGGTCGCTTCAATTGGACAATGATCTGACCATCAATTGCCAGGAGAACGGTACGGAGGCCAGACGTTCGTGCAAAATCACCATCAACGCAGGAGAGAAGAGCATCCGGGTAACCGTGACCCAGGAAGCAGACCTGACCAAGGTCGTCGTCGAAGAGCCCAGTCCGGTACAATCGATATCCTTTGCCGATGCCGTCTTCGAGGCCTACTGCCTGGCCAACTTCGATACGGACATGGACGGGATAATCTCGATTGATGAAGCGAACAAAATCACGTACATCAATGTCTGTACCGACAATATCGAATCCCTGCAGGGAATCGAGTATATGCCCAAACTGACCACTTTGCGCTGTGATGAGTCCTCCTTTGGTTCCAGAAAGGGAAAACTGACCAGTCTGGATGTCAGCAAGAACACGGCTTTGACATGGCTGTCCTTTGAGGGCAATCAACTCACGGAACTGGATCTGGCCAAAAACACCGCCTTAAGAGATTTGTATTGTCGGTACAATCAGCTCAAGAGTCTGAATGTCAGCAAGAATACCGCTATGAGAACGCTTTGGTGCAACAGCAATAAACTGACGAGCCTGACCATCGGCAAGAATACGGCGTTGACCTCGTTGGATTGTGCCGTAAATCAGCTTACCAGCCTTGATGTCAGCAAGAATCCATCGCTGCAGGGGTTGAGTTGTTACCAAAATGAACTAACGGACCTCGATGTACGCAATAATACGGCATTGACCTATTTGACTTGTGAAGGGAATCATCTTTCTAGGCTCGATATCAGCAAGAATACGGCTTTGACCAGGTTGTATTGTAGTACCAATAAACTCACGGCCCTGGATGTCAGGAATAATGCCGCCTTGGAAAACTTGGTATGCTATGGCAATCAACTTACAATCCTTGATGTTACGAAAAATACGAAACTGGTGCAGCTAGGATGCCATGACAATTGCCTCTCAAGTCTTGATGTCAGCAGGAATACGGCATTATGGGATCTGTCCTGTTCCAAAAATCAGCTGACCAGTCTGAATCTCAGCAAGAATCCCGCCTTGGAACATCTGGGCTGCGATAACAATCTGCTGT
>JAEEGF011983475.1_pt1 | contig 10044 bp, 8 predicted proteins | sample 9134171 | NCBI WGS metagenome assembly JAEEGF01 (sample SAMN16246542, study PRJNA631951) | gut metagenome | biome: gut microbiome; feature: rumen; material: AP-attached | host: Bos | place: Iran: Karaj | collected 2018-10 | reverse complement strand
GTGGGCTTTATCCGGGACCGGCTGGAAGCGGAGGCCCGCAAGGTGGCGGCAGCCTACGGCATTTCCTACGGCCCGCTGGAAAATACCCGTCCCCGCTGGCTGGAAAGGGCGCGCTTCTCCACATTGCAGGATCTGGAAGCCAAACGTCATACGGAAATCGACATGTTCTGCAAGGTACTGATGGAAAAAGCGGCCGCAAAAGGGCTGGAGGTTCCCTTTGCGGAATACACCTATCATGCGATTAAGGCACTGGAAGAAAAGAATGACGGGAAGTTTGATTATCAATAAACTGAACTGTCAGCCTGAGCAAGATACAAAAGAGTGGGAAAGGAATAATTTTCCTGTAAACAAAAATCCGCCAAAGAGTTTGTAAAGACACTTTGGCGGATTAACTATTTCCCGGGAAATAGCATATTTTTTTGTATTTTATTTATCTTCTTCTACTTCTTTCTTCCATCTTGCGGCTTTCATTTCACCGGCTGCGTAATCGTCTACCATGGCATTTACGGCCCGGAAGTTGGCCTTTACGCCGGTTTTGGTGTTTTTGTATTTTACGGCATTTTCTTTTTTGATGCCGATGTTCTGCGCAGCTGCGGCTGCGTCGATGTTGGCGCCTAAGAAGACAAATTCAAAATTCTTTTTCTGCAGTTCGGAAATCAGCGCTTTTACTTTGGCGTAGGTCCATTCTTTGGAGGCGTTTTCCTTGCCGTCCGTGGTGATGACCACCAGCACTTTGTTGCCTTTGGCATCGATGTCTGGCAGGGTCTTCAGCTGGGAAAGTGTGTTGCCTACGGCGTCCAGCAGGGCCGTGGTGCCCTGGGGGGTATATTCTTTTTCTGTGATGTTTTTCACCTTGTTCAGGTCGGTGCGTTCATAAATGGTGGAAACCGCGTTGTTAAACATGACTGCGGTAACCTTCACCGGCAGATTGCTTTCCCGTTGTTTGTCCAGCATGGAGTTGAAGCCGCCGATGGTGTCTTTTTCCAGGCCGTACATGGAACCGGATTTGTCCAAAATCAGCACCAGGTCCATGGAAGTGGCCTTTTCAGCTTTTTTCTTCTGTTCGGCAGGTACTTCGGTTTCTGTGGTTTCAGCGGCATAAATCTTGGTACCTTCAGGAATGCCTTCCTTGACTGGGGGCGTTTTCGAAGAAGAAGCAGCAAACGCTGTCATGAAACAGGCGATGGACAGAAGAACAGCACACATGATGGCTATTTTTTTCATGATTAATTCCTCCCGTGAAGTAACTGGCTGATTTATAAAACTTCAGATAAAATGGAATCAGATTACGCTGTCATCAGGGCATGCCTTTCATGACGCAGCTGCTTTTCCTATTTCCCAATTACAACTATTATAAACCCATAATTTGTCAAATTTATGTTTTTCGCAATTTATGTTTTTGAATCCGGCTTGTGAAATGTTTTGAAAATCTTTCAATAATTCCCGAAAAGGGTGGCACTATTATTTTTTCTCCGGTTCTTTCCGTTTGGGTTTCAGTTTGCTCAGGCCTTCGTTGCCGATGATGATCAGGTCGTCTTCTTGCATGGCGTATATCTGGTTGGGGCTGTTTGTTTTGTGTATTTTTTGTCCGACACACCAGCGCTCCAGTACGGGATGCCACCCGTATTCGTTGTAGGCGGCGTCGTGGAATTTACGGTTGCGTGCTGCGATGGCGATTACGTTATCGGCCGGGGCCAGGCTGTCCATAAAGACAAAGAATTTTACTTTGCGGTTGTTGGTTGTGACAAATTCAAACGACTTTCCGTTTTGTTTAATCTGCATGTCGCGGGTTATGTCGAAACGGCTTTCCTGTTCTTTATAGGAGCTGTCTTTCTGTTTTTCCCGCACAAGGGTGCGGGCAGGGTAATGGATGGTAAAGGGCGCTTTGCCTTTGTAGTCCTGCCACTGTTTGTGTTCAAGTTTGTCGCTTCCGTGGATTGTCAGGGATTCAACGGCCAGGGAGTCGTACCCGTTCATCGGCCACCGGGGGTTCTCGCCCCAGGCAGCGCGGCTGGCCGCTTCCACGTCTTTTTGCAGCTCATCCGGGAAACGCTGCAGATCCAGGCGTACGCGGCTGCCGAATTGTTCCGCCGCCGTCTCCATCACCGCCCGGCGCAAGGGAGACCCGGTGTAGATAAAATGCAGGGAGACGGAATAATTTTTGTTTTTAAAAGAGTCTTTGGCAAAGGCGTCCATGTCCTTAATCGTAACGGGAAGCACGCCACTGAGTTCGCTGTCTTCGTTGCTGCCCCCGATTGGCGGCTTTTTGCCGTGCATATCCACCCGGGACGAGATGTGAACCACCGGTTTTACCGCGGTCCATTGCAGCCCCAGCATGTCGTTGACCAGAGCGGCTGTTTTTGCCGCGTATAAATCAGCCCGTTCGGAGGTATAGATGTCTCCTGTTTTTGTGTTGACGGCGAACTTCAGCTTTTTGCTGCCGGACTGGTATTCGCCGCTTACAAATTCCGTCAGTTGCAGCTGGTGGTTCTCGCCCAGATATTTCACGCTGGAAACCTCTTTGATTTTTGCGTTGGGATCCGTTTTGGCAAGGTATTCTTTAAAAATTTTTATTGCGCTGTCGTACTGTTTGTCCTGTTCGGAGGAAGTGAAGTCATCCAGATAACATCCGGAAAAGGACAGGCAGAAAAGGATTGCCAGGCAGAAGGTCAGCAGTCGTTTCATAGGACGGTTTCTCTCCTTTCTCTGGGATCGTTGTCTTGTGCGGGAAATACTGATTCCATGGGCTGTCGGTTTTCAGTAAAAGAAGCCGGATGGAGCAGCGTCTCCTTAATTTTTTGGACAAAGAAATTTGCTGATATATCGTATTTATATTATAAGATATCTGTGTTAAAATAGCTATAATAAATTATCAGCGGTTATCGTGTGATTGCAATGGAGAGAATTACCGGAAGCCTGCAAAAAGGAGCCGGTGTTTTTGAAACAGCGATTCTGTAATTATGTTATCTTAGGAGGTGCTGTATCATGAAAAAAATAATCATCACTCTTATTGCTATGTTCCTGATGCTTAGTGCTGCATTACCCTGTTTTGCGGAACCGCCGGCAGCGGGAGTACTTCCTTCCATAAAAATGGAACAGCAGAAAAAGGAGTATCGGACACCGCAGGGACAGGTCTGTATCGTCACCGATTACACCCGCCTGGTCGTGGAGAATGCGGACGAATTTCCGGCCCTGGCAAAAAAGCTGGAGCAGGTGCATAACCGGGAGTGGAGTTACCGTATGACAGACGAAGCAAAGGAAGATTACAAGGATGCGGTGGAACTGAAAATGCACCGCCCGGAAGATTATATGTATTTCCTGCTGGAAGAAAGAATCTGGCAGAGATATCTGGACCGGAACATTCTGAGCCTCTACGTAGAGTATTATCAAAGCAGGGGCGGGGCTCATCCGAATACCGATATCTTTACCTACAACCTTGACCCGGTGACCGGCAATTTCATAACGATGGACGACGCGCTGGCTCCCGGCAAACGGAACGAGTTCCGTGATAAGTATGTGAAGCCGGCCCTGGAAAAGGTTAAAAAGGAGCGGCAGTTGTTTTATTACGATAACTACAAGACCGTTGTGGACAACCTGTTCCAAAGGGATTATGCCGGAGAACCGCCTCTGACATGGACTTGGGGTGCTGAAGGAATTACCATGATCTTCCCGGCGGATACCCTGGGGCCTGCCGTAATGGGACCGGTTGAGGCCTTCATTCCCTTTAAGGGGAACGAAAAGCTGTTCAATGAAAAGTATTTGAAATGACCCGCAGTTTTTACTTATGATAGTTACGCTTTCAGGCTTGCGTTTATGGTAACGTCTGAAAGCGTTTTTTAGTTTGGCTGGCAACGGAGATTTTTATATACACAACCTTGCTGAAATGGTGTTTTCTATCTAATTATAAGTTGCTTTAAAGCGAATTTCATATTATAATGAACATTATTATTGTGACATATTCGTGAAAACATTAGCACAAAATTCATTTTAGAGACTTGGGGGACATTCATTTGAATCAGGAAAAGGAAAGAAATAATTTTACGGGAACGCTTGGTTTTGTTCTGGCTTCGGCGGCCAGTGCCATTGGCCTGGGAAATATCTGGCGGTTTCCGTTTCTGGCGGCCCGCGACGGAGGCGGTTTGTTTTTGGTTTGTTACCTGTTGCTGGTTGCAACGTTTGGTTATACACTGCTGTCTTCGGAAATTGCAATCGGGCGTAAAACCCGGCAGGGTCCGTTAACGGCGTATACCCTGATGGATAAGCGGGGCTCTGTCATTGGTGTGCTGGCCTGTATGGTGCCGGTTTTGATTTTGCCGTACTATTGTGTCATCGGCGGCTGGGTGATAAAGTATCTGGCGGCATTTGTCAGCGGAGCCGGTCTGGCTGCTGCGGGGGATAAATATTTTACCGGTTTTATCACCAGTACTTGGGAGCCGATTTTCTGGTTTGCGATTTTTATGGCGGCGGTTGTATTTATTATTTATCTTGGCGTGGAACAGGGGATTGAAAAGTATTCCAAAGTATTGATGCCGGTTTTTTTCCTTATGATTATCGGGGTATCGCTGTACTCTCTCACGTTAAGCTATACTGATGCGTCCGGCGTGACGCGCACGGGGTGGGAAGGTTTTCTGATATATACGGTTCCCAATCTGGAAGGTGTTACCTTCAGCAAATTTCTGAATGTACTGATGGATGCCATGGGACAGCTGTTTTATTCTATTTCGGTTGCGATGGGCATTATGGTTGCTTACGGCTCCTACGCAAAAAAAGATGTGGACCTGAGCCAGTCTATCAATCACATTGAACTGTTTGACACCCTGGCTGCGTTTCTGGCCGGTGTCATGATTATTCCGGCTGTCTACACTTTTATGGGTAAGGAAGGTATGTCCGCGGGTCCGTCGCTGATGTTTATCTCCCTGCCTAAGGTGTTTGCTGCCATGGGCTCTGCCGGGACGGTTGTGGGAATTGTTTTCTTCGTCATGGTAACCTTTGCGGCGCTGACTTCCGCCATGTCGGTGCAGGAAGCTATCGTAGCGAGCTTTATGGATCGGTTCCACTGGGAACGCTCCAAGGCTACACTGCTGATTGGTCTGTATGCTCTGATCGGCGGTATCATCGTATGTCTGGGCTATAATGTGGCCTATTTCGAACTGCCGCTGCCCAACGGCGCGGTGGCCCAGATCCTGGATCTGATGGATTATATCAGTAATATTGTGTTCATGCCGCTGGTGGCCATTGGCGAATGCCTGCTGATCGGCTGGGTTGTAGGAGCGGACTGGATCATTGAAGAAATCGAGCAGGGGAAATATACATTTGGGCGTAAAGGCATGTACCGGGTCATGGTCAAATATGTTACGCCGGTACTGCTGTTTGTATTATTCTTACAGGCTTTTGGCGTGTTTAACTGATGCGGGTTTAACCGGGAAGTTTTCAGAGGAACGGCTTTCCGGAAGCCGGCCGGTGTGTGGAAGAGGGGATTGTGTTTTATGCAGGGGAAAGAGAAAGCTGCCGTAAATCCTGATACCGTAACGAGTGAAGTGCAGCTGCAGAAAGAGCTGGACAAAAAGGCACAGGAATTACTGGAAGAAAAGGAAGCGGACTCCCGTATGCGGACCTATATCGGTCCTATGAGTAAAATATTGGTCGTACTGCTCTGCGTCTGGACGGTATTCCAGCTGTATTTTACAACGCTGGGCGCAATCAGTGCCATTAACCTGCGGGCATTTCACTGTATCTTTTTGCTGCTGTTCACATTTTTGTTGTTTCCTACATACAAAAAAGAAAAGCGTGTGCGGAATTTGCCGCCGGTTTGGGATATGCTTCTGATTTTACTGGGCGCCGGTTCTTTCGGTTACCTGATTATGAATTTCACCCGCATTGCCCAGACGGGGGGACGGGTGGATTCTTTTGAGGTAGGCATTGCGGCGGTGGCGCTGCTGGTGGTGTTTGAGGCGGCCCGAAGGGCGTCCGGCAATCTGGCGCTGCTGGCACTGATTTTTTTGGGGTACAACTGGTTCGGCGCATTTCTGCCGGGGCTGCTGGGACATAACGGCTTTACCCTGAAGCGGGTGCTGATCACTCAGTTCTGGGGGACCCAGGGTGTGCTGGGCACCGGTATCGGTGTGTCAGCTACGTACATTTTCCTCTTTGTTGTGTTTGGAGCGTTCCTAAAACACAGCGGCTTTTCCAAATTCATTAACGATTTTTCCCTCACATTAGTAGGCCAGACTCCCGGCGGTCCGGCGAAGGTGGCGGTAGTAGCCTCTGCCCTCATGGGTATGATCAACGGTTCCGCCATTGCCAACGTGGCGACGACAGGAACCATAACCATTCCCCTGATGAAACGGACCGGATATCGGAAAGAGTTTGCCGGAGCGGTGGAAGCGGTGGCTTCTACCGGTGGACAGTTCTGTCCTCCTATTATGGGCGCAGTCGGCTTTGTTATGGCGGAATTTTTGAACCTGAGTTATACGAAGGTCATGCTGGCGGCGATCATGCCGGCTTTCCTGTATTATCTGGGGCTGTTGATGTCTGTACACTTTGAAGCAAAACGGCTGGGGCTTTCGGGTCTGTCGAAGGAAAACATTCCCGATGCGATGAAAGTAATCCGGGAGCAGGGACATCTGGTGATTCCCCTGGTTGTATTGATTGCCCTCATGTTTGCGGGTTACACGCCTTTGTATGCTGCGGTCATTGCTATTTTTGCTACCATCGGGGCCAGCTGGATCCGGAAAGAGACCCGCATGACCTGGAGCAAGATTATCGAAGCCACGGTGGAAGGGGCCAAGGGCGCCATCTCCGTTGGCGTCTGCTGCGTCATCATCGGTGTCATCATCGGCACGGTGACCCTCACCAGCATGGGTCTCAACATGGGTTACCTGATCCTGAATGTAATTAACAACGACAATATTTATGTGACGGGCCTTCTGGTCATGATCATGTCCACAATCCTGGGAATGGGCGTGCCCGGCGTGGCCGCTTATGTAATTGTGCAGGCGGTGGCGGTTCCGGTGCTGATCAAGGCCGGCGTGCTGGCGATTACTTCTCATTTGTTCTGTCTCATCTACGCCTGTCTGTCCAACATCACCCCACCGGTTGCCATGAGCGCCTATGTTGCTTCCGGTATTGCAGGCTCCGACCAGACGAAGACGGGGCTGTGGGCTGTGCGGTTAGGGCTGATCGGTTTTATCATTCCTTTCTTTTTCCTGGATAACCCGGTGCTTTTGATTGGGGTAGATCCAAACGCAGCGCTGACGACAACCTTATGGACTGTGTTCACTGCCAGTGTGGGAACCATTGCCCTGGTGGCCGGACTGGAAGGCTGGCTGGTGCAGAAATGTAATGTGCTGGAACGGATTATTCTGGTGGCCGCGGCGCCGGCTATGCTTTATCCGGGGATGTTTACCGATTTTGCAGGCCTGATTTGCCTGGCGGTAATCGGAGCATTGCAGTTTATAAGAGGGAAGAAAGAGTAAAAATATTAGTTTGTTGAGCATATGGTTTTACGCAGGGAAAAGTACTGAAGCAAAACATCGGGAGTATTTGCGTAGTTTTATGAGATGAAATTTGCCGTAACGGCGAGATTGTTTGAGGGGCGAAGCCCCGAGTTTCGAAGCCGTAGGCAAATGAGTCCATAAAACAGCAAATGCGGACGGTTTTGCGAAGTCTTTTCCTGACGTAATCATTTTCTTAAGGAAACACTGTTATTTTTCCGGGAAAAGATATATAATAATTCAAGTAGCATTACCTGAACATGTTAATTTTTTTAGGAGGAGAAGAAATATGAAAAAATCCTTGAAACGCATAGTAAGCGCATCTTTGGCCACCATGTTAATGGTAGGGGCATTAACTGGCTGCGGCGGCGGTGACAAAAAGGCGGAAGCACCGAAGAAAGCTCCTGCGGCAGCTACGGATAAAATTAAGATTAATTTCCCGACGGCTTCTGCGTCCGGCGCCCTGTATGCAGTAGGCGCTGCCATTACCAATAACTGGAATAAAACCGTTCCTTCTGTAAGTGCAGCCAGCCAGGCATCTGCCGGTGGTATTGCCAACCTGAACATGGTTTCCGATGGGGAAGCCCAGGTTTCCATCGCAATCAGCAGCAATGCATATCAGTGCATGAACGGCACGGACAGCTTTAAAGGCCACGCTTATAAAGACCTGAAAGCCATTGCCGGTCTGTACCTGAATCCCAACCAGGTGGTTGTGACCAACAAATCCGGTATCACCAAACTGGAAGATGTGAAAGGCAAACATTTTGCGGTTGCTTCTGCCGGTTCTTCCGTTTACAACGAATGCCAGACTCATTTCACTGCAGCCGGCATCAAATTCCCGGATGAAATCAAAGCGGAATACATCGCCTTCGGCGGCGCAGCCGATATGCTGCAGAACGGCACGATTGACGGCGCATGGATTATGTCCGGCACCCCGGCTTCTGCTGTTTCCCAGGCGCTGAGCTCGAACTGCCGTCTGGTGAACATCAGCGATGATATTATTAAGAAACTGCAGGAAAAATATCCCTGGTATGTTAAATACACTATCCCCGCAGGCACCTATCCGAACCAGAAAGAAGCCGTTAACACTTCCGCGATTAAAATGGTTATGTTCTGCCGCCATGATCTGAAAGACGAAACCGTTTACCAGATGACCAAATCTTTCTGGGAACATATTGATGAATTAGGCCAGGCTCAGAAAAACCTGAAAGGCCTGAAACCGGCTGAAGCAGTAAAAGATATTGCCAAGATCCCCCTGCATCCCGGCGCTGAAAAATACTATAAGGAAATCGGCGTGCTGAAATAATATTATAGGAAACGCTCAGGCACGACATGTGCCCGGGCGTTTTTTTATGAAAAAAGTCCTTATTCCATGAAATGAGGTGAAATCTTGAAAAGAAAAGTTTTGCTTTTAACAATTATAGGTTTGGTATTATTTCAGAATTCTTTTTTTGCTATGAAAGGTTATTGCTCCCAGCCTGCTGAAGTAGGCGGTAATGTTGAAGTGGTGGAAGTGGAAGAAAGCAAAGAAGCAGAAGAAGGCAAAGAAGCAGAAGAAAGCAAAGAAGCGGAAGAAAGCAAAGAAGCAGAAGAAGGCAAAGAAGCAGAAGAAGGCAAAGAAGCAGAAGAAGGTAAAGAAACAGAAGAAGGTAAAGAAGCAGAAGAAGGTAAAGAAGCAGAAGAAGGTAAAGAAGCAGAAGAAGGCAAAGAAGCAGAAGAAGGCAAAGAAGCAGAAGAAGGCAAAGAAGCAGAAGAAGGCAAAGAAGCAGAAGAAGGCAAAGAAGCAGAAGGAAAGTAAAGAAACCGTTGACACGAATCGACGGGCAGGGAAAAGCCTGTTCATGATGCTAACCAGATTTAATTTTAACAGATTACATTGGCTATACAAACAAAGGTTAATATGCTAAAATTCCTATATAAAGGAACTGGTGTTTCACGTGAAACAGATACAGACAGTTAAAGAAAACGTCAGGAAGTTTTTTCAATAAATAGAACGGTTGGGACTTGGGGGAGCGCCCTGGTCCAGTATGAAAATAAAAATATTTTCTGAAGCCGAAATGCGAGGGAGCCCGTGTGCCGGGCTGAGAGGATGCCAGAGATCATCGACCGCCGGTTCGTATGAGTGAAGATAGTTCCATTTCATGCATATCGTTCCTGAAACGCATTTTGGTTTTGGCATGCAAGGCGCGATATGCAGTCGTGCTTTTATTATTTTTTGTATCTTTTTGGAATTGAGAGGCATGGTTGCAGTATGCAATATCTTATAGCGAAAGAATGGGGGATTAAAATGAAAAAGATAGTTGCTTTTATCATGTTTCTTTGCCTTTTCGTGGGTTTGCTGGCTGGCTGTGGAAGCGAAAAGAAAAGCAGTACCGGAAGTAATGAGATTAAGGAACTGAAGATTGCCGTTTCTCCTTATCAGGATGCAGAGACGGTCAAAACAGCTGTAGGTCCGTTAAGTACAATGTTGCAGGGGAAGCTGAAAGAAAAAGGCTTTGCGGTCGGCAAGGTGTCCGTCAGCGTGGGCACGTCCTACAGCGCGGTCGGGGAA
>JAEEGF010390867.1_pt1 | contig 10044 bp, 6 predicted proteins | sample 9134171 | NCBI WGS metagenome assembly JAEEGF01 (sample SAMN16246542, study PRJNA631951) | gut metagenome | biome: gut microbiome; feature: rumen; material: AP-attached | host: Bos | place: Iran: Karaj | collected 2018-10 | reverse complement strand
TGGATTCGTAGTACCTCTGATTCCTTAGACTCTGGGGCTTGGACTTGCGCAGGAAGCCATCAGGACCCCTCAGGCTAGCCTCGAGCGAATAATAAGCATCCTTGCCAAGGGCTTTGGCAATCTTTTCGGGCAGCGGGGTAAAACCATCCACCACCACTCCGCCGGTCTCGGCAACGGTATTTCCCGACAAGTTCAGCTTGAGGTCAACTGTTTCGCAGGGGCGGCCGGTCAGATAGTCGGCCACATAGAACTTCCAGCCTTCGGAGTCTTCCCTTACGGCAATGGAAAGGGTCTTGGGAGAATATACCGCCTCGTCCCCGACCTTCCCGTTGACTGCCTTGACCACATAGTCGCCGTCATCGCACCTCGGGATGGCCAGTTTCACGGTATCAAGGACATGAAAACTCCTCTTGGGATCGAGGACCGTCTGCCTGAGTATCGTTTTGGCATCCTTGGTATCGGTAACCATGCTGACATCGGCCTTGTCAAGGTTGCGGAAAGCCAACACTATCTCTTTGTCAATGAAGGAGATGGAGATATCCTTACGTTCAAGGCTTTCCATCTGGTTTTTGAAATCGCTGATGGTGGAAGCAATCCTGGAATCGACTCCGGAGGTATAGGACCTGCGCTCTTTCTCGGCTTCCTTTATCTCGGAATACAGGGCCTTGAACGCATCTTCGCCGGCATTGTCCCCTTCGAGTTCCATCATCCTCTGGTCGAACAGAAGCGATTTAGCAAACAAGGATACCGCTTTTCCTTCGTACTTCTTTGCAAAGGCCTGTGCCGCTTCCTTGCGGTTGTCCCAGTCCGATTGTCCGACTTCGAGGAATTCGAGCCACGCTGCCGACGGATAGGAATCACCGAGACAGTCTTTCAAGGCAGATAAGACCTTGGAATCATTCCACGAATAGAGGCGCTCCGACCAGAGGGCATACTCATAGTCGTTTTTGATGAAAGAGTTCAGGAGATTGTTCATCTGACCGAGTGTCGTAGTGTGGAACGGAGTGTTCTTCCCTGCCTCAAGGCGGGCCCGGTTTGTCAGCACAAAATCTATCAGTCTACCTCCTTCCGTATCCCTGCGGTAAGCATAACTGACTATCGGTTCGCCATATTCCTCTATTTCGGCGGAGAGTTTCTTCTGAAGGTCCTGATGCAGTTTCCAGTTCCTCATCGACTCCGCCTCGACCTTCTTGAAGGCAGCGTCGTAGAAGTCCCAATGATACCTTCTGGCCTTTGCCTCCTTTTTGATCGTTTCCAGGATTTCGGCCATCTTCTTCGGCTGGTCTGCTTTAAGGGCCGCGTTGTAAGCCTTCCACTGGGAAGTCAGGACGTGGCCTTCCGCGTCCTTGGTCTGGTTCTTATCCGTTTTCATAAAAGCTTGCGAAGTAATGGCCGCCGCGCAGATGGCTGCAACTGCGAGCACCGAAACAATTATCCTGGTTTTCATAACGATTGTCCTATACTTCAAAAACCTTGCACTTTGCCCTGGGAAGTCAGAATCTCCACCGCTTCGGAGACCAGATAAGTACTTCCGCCAAGGTAGATAAGAGGTTTTCCCTCCTTCGCAAGGTCAAATGCCAGATCTATGGCTTTCTCAACTGAAGGTGCGCTAAGGATCCTGTCCACAGGTCTCCCGGAACTACTGCAATAAGATTTATAGGCAGCGGTAAGATCCTCTTCCGATAAAGCCCTTTTAGTCTTGGGATTTGTAAATATGTAGGTAGCACAGGTGGGCATAAGAGGCATTATTCCATCCAAATCCTTGTCCGCCATCACAGCGTAAACTATGATCAGCGTGGAATACTCTCCTGTGGACATCATCTCCTCAAGTTGGGAGAAATTCTCTTGTAAGGCAGCAGGATTGTGACCGATGTCGGCTATCACAAGAGGGTCAGAAGACAGCTTTTCCCAACGGCCATGGAAACCTGTTCGCCCAGCAGCATGGATTATCGCATCCTCTACTGCGTCGTCATCTCCCAGTCCGCAATAGAAGGGATTATCCTTCAGGATGTCAACTGCTGCAAGGACAGTTCTCAGGTTCTTGGACTGATACTTCCCGCGCAGATCCATTGCCCCGAGCAACTGCTCTGAATTGTTCCAAAGCGAAGGAACCAAGTCCTGGGCAAACAACAGGTTGCAAACCACTTTCCCGGCCTTCTTTTCAAAAACCGGACGAGTCTCGGGAAGATATTCACCGACCAAGGCTGGAACGCCTGGTTTGAATATCCCCGCTTTCTCGGATGCTATCTTTCCAAGAGTATTCCCTAAAAGGGCACAATGGTCGAGAGCGATGCTGGTCACTACCGACAGGTCAGGGGTGATTATGTTGGTACTGTCCAGCCTGCCGCCGAGACCGACCTCTATGACTGCGACATCAACTTTCTCGTCAGCGAACCATTTGAAAGCCAAACCGGTAGTAATCTCGAAGAACGATAAGTCCAGTTCGTCCATTTCCTTGTCGTAACGGCAGAGGAAGTCGAAGACATAGGTTTCCGGGATCAGTACCGGTGGTTCGACAGGCTCACCAACCGGTTTTACTCCGGTCCCTGAGCTTGTCGAAGGGCCGAGAATCCTGGCCCTTTCACGGAAGTCTTCGATATGGGGTGAGGTGTAAAGACCCACCTTCAATCCTGCGGAAGTCAGGACGGAAGCAAGCATGCTGGCAACAGAGCCTTTCCCGTTGGTACCTGCCACATGGATAGTCCTGTACCGGCATTGAGGATTGCCCAGCAAGTATGCAAACTTACGGATATTGTCAAGGCCCGGCTTATAGGCATCCCCGAAAGGAACCTTCTGTACGGAAGGATACCTGGTGAAAATAGATTCCAGCTTTCTTTTGTAGGAGTCTTCAGAAAAATATTCCTTACTCACTTCTAGTCTGTTTTTTGAACTCAACTCAAAAATACTTAAATTTACAGACATATTCTAACGGAATGAAAGAAAAAACCTCGGCACTACATTCGGAATACATCATAGATGGGATACCCATGCGCTTCACGCCTGCGGACATCCTGGACGGATGCCTCGAACAGGAACTTGACCGACATGGAGAATACGAAGAATACAATCCCATAGTGGACGAGAGTACAGATCCTTCGCCCGCCACCGTCAAGTTCGAAAGCCAGAACATCCAGGACTATCTGTCCTTGACTTCGTCCTTGCTCGGCCAGCCAAGGAACTGTCCTGCGACCTTCCCCGAGGAATTTACCAGAAGCAGGATAGCCAAGGCCCTCCTTGACACCATGTGGATGAAAGGACATTTCAGGCTGAGCGATCTGACACTTCTGGCAAAGTGGCGCTGGAACCCCAGGCCAATAGGTAACATGGCCGCCTTCTATTCTTCTGTAGAAGCTGCCGCCGACTACATCGAGTCCCTGGGAATATGCCTGAATTCATATTCATTCACTGAAAGTGAGAAGTGCTGCCAGACCTCTTTCAAGGTGGCTGCTACCGAAAGGCCGGAAGACCTTGAAGACGAAATAGACTCTGAAGAGGAGATCGACCTGCCGGGGAATGCTCCTTTTGGAAGCCCCCATCCGGTGATTGGAAGAAGGAGGTCTCTACCCGACAAGCTTGCTCCGGATCCTGATAGCTGGATCATCTTCATTCCCTTCGATTCATGTGAGTTCCGCCTGGGTAATTCGCTTCTTTGCAAGGCCCTTGGACAGAACGGGGACACCGCCCCGGAAATCGGCGACGGGGACTATTTCATTGACTGTTTCGAAATAGTCAGGGAATTTGTCGAAGACAAGGTCGTCCTGTCCGGAGCCACAGTTGGTGACGGCGGCCTTCTGGCTGCTTTGAACTCAATGTGCACCGAAGAGACTGGAGCATCCATAGACATCAGCGGAATAATGAATGCCTATGACGAGGACGATGCTGTAAGGGTCCTTTTCTCCGAAGTCCCCGGAGCACTTATCCAGATAAAAGACATCGACTATGACTACGCCGATGCCGAATTCCTCCTCCAGGACATAGCCTACTATCCTGTAGGTCATCCTGTAAAGGGCGGTGGCAGCGTCAAGGTCAAGACGGGAAGGGGCGGCGGCATTTCCGACATCCTCCAGTCGCTCCTGGGCAGCCAGGCACTGGAAGGAGAAGATTGAACTATTTGAATATATGGCAAGATATTCCAGGATCCCCACCAGAGGACAGGGCAGCAGGAAGCCCAAGATTTTCGTGCTTGACACGAACATCATCCTGCATGACTTTAAGGCTATCCGCAAGTTCAAGGACAACGACATCGTAATCCCGATTGCAGTCATAGAGGAGTTGGACAAGTTCAAGAAAGGCAACGACCAGCTCGCCTACAATGCCAGGGGTTTCATGAGGGATATTGACCGGATCACCGAAGGCCGGTCGTTCGGAGTCGGAGGAGTACCGATCGCAAAAGGACTCGGAAACATCAAGATAGAACCGAACCATCCCTTCCCAGAAGAGATGAAAGACATGTTCTACGATGACATTCCTGACCATAGGATCCTTTCAACCGCCATTTGGGTCCGCGACAACAAGCCGGGTCGTTTCGTTGCCCTTGTGACCAAGGACATCAACCTGAGGATGAAGTCCAAGGCAGCCGGGATGGAAGTCCAGGATTATATGACAGACAGGATCGAGGAGGAAAAGATAGAGAATTCCAGCAAGGAAGTCCAAATCCTCGACGGATTGGATCCTGAAGCCCTCCAGGAGCTTGCATATGGTCCGGAGACATCCGTGTCTTGGGAAGCTTTCGGCAAGAAACGTCCCAAGCCTAACCAGTTGTACAAGATCCGCAATGGCAAGGATATGGTCTGCGCCCGCTTTGACGAAGACCTTGATAAGGTGGTCCTTGTAAAGAACAAGTACGTTTACGGCATAAAGCCAAAGAACGACGAGCAGAGATTTGCTATCGATGCCTGCACCAATCCCAGGATCCAACTCGTCTCCATGACCGGAGGCGCCGGTACCGGCAAGACCCTTATCGCACTGGCTTCCGCCCTTGAGCAGGCAAAGGATTATGACCAGATCATCCTCACAAGGCCTACTGTGGTGCTAGGCAATCAGGAAATAGGCTTCCTCCCGGGAGACCAGAAGACCAAGATGAGCCCCTTCGTCCAGCCATTGATGGACAATCTCAATGTAATCAGGGCACAGTTCAGGTCCAACAGCAAGGAAGCGCTGAAGATAGATGCAATGCTGAAGGAGGAAAAACTCCTGATCTCTCCCCTGGCCTACATTAGGGGAAGAAGCCTCGGAAGAGTCTATTTCATCTGCGACGAGGCACAGAACCTGACTCCCAACGAAGTGAAAACGATTATCACCCGTGCCGGAGAGGGTACCAAGATGGTATTTACCGGAGACATATTCCAGATTGACCAGCCCTACCTCGACCAATGGTCCAACGGACTGACCCATCTCGGAGAGAAAATGGATGGACAGAAACTCTTCGAGCACATATTCCTCAGGATCGGAGAGAGGAGCGAACTCTCTGACATCGCTTCAAAATTGCTTTAACGAATCTTTTTAGTATTTTTGTAATTCTATAACGATTAATCAATAAAATATTATAATCATTATGTTCGATAAGAAAAAACGGGTTTACAGATTCGGTGGAAAGACCGCTGAAGGAGATGGCCAGATGAGGGAATTGCTGGGTGGCAAGGGTGCCAACCTGGCTGAAATGAGCAAACTTGGAATGCCGGTTCCTGCCGGTTTCACCATTACAACGGAATGCTGCGCCGAGTACTATTCACTTGGAGGAGGTTACACTGAGGACCTCAAGAAAGAGGTCGCCCAGGCCATGAAGGCCACGGAGACCATAATGGGAAAGAAGTTCGGAGATCCTTCCGATCCCCTTCTCGTCAGCTGCCGTTCCGGTGCAAGAAGCTCCATGCCCGGAATGATGGATACTATCCTCAACATCGGTCTCTGCTCTGCAACCCTTCCCGGAATGATCCAGAAGACAGGGAATCCCAGATTCGTCTATGATGCTTACAGGCGCCTTATCATGATGTACTCCGATGTCGTCATGGAGAAGGCTGAAGGCATCGAGCCTGCCGACGGCCAGGGTATCCGCCAGCAACTTGACAGGATGATGATGGAACTCAAGGAGCAGAAAGGCTACAAGTCCGACACTGAGATTACCGCCGATGAACTGAAGGACCTCTGCGAGAAATTCAAGGTCAAGGTTAAGGAAGTCCTTGGGGTCGAATTCCCTGACACTGCAAGGGAGCAGCTCTGGGGCTCGATCGGAGGAGTGTTCAAGTCATGGAACGGAAAGAGGGCTATCGCCTACCGCAGGATTGAGAAGATTCCTGATGACTGGGGTACTGCTGTCAACGTACAGTCAATGGTGTTCGGAAATATGGGCAACACCTCCGCCACCGGAGTCGCCTTCTCCCGTAACCCTGCCAACGGAGACAACAAGTTCTACGGCGAGTGGCTGATCAATGCCCAGGGAGAAGACGTGGTAGCTGGAATACGTACCCCGAACCCTCTCAACGAAGCCACCAAGACAGAGAAGAACAAGGATCTCGAATCCCTCGAGACCGCAATGCCGGAAGTCTATAAGGAGCTTGACGGAATCCGCCTGAAGCTTGAGAAGCATTTCCGCGACATGCAGGATATAGAGTTCACTATCCAGGAGGGACACCTCTGGATGCTCCAGTGCAGAATTGGAAAACGTACCGGACTTGCCGCCCTTCAGATGGCAATGGACATGGTGGACGAAAAGATGATCGACGAGAAGACTGCCGTGATGAGGGTCTCCCCTTCCCAGCTAGACGAAATCCTTCATCCTATCCTCGATCCTTCATCAGAGAAGAAGGCAAAGGTCCTCGCAGTCGGTCTTCCTGCATCCCCGGGAGGTTCTGTCGGACAGATTGTGTTCACCTCTGAAGCAGCCATGGAGGCTTCGGCTAACGGTATGAAGGCCATCCTCATCCGTGAGGAGACTTCACCAGAGGACATTGAGGGAATGCGCGCCGCTGCCGGTATCCTTACGACCCGTGGAGGAATGACCTCCCATGCCGCTCTCGTCGCACGTGGATGGGGCAAGTGCTGCATCGTCGGATGTGAGGCAATGAAGATCAACCTTGAGGACAAGACTGTCACCTTCAACGGTGAGAAGGTCTTCAAGGAGGGTGACTGGCTCAGCCTCAACGGTTCGAAGGGTCTTGTCTATGGTTCCAAAATCGAGACCATGGATGCCTCGGAGAACCCTCTGTTCAAGCAATTCATGTCCATAGTGGACAAATTCCGCCGCCTGGGAATCAGGACCAACGCCGACACTCCCGAGGATGCCGCCAAGGCTCTCAGCTATGGCGCCGAAGGTATCGGACTGTTCCGTATCGAGCACATGTTCTACGGAGCCCATTCCGAGAAGCCTCTCTCCAAGCTTCGCAAGATGATCCTCTGCGACACAGACGAGGAGCGTAAGGCCGCGCTGGAAGACCTGGAGCCCTACATGAAGGCTGCCGTGAAGAGCACCATGAAGATCATGAACGGCAAACCCGTGGTCTTCCGTCTCCTTGATCCTCCTCTCCATGAGTTCGTTCCCAAGACAGAGGAGAAGAAAAAGGAAATCGCCCGCGAACTCGGAGTCACTGTAGAAGAGATTGAAAAGAGAGGTGAGGCCCTCCATGAGGTCAACCCTATGATGGGACACCGTGGAGTCCGTCTCCACGTCAGCTTCCCTCTTATAGCCGAGACACAGTACAAGGCCATCTTCGAGGCCGCTGCTGAACTCCTTCTCGAAGGCTACCACCCGATGCCGGAGATCATGATCCCGGTCACCATCTCGGCTCGTGAGCTCAGCTTCCAGAAAGCCATCTGCGACCGCGTCAAGGCCCAGATTGAAGGAATTATGATCCAGAATCTCGACTACAAGTTCGGAACCATGATCGAGATTCCTCGTGCAGCCCTGACAGCAGACCGTATGGCCCGCGCCGCCGAGTTCTTCTCATTCGGAACCAACGACCTCACCCAGATGACGTTCGGATTCTCACGTGACGACATCGGAACCTTCATGGGCGACTATCTCGGCAACAAGATCCTTGATTCAGACCCGTTCCAGACCATCGACACCAAGAGCGTCGGCAAGCTGGTTGAATTCGGTATCCAGGGAGGCCGCTCCAAGAGGCCTGACCTCAAGTGTGGAGTCTGCGGAGAGCACGGTGGAGATCCCGACTCAATCCGTTTCTTCAACAAGATCGGTGTCGACTATGTCTCCTGCTCACCGTTCCGTGTGCCTATCGCCCGCCTCGCCGCGGCACAGGCCGCCATCGAACAGAGCAAGTAGGCTACGCTGTCATTCTGAGCGACAGCGAAGAATCTGATCGCCAGCGATTTAGAAGGAGTTTGTCTTTATGGCAGACTCCTTTCTATTTGCCTTGGATAGCCCTCAGAATAGTCAAAAAAGCCAGTTTGTTTACAATATGTTTACAGTAATCCCGGTTTGTGTTTACAACGTAAAACATTTAAACACAAACAATTATGGCATGTTTTAAAATCTGTATCAGAAGCAGGAGGAACGATGGTCTTTACCCTGTTTACATTAGAATTACACACAATCGACAGATCGGTTACATCAAAACCGATAAGTGTGTTGGCCCTGCAGGCATTAGAAAAGGAGAAGTAATCGATCCGATAATTCTTTCTTACTATTACAAAGAAATCCTGCGATATAATGACGCCCTCAACTCAGTCAACTTGGAAAGTCTTACCGTACAGGAAACACTCTCCTTCTTGAAAAACATGGACGAAGAGATTTCATTTTCGGAATTTGCTCGTTCCTATGTTCAGAGAATGAAGTTGGAATGGAAGATGGAACGAAATGCTAAAAACTACCGTTTGGCTATCCGGTCCTTAGAACTGTTTATGGAAAGAGATGACATTCTTTGTAAACAGTTATCTGGAAAGGTAATTCAGGACTGGATCTCATACTTGGATAAGCGTACGAATCGCGCCAAGGAAATGTATCCCGTATGCGTAAGAATCATGTATAACGCCATTTTGGACGAATACAATGACTACGAGAAAGGCGTTATCCGTGTCAGGAACAACCCCTTCATGAAGATCCGAATCCCTAAAGCGGATACACCGGAGAAACGTGCCTTGGATGTCGATTTGCTTAAGAAGTTTTTTAGAGGAGAGTTGCCTGCTTCCAAAATGGTTGCACCTCTTCCAGAACTGAGCAGAGATGTAGCAGAAATGGTTTTTTGTCTGGCCGGTATCAACACGGCAGATTTGTATACTATGAAGAAAGAATGCTTGAAAGACGGAGTCTTATGTTATAATCGGCTGAAAACCAAGAAATTTCGGAGAGATGGTGCCTATCTGGAAATCAAGGTGCCCGAAAGGCTTCTACCTCTTTTCGACAAATACAAGTCCAAGGATGAATACCTGTTCAGTTTCCATCTTAGACACCAAGATCTGGATTGCTTCAACATTAACGTTAACCGAGGTTTAAAACCATATTGTACCTACAACGGACTACCATCGCTTTGCATCTATAACTTCCGTCATTCATGGGCTACGATAGCACAAAACGTGTGCGGTGCCTCTACAGAAGAAGTCGGCAAGATATACCAGGTAATTGGAAGGAAGGCGACAGCCAAAGCGACGGATGTCGAGAACTGGTTTGATGTACAGCAGACTCAAAAGCAAGTCGGAGGGAAGAACACCAGGTGCTTCGTCCTGCTGAGGAAGAAACTGATGAGGGTGTTTGAAGATTAAGTTATTGAGACTAGCATCTTTAACAGACACAGAACGGAGAATATCCCGAATGCAAAACCAAAAAGGAGGCCTCGCTTGAAGGAGCGTCTCCTTCCCTCAAGGTCACGGTGAAACTCCTCTAAATCATCAAAGCGTTTATTGAGTCTTGTAAGGTAAGTCGTTTCATCCTTGATTACCGGTCCACAAGAACGGATCAGTATAGATAGAGCATCATTATGTTTGGTCATATTTCAAGTATTCTTTTAGAATTCTGCGGCCACGTGATAAATAGGCTTTAACGCTTCCGGTAGGAATACCCATCACAGAGGAAATCTCTTTGATGGACAAGTC
>JAEEGF012247433.1_pt1 | contig 10045 bp, 11 predicted proteins | sample 9134171 | NCBI WGS metagenome assembly JAEEGF01 (sample SAMN16246542, study PRJNA631951) | gut metagenome | biome: gut microbiome; feature: rumen; material: AP-attached | host: Bos | place: Iran: Karaj | collected 2018-10 | reverse complement strand
CATTAGTTTTCAGATCTGCAAACAGGATAATTGATCAGAGATATTAAGGAATCAGACGAGGCTTGCCTTCAAGTTTTGGAACACCGACTCGGAAGGTATCGCCGGTTTCATCAGCCTTATTCTGAGCTAATACGGCCTGGTTGGCTTCAACAAAACAGCGCATGGACAGATATAAAACTGCATCGGTATCATCCCAGCCGTAGGCGTTGACGATCAGCCTGTGTATTTCTTTATAGCCTCTTTGGATGGAGAGATTGCAGTTTCTGCCGACTGTATTGACATAATAGGCATCAGGAGTTTCAGTCAGCGGCCAGCGCAGATCAAAATTCTTTATAATGCGGACCCGGACGATTATCTTTGCCCCGATCTCGATACCTGTCTCACTGATTTCACCATCACCCATGGCCGCATGGACATCGCCCATAGCCAGCAAGGCGCCTTTGCATTTTACCGGCAGATAGACACTTACCCCTTTGGTGATGATCCGTGAATCCATATTGCCGCCGCATTCAAAGGCAGATGAACTTTGAACTGAACGGTTTTCAGGTGCTGTGCCGATCACGCCGATCATCGGTCTGGCTGCAAAGCAGATGTCATTGAAGTAACAGACATTATCCTTGACGGGAATGATGCGGGTTCTAAGCTCACATGAATTCCACAAAGGACCTAGACCATTTAATGTTCCGATCACTCCGTGGTCTGCTACCTGAATATCGAGGATATCGACGGCGAGAACATCGCCTTTTTCGGCACCGTTGACATAGACAGGTCCGGTAGCCGGGTTGCATTGAGCAAAGTCGATATTGTCGATCAAGTCATTTTCGCTTTTTACCTGTCCGCCAAAACAATCCAAGGTCTCAAAACAGAGGATTTCGCCATCATTACAGAAAGCGATTGGCTTGTTTTCAGGATTGAAGGCATAGATGTAGCTGTCTTTGATTATCTGCATGTTATTGTCCTCGCTTTAATTCATTATAATTCATACAAGCCAGCTATGATGAAGTTGTTGATGACTACATGGTGACATACTATAACTGGTTCGGTGTGACAAAACTGGATGAATCCTATCAGATAATTGCTGACAACAATATTATCAACACGCTTCATACTGTTTTTGAAACCGATGATCTTAAAAATGCCGATCTGCAGGATGAAGCTTATAAATATCTTCTGAGTATCGGTCTGAGTGAAAAAGAGATCAAAGACATAAAAACCAATCTCTCAACCGACTATCCGGACTGAAGAACCACAGATATTTATATTCTGCAAACGCCATTCGTAATGAGTGGTGTTTTTTGATTATACTTTGTCAGGTCTGAACTGTCTGTCAGCTCATGGCAATTTTTTCCATTAAACAGATAAGCTTCCGATACTTCAATTGCCGAGGATCATTTACCATAGCTGCGTTTTTGAATTGCGTTTCAAAGGATTTCCTTACTGAACGGCAGAACTCACTGTCATCATTATCGATAAAAACATTCAGTTCGCCTTGCCTGCCCAGTGATTTACCGGTGATGTTGGCTGAACCGATACTGATGGTGTTTTCACTCATCATGGCTTTGATATGGCTCATTTTACCAGACAGGTATATTTCCAGGTCACCGCCGCTTTGTTTTGCATATTCATAAAGCTGCATAGCACTGCAGCGATTTGAGTCATTCAGATAATTTGCCTTTTCGGGTATCAGCAGTCTCAGCTTAACTCCCCGATTCAGGGCTTTCTTTAAGGCTGACATTATTTCTTTTAGCGGTATCATATAACTCATGATGATAGAAAGTTCTCTGTTGGATGCATTGATGAGCTCCAGATAGCGTCTGGCAATTCCTGACTCTTCATTGCCGGGGATATTAAGACCAAACATTCCGTTACCGCTTCCCGGTTCATTGTTCATTGCCTTATGCAGCTTAACCACCGCATCCGGATCGTCTATACGCAGCATATAATCGACATATTCTGTACCGTGTACATCAGCACCGTTTTCTTTATCTTCTATATTGATGCCGCCGGCTATAATGATCTTTTCATCAAAAATAAAATATTTGGAATGATCAAGACGGTATTCTTCTGATCTGATAGTGATGTTTGGATGTTTCTTCATCTGTCTGAGCAGTTCATCTTCTTGCTTGCTTGATGATTTAAATAGATTGCCAGGCTGATAAAGAACTTTAAAGATGTTTATTCCAACGATATCTATAAAGACGGGGTCTTTGTGGAATAAAGAGTTACGATTCTCTTCGCTGCATTCACAAAGAATGCCATAGCGGTCTTTATCGATCACTATCTTAACCCCGCGGTCTGCCGCCAGTAATAGTTCTCTGGCGATTTGCTTGCCGATGCGGTCTTCACGCCAGACGAACATGCAGATATAAATGGATTCTCTGCAATTGCGGATCTCTTGCAAGATAACAGGAAAAGCCTGTTTGCCTCCAATCAGCAAAGATATTTTGTTACCATGGTTTATTTTATTTTGTTCCATCTGCTTAAATTATAAACGCTTTAGCGACCTTTTATAAATTGGCAGATACATACCACCCTGATAAAAGATGTGTAGGATATAATTTAATCATAATAATTGAGAAAAGAAGCAGGGAGAATTAATAATATGACAGAAAATAATAATAAAGAAAATACAAAAAAATTTGAAGAAAATGACCTCGAAAAAGTAGATGGCGGCTATGCACCTGCCTGCAACAGCGCGGAATACGAATTAAATAATGCGATCGCTCAGGAAGAAAGGACACGAATCGCTGATAAAAGTTCTATTGACGAATTCCGCAAGCAGCTTGCAGAAAACGGAATCGATGTAGATAAAATCGAAAAGAAAACGAGAAAGGGCACTTTGAGTCTGAATAATACTCGCGGATCGAAAGAGTCTGATAAATAGCTCAGAAATGCTGGATGATACTTTGAAATAAAACAGATAAACAAAAGGAGAACAAAATGTTTGGCATTTTAATCATCATAATTTTAGTGTCCGTTGCTGCAAAAGGAATTCAAATGATAAAGGCTGATAAAAATCAAAACTCAAAGGCAAATCCTCATAATCCCGATGAGTTAAGATTTGACAGAGACAAGGAGCGTCAGATCAATAATCTTCTGACATTGAAAAAATAGTTAACCATTTTTAATTCTTATTTTTAACAATAATGTAAAAAATGACAGGATGTTTATAACATGTCATCAGGCAAAGATGCGATGATTATGATTCCGGCAATTCTCAACGATATCGATAAAAAGGGAAGGATCTGCTGAACATCATCCACTCTGCAGCCTGCATTTAAGAATACAAAAGCAGCTGCTGTGTAACTTGAAAATGTGATCCTAAACCAGATGGTATGGGATGAAGAACACCTTGGCGACATATTCCACACAGAAAACTATGTAAAAAGCTTCAAAGTGCTGTTTTATTGTGCCGTTATGAAGCTTTTGCCGTATAAAAAAATGTAAAGAAAAAGATAATTTTCAGAGTTTATTATTGTCATGTATTACAGGTTAAATGATGAATATGCCCTTCGTGGATGGAAGGGATTGCCATACGCTATCGAAAGCTGCATGTTGCAGAACATGAACAGCGGCATCCGGATGCTGCATTTTAAAGTAAACGGAAAACCGTATTTTTTGAATGAAGAGCAGTATGACGTCGTTCGCCGTTTCGATGGCAAAACGCTGATTGATGAGACTGAGCTGACCGTTTATCAAAAAAGCTTGTTATATAAAGCGTTGGAAAAGGGCTTTGCTAAAGTATCTGAAAATCCGCTTCCAGAACTGACGCAGTTTCAGAAATACATATATTATCCTGCGATGTACGTTAAACAGGCCGTATGGTCGATCACCGGTAAATGCAACTATCGCTGCCGACATTGCATCCTCTCTGCACCGGATGGCATACATCCGCAGCTTCCATTAGTGGATTGTAAACGTATAGTAAAGCAGCTTGCGGAGTGCGGCATAAGAAAGGTCGTACTTACAGGCGGTGAACCTCTGATACGCAAGGATTTCCTGAAAATAGCGGAAATGCTTACCGATCAGGATATCGAGATCAATACGATAATGACGAACGGCAAGTTTGTTACACCTGAGCTTCTTGATGGACTTGAAAGGCTCGGACAGTTTCCTTCATTTCAGATAAGCTTTGACGGACTGGGGCATCATGACAGCATGCGGGGTATAAGCGGAGCGGAAGAAGCTGCAGTTTCGGCAATACGCTTGCTTGTATCGAGGAATTATGCAACTGCAGTATCAATGTGTATTGACCGTCAAAGTGCCAGCAGTATACGCGATACGATTAATTACTTGGCAGAGCTTGGGGTAGAAGGCCTGGGCATAGCAATGCCGCAAAAGTTCGGCGCCTGGGAAAGAAACGGCAAAGACTGCGCTTTATCGCTTGAAGAAGGCATGGAGATCTTTCTCGATTATATCCCACACTATTTTGAGGATGGCATGCCGATGATGATCAACCTAGGCGGTGCCTTTGAATGCAACAAACATGGATCGAAATACAGCATACCGTTTGTGCGAAACTTTGATTCCGATGAAGAGCTGCAGAGCCATCTCATCTGCTCTATGGCAAGATATAACGTATATATATCTGCCGAAGGTCAGCTGATGCCCTGCCTTGGCTACAGCAATGCCGCTAATGCCAAAGAGTTTCCGAATATACTTGAAATACCGCTGAAGGACGCTCTATCTGAGTCTCTGGCACATGATATAATGATGTGCAGAATGAAGGAGTATTTTGCCAGGAACGAGAAATGCCGTTCTTGTGAAAAGCGCCTTCAATGCGCAGGTGGTTGCAGAGTTAACGCGATGACCGGCGGTAAGGATAATCTCAGTATTGATAAGGATGCGTGCAGACTTCTCCTCGGGGGCTATGAGCAGCGTATAAAGGAAACGGCGGATAACGCCATAAAACGGTTTGGCATCTCAGAAAACATTGCAGGTGTATATCCCCGTGCTGTACCCGGTGAGGGATAACGAATTTGACGAAAAGCGGAATGGTTCCGTAATAAAAGATAACAGAATAAATCATTATGACAAAACAGGAGGTCAATAATCATGAAAGATTCTAAGCAATTACAGGAAGAAGCAAAAACAAGTGAAGAGTTTGTAAAAAAGGTCGATGATCAGCAGCTCAGTGATGTAACAGGTGGCGGAGACGGCTGGTGGGGCCGTGATGAAGCTCCGGATGGCCACGATATCGGATGCTGGTCCGATTTCTCTTACTACCAGACTGCAGATGATTACTGCGCCGCAGGTAACGGAAGACATGAATTTTCCGAGAAAGTGGGTGGTATCGAGAATGATTATCTGAAAAAGTTACCATATCAGGTCTACAAGTGTAAATATTGCTCAAAGACGTATAGACAATATATCTCGGAAGATTAATAACGCCGTTCTTAGATTAATAGCATATAAAGACATGGTCTCCTGGCGATTTGCTGCCGGGTGTACGGGTAAACGTGCGGCCATGTCTTTTGTGATAATCAATTCAAAACAAAACCTTAAATCGGATCTCAGATCCGGACAAAATAAAATACAGATATCTGTGTTATGTCAATAATATGTGTTGGGTATTGCTATAATATTGGAGATGCTTGAGTTTTTTACATTGCTTAGCGATGTTCCCGGATAATATCAGTCCTCGTGTACCCAGAAATCATAACCGCAATCAGGACAGTGATATTCCTTCATATGCTGGCTCCAGAAGAATAAACAGTCCCTTTCTTCTTCTCTTCCTGTCTTATAAGCGTTTTTATGCGAGGTCGGACAATTCCATCGTGCAGTCTGGTCAGGTGTGCCGACAGGAAAACCCGTTCCAGCGCTTACTTCTTTCAGATTTTCCGCGGACATCGCGGTCACGCCGGTCATCATTCCCAGCTGATCTTTTGTAACATTATAGCCTTTTAATGCGGCATACTCAGAAAGAGCCTCTTCTGCGCTCTTTCCGGCATCTGCCCTCTCCTTCAAGAAGTCAAGGAATCCTTCTTTTTCTTTATCTGTCATGGAACTCATATATTTCTGAATTTCATTGTTTGTAACCATGTCTGTTCCTCCATTAATTAAGTACTTCTTTATTATAATTGGTTTTTTTAAACATCCTTAAATGACTATCTTCCAACAAACTAAACATTTCGACAAAGAGACAAGCAGTAAAAGCGGAAACGGATCAGATGCGATATAATCAAATTATAAATAGAGAGCATATCATCTAAAGGAGGAAACGATTATGGATAATACAATAAAAGATCAGGAATTAAAGAAGGTAAGCGGTGGCACAAACCAGGAAGTAACAGATCCTCATGCCGTCGTAGACAGTGATGTCTGCATCGGCTGCGGCGCTTGTATCGGTGTATGTCCGGTAGAAGCCATTCATATGTCGGATAGCCAGACAGCTTATGTGGATGCAGCAGAGTGCGTCGCCTGTGGTGGCTGCACAGATACCTGCCCGACAGGTGCGATCCAGATCAAATAGGAAGATTCATTCAGCAAACAAAAACAAAAGGCCACGGTATCATCATTTGCCGTGGTCTTCTTTGTTTGAACATGAGATAAAAAAAGCGGAGGCCAAAGCCTCCGCCCATAGTTATAATTCCATATTTTTGTTTCAATGTCAAACATTTGACTCTTTTTGTCATCAATCCGGTCTAGTACCGGAAGCACCCTTTTCTAATTCCAAAATGTATTTTTCTGATTGTACTAGAATTTCAGTACTTCTTAGTTTCTAAAATAATACTACCATAAATTATAAAGTCCACCCTGAGATGGAATTTTCAAAAATGCATTTTATTGATTATTCAATACCGGTTATTGGAACACGATACTGATTTTTCGGGTAACCATTCTGAATATTCAAGGTAAACTCTGCCTTTCCATCATCAAACAGCACTTCTACAAGATGTGCACCATTAGGCAGACTCTTGAGGAATGATGGTTTGAATTTCAGGATCAGCGAACCAGACTCTACATCATAACAGTTTCTGGCAATCAGGGACTCATCCACACGTACTCCTTTGAAATGCGCCAAAGTAGCCTCGTCTTCATCTTTTCTGATTACCCTGATATAAGGTTCCTTGTAGGAGTCATTATACCATTCTTTATCGTTCTTGCTGTCAAGCTGATATGGATGACTCTTGATCCAGACTGCTTTAAATGTTCTGTCTCCTGTCACATCATAACTGCTGTCAGCCGGATGATCACTTTCACTCCAGTATTGGAAAGTATAGCCGTCCTTTTTTGGTTCTTTAGGCAGAATGATAATTGAGCCAACATTAAACTCTCTGCTCAATTGATTATCAAAACCTTCCAGAGTTCCACCATCAAGATCGAAAGTCAGAATTGCTTTTTGTTTATTGTCATAAAGTCTGGTATAGGAATAATCATTGCATTTTTCATTAAGACAGGTATATCTGATAATACCTAATTCGTTATCGGTTGCATCTTTGATTATCGTTCCTTCATCCCATTCGTGGATATGATTTTCATCCTTCTGGGCAATTTTATCAACAGTATCATTATTGTAACGATAGAGCGGACTATCTGTATCGGTTAAAGCCTCATTGTTTTTAAGCGGTATTGAAATCAGCGCATTATAATCAACCGATCCATAGAGGGTTTTTGTATAGTAATGCGCAAAAGTATCCTCATAGGTAGTTTCTGTTTTAACAGCAGTGGACATCACTCCTGTATCTTTTGGACCAAACATCAGAGCCGCTTCATCGGTGGACCATAACGTATGACTTTCACCATAAGCCGCTACTGCTATAAGTGGCTTGTAGACTGATACAGATGAAGATGTGCCATCGAAAATAGTACCAACTCCTCTTCTGTGAATATTCACATAGCCGAATTCAGCTTTTGAAGGCAAGGAAGCAAGATAGACGTCAGGATCACCCTCAAAATATGATCCGATGACTTTATTTGTTGCTAGTCTCGCATTGGTATCCTGAGTCATTTCTTCATCGCCATTATAAGAAGTAACCAGGTTGAAACAGTCTCTCTGTTTATTGACTGTAAGTTTATTATTCATGTATTCATGATTGAAAGTTCCACCATTACTTCTGACCATATATGACAAGAGTAAAGCCGGAGCATCACCTACCAGCATGGAAGTACTCTGAGAATTGTTGCTGCTGTCGGTAAGTTTGACATTGATCGTTCCGCCATGGCTAGCTACATAAGCGGTAGTTATTATTTCTTTCCAGTCAACGGATACTTCACTTGAAAGAGACAGGTTTCCATAATCGATGACTGAATTGGTGATGTAAGAATAACGGTCCTCACCAGTCGTAGCTTTTTTCTTCAGATTAGCTAAACCATCCAGTGTATTACACATTCTGGTTGTAAAATCGCCTTTATCCTTGTCTTGTATATAATTCGACATACTGATGATATTAGCTACAAAAGCACTGTAAGTACCGGTCTGCAGACTCATCAGATTGATCAGATCCTTAAGGTCTTTCTTTATCTCGAATTCAAAAGCGTGAGTAAGGTACATCGTCTGCAGTAAAGCATCGACTCCTTCTGTATTGGCCAACAGGTGTTCACAATACAGTTTATACTGATTTAAAACATTGTTAGAGAAGTCAGCAGATGAGTTGATATAATTATCACTTAATTTGAAAGTTATCACATCAACAGCCTGATCGGCTATCTCGTTGAGCATTTCCTCATTAAGCATCTCTTTCTTTATGTTCCAGGCCTTGATGTTGGTAAAACCTTCTTCGCCAAGATCCTCATTAATCTTACTGATGACATAGGACTTCAGGTTCTCTCGATAGGTATTGATGTTATACTCGATGGATTTGGCTCCTGCAAAAAAGTCTCCGTTCAAGGCAATCAGACGATCATTCGCCTTATCGAATTCATCCGCATAAAGGATATAGTTATCTTTGCCCTCAGCTGGACTTTCATGTTCAGCATCAAAATCATTCTTCAGGGTATTCTGTAATTCATAATTCACTGTTTCTCCTGAACCGGTATTGTGATACCAGATCAGGATGCTGTTTAAATTAGATTTTGAATTAGCTTCAGTAGTAAACCAGTCTTTCCAGGCATTGGCCATCTGCGCATTATAATTCAGCATCAGATTGTCCAGACCCTGTTCCATATATGTGCTACGGAAAGTGGCCCAGTTCTGCCTATGCGTCTGAGCAGTAGTGGCTCGGAAATGGAATTCTTCCGTTGCCTTCATATCGATCATTGTCTTAGTGAGGGCATCCAGTTTGTTGTTCATAGTGGTCAATTGACTGGAAATATCTGCCAACTGGGTCTGAATATTGAACAAGGCCGTCGTTGTCGGATCTTTCATCAATCCAATCAGTCGCAGAAAAGTTATAGTACCGTTGATCGGAGCAACTATACCGCTGATAGTACCACCGATGTTTTTGAAATCTTCTGCGAAATCAGTAAACATATTCGTCATCATGGTTTTCTGATCGTCCGTCATACTAACAACATCACCGAGTTCATTAATTGACGTAACAACTGTCGACATGCTTCTTCTGACACTTTCCTCGTCAATAGCATCGGCACTTAAAGAGACGGCTGTTTGTGGTGTAAACAGGGATACGATCATGATGATTGAAATGATTGTACTTGTAAATATCTTCTTCATAAGGCTGGCCTTCCTTTAACTATTATTTTATACATAAACTAACCTAAAGTTTATAACATGACAAAAATACCTGTGATCACTGATCACAGGTATATAAAATTATTAATTCATATCTGTTTGCACTGGTGCGCAAGGTAATGATGAAAGTGAAGACGAACATCGCTGCTTCACTGATCATCAATCTTTCCGCTGTGCTTCTTTCAGCCTTTGGTGTTCTGACCCCTGTAACCGGAGCACTGTGGCACAACTTCGGTTCGGTGTTCGTGGTAGTCAATGCGGCTTTGCTGCTGAGAGAAAAAGACAGGTAATTTGTTATACGTAATGAGCAGTTTCTCAATAGGAACTGTTCTTTTCGTCCTTGTGGACAGTTGAGCACACAAAGTGTGCGAAACAAAAGAACCACCTGCTTTTATAGCCTGTGGGTTTTTTAAA
>JAEEGF012208720.1_pt1 | contig 10046 bp, 9 predicted proteins | sample 9134171 | NCBI WGS metagenome assembly JAEEGF01 (sample SAMN16246542, study PRJNA631951) | gut metagenome | biome: gut microbiome; feature: rumen; material: AP-attached | host: Bos | place: Iran: Karaj | collected 2018-10 | reverse complement strand
GTCATGAAAGCGTTTGACAATAGCATCGACAATCCCGACTACACCCGCAAACTTTACATCATTCAGAACTGCATTTATGGCTCGGATATCCAGCCGATTGCAATGCTTATATCCAAGCTCCGCTTCTTTATATCCCTGATTTGCGAGCAGGATACCAACAATATGGATATGAGCGATACGGCCCACAACTACGGAATCGATACTTTGCCGAACCTAGAAACGAAGTTCGTTGCCGCCGATTCGCTAGCATATGCCAAGGTAAGGGACTTTGAGGACGACGAGTGGACTATCGACAAACATTTGGTGAAGCTCAAGAACGAACTGCTTGAGATCAGACAAAGTCACTTCATGGCCAATACCCAGGAAAAGAAAATCCTCAAACGGGCCGAGGACGAACGCAAGCGCCGTGATATTCATAACTACATTCTCAATCAGAACATTCAGCCCGACGAAGAGAAGATTGCGACCTATGAGGCGAGAATCCGGCAACTTGAAGCGGACAGAGTGCTTGTTGAGGACGAGGATTTCCAGGACGTTCCCATTACCATCCAGGCAAACCTGTTCGAAGAGGCGCAGACAAAGATTGTCCATATGGACGTCCACAAAGAGAGACGAGACCGGATTGATAGCCAGATCAGTTCTCTGAAACGTGAGATCAAAAAGGAAAAAAATAAAGAAAACAAGTCCGACTTCATCAATGCCGTACAACAAATAACGAGCTGGAATCCATACGATCAAATAAAACCCGCACCGTTCTTCGACCCAGACTGGATGTTCAATGTCAGCGATGGATTCGACATCGTCATTGGCAATCCCCCCTATTTCCAAACCCCTAAGGGCGAGCATTCCGCAACCCATTATCCTTTCTCGGAAGGACTGGACCCCGGGAAACAAAACATGTATAAACTCTTTGTTGAGCATTCATACAACAACGCCAAAGAAGAAGGCATTGCCTGTATGATTGTTCAGAGTAGCTTGATGTGTGACATGAGTTCCATGCATACGCGCGAACTTCTTCTCACCCGCACCGAGCTCAAGCAGATTATTGAATTCCCGAAAATTGCTCCGACAAAGGAAGGTCAAGTATTTGCGAGCGTATGCCAGGGGACTTGTGTTTACCTGTTTAAGAAACGTCTTCCTGTGCATCATTCTTTCAAATTGTCGGTCAATAATGACTGCACAACGCTGGATCACATGAGTTTCGAAATGCTCCAGCAAGAGACTCTTTTGGAGATGTATCCGGAAGATTTCGCAATTCCTCTCCTCCGCCCCAAAGAATTCCCCATCCTTCAAAAGATAAAGAAGAATTCTCGCTTGTTGAGTGATTATGTGGAGTCCTATGCCAAAGGAGACATGAACCTTGGCACTTATGCGAGCAAAATATGCACTCGAAACACCGGCGTCCTTCTCATAAGGGGGGCTAACATCTATCATTTCCATACGGATTACAAGGTAAGCGAATTTGTTAAAGCCAACTTCAGAACGGAATATGTAGGCAAGAACAGAACTACTCCCTTTATTCTCTGGCGGGATATTTCGGGAACCGTCGACCCCCGGCGATTGATTTGTTCCGTTTCCGATACTTCCCAGAATGCCATATATGGGGACACTGTTAACAAGATCGAATTGAAAGACAGAGCGCTCCTTCCTTACTTCGAAGCACTGCTCAATTCAAAATTGATGGATTGGGTCTTCCGTAAAACCAGTTCTAATAATCATGCAGCATGTTCTGAGGTAATTCTTCTTCCCGTCATTGTTCCTGACAATTTCAAGGAGATTGCAGATCTTGTCGAAAAAAAGAGAGAGGCTATTGTTAACAATGAAGACACTTCCTTGCAAGATCGAGCTATTGACGACCTGATTTACGGCATTTATGGTCTCACCGATGAGGAAAGCTCTTTAATCGAAAACTATTATCAATAAATGACGAGCGACAGCTACATAAATATCGTTTATCAGTTTCTTTGTAAGGCATACGAGCCGATTACAAGAGAGATTATCGTGCATTTGATGAGGAATCGGGAAGGTGCCGAGCGCCCCAAGGTCATTTTTCCACCAAATGATGGTGCAACATTTGACGCTCAGATGGCCGAATCCGGATTCCTTCAACGCAATTGTGCCGTCATTTCCGCATTCCGAAGGAAGAACCCAGACGGGACCAGACGATACAAGAAGGAAAACTTGGCATCCTCAGCTGCCCTTGAGAAAGACATGCTCGATTTGGGTCTTACCTATTTTCCTCTTGACGGCTGCTTCCGCGAGAAAGAGGAAAAGAACGCCGCACATGAAACCAGCTTTTTCGTTTATGATGACGGTTCCCATCAGGCCCGACAGTTTTTCCAAACATTATACAGGCTTTCCGAAAAGTATCTTCAAGACAGTTTTCTGTATAAGAGCGAGGGAATGAGCCGTCTTGCCTTTTTAATCAGTACGAACGACAAAACCCGGGAGGAGGACGGCGACATAAATCCCGCAGGAAAGTTATATCTTAACCTTCCTCCTGTCGGTCCATACAGCGATCTCCAGAAGGGAAAGAAAGGAAGGTTTACCTTCCGGATCGATCCGCCGACCGAAGAAGAACTCGAGTACAGTAGAAGGGCAACTCGCCTATGATGTCATATTCCTAACTGTCACATACTCTTTATCAGGTCATGGCGCGATTATTGCAGTTAATTTTGTTGCTGCATACTCGGGCTTTTCCGACGTAGCACCATTAAGTTCTTTGCCAAATAGTCAGGTATGCGTGCCTGACAGGTGATCGCAAGATCACTCAGAGTAGCTTGTGCCTCCGGGTGCAGGTGACGCCAACCGAGTCCGAAACGACCACGGTGGAGCATTACGCGAAACGTTAGTGTTTAAAATAAACTATCCATGAGTTCTTCTCATTCACTATCCGCTGCCGAGCAGCAATCCCTTCTTTCCACCGCACGCTTCGCGGTGGTCCGTTTCACGAACAGTTTCTCCGACAAAATCGGGCACAAGCACTTCTTTTCCAAGGAGGACATCGAGGACATGGTGCAGGACGTCGCCATGAAGGTTTGGCGTTCCCTCGACGGCTATGACCCCACCAGGTCAAAGTTCTCCACATGGGTCGGCCGAATCTCGGTCAACTGCGTCAAAGATGCGATCGACTACAAAATGAAGCGCATCGGCATCTCCGAGTCCATGTACGTCATGAGCACCGGTGACAAAGAGGAACTCGACTTCAGCGAACTGGGAGACGACAGTCGCCGCATCTCCCCCGAAGCATGGAGCGCTACTTCCTGTTACGCAGCAGACAGGGAGGTTGAGCGAAAAGAGTCGGAACTGGGCGTCTGGCGCGAGGCGCACAGGCTCGGCGACAAGAACGAGCGTGTCATTCGCCTTCTCGCGGGAGGATACGCCACCAAGGAGATCGCGGCCGTCGAGGGATGGACACCCAACGCCGCCGCAACGCGCGTCTGTCGCGCTCGCCGCGCCCTCAAAGCCGCGCTCGCCGATGCGGCCGAGGAATACGGCTTCCATTATCCAAGCATTGCCAGCTGATTCTCAAACCCTTAATCACACATACCATGAAAGAATTCAAAATCAGTGTCGAGGTCTGCCTCGGCTACCACTGCAGCGGCCGTGGCGAGTACGCCACGGGTGACGGATCCGTGATGCTCAAAGACGAGCAGGTCCGCCAGCTGGTCTCACTCATCCGCGAAAACGGCGGGGAGACCGACATCGAGAAACTCGGTCTCCAGGAGAAGCTCCCTTCCCTCTATGAGGACCTTGTGTCCGCCTATCGGGAGGCGGCGGGCGAAGCCTGTTACCGCCACTGGCTCATCTACGGTTTCGAGAACGGCTTCCTGGAAGAGCCCGACGGCCTCATGGAGACACTCGAGGAAGCGGGACTGTTCAAGTACAAACCGGCGTCCTCGGGCGACGAAGAGGAGAAGGAGGATGACGAGGACGCCAAGAACGACGCCTTCAACGAGTGGCTCGGATCCTACTTCGACTCCCTGAGTGAAGACGAGCAGGTCAAGTTCGTCGAGACGTATTACGACGACCTCGAAGACACGAACGACATCGGCGTGTACGACTACACCGTCGAGATTCCCCGGGAGATCGTAGATATGGCCGTCGGGACCGACTGATCGCAGGCCTTCTTCCCATCCCCGCCCGGGATGCTGCGTGGACTCACCGTTCGATCCGCCCTCCGGGAACCGGATGCTCGTCATTCGGCCGGAGGGCGGTCAAAACCGTCCGTATTCGTAATCCACCTCCTGGACGGAGTCGGCCTTGAAACAACGCCACGCATCCTTTTCCAGGTCGAAATAAGACACCGTCCCATTGAAAGCCCGACCGTTTCTCTCCTCCCCTTCCGGAACCCCGTTATGTCGACCAATGATGTCCATATCCAGCGTTCCGTAGGCGCTTCTCAGCGAACCGTCCGTCTTCCGGAACCAGAAGTGGGCCACACCCTGGTGGAGAAGGCCATACACGTCATTGAAGCGTCTTATCTGGTCCACCGCGAGGCTACCGTCCATTGTTCTGGAACGTATCCACCCCGCCACTTGTGATTTCATTTCATCCATGCTCATACAGCACCTTGATTAATCGCTGTGACGGACGGCGCTCTTCAATATGGCTTTCTTGATCATCTTCCCAAGATCTATAGCCAGACGGCTCATGTCGGTAAACTTCACGTGATGCGTATAGAGCATCGAAGGATCGTAGCTGGGCTCGATGCAGACCGCCACAATGTCCATCCCCGACTTCTCCAGTTCCTTCACGGTGTTCCGAAGCTGCTCGTATCGCTCGTTCGGGGCGCCGTCCGTTATGACGAACATGAGGTTCTTCCGGCAGGATGAGAACTTCTTCATACGGCCAGCCGCCTCTCGGATGGCCACGGAATCGAGGTTGCCGGATCGGGCTTCTACCCCGCCGAGGGCTTTCTTCGGGGCATACCCCTTCTCCCTGTAGACCTGTAGCTCTGCTATCTGCTTCCCCTCATAGTACGAATCCCGGCAACGGTCGCCGTAGGTGTGCCCGTAGATGTACAGGTCGATGACCGGGATGGTCGCGACGGCCTCGTTCAGAAGCACGGACAGGTCCCTCGCCGCCCGAATCTTCTCCCCGTACATCGAGCCGGACTCGTCGATGAGGATGCAAACGGCCATCCGGTCCGAACGGACGCGTCCTTCGCGGAGATAGACAGTCTGCACGCCCTGGAATGCCTCCGCCAGCTTCCCGGTGTCCAGCACTCCGCTGCGCATCCCCCGGTAGGTCACCTGATATTCGCTGCAATGGCCGTGGAGGGTCTTGGCGACCGCGGGTATGTACTTGCGCACCCGGCGAAGTGAATCGTCGTAGGCATCTCGCTGCTCCCGGGCACGGTAGAGAACCGATCGGCCGCCTTCACCGATGTCCACCATGTTCTCGCAGATTCCGGCGAGTTGCGCACTGTCCTTCTTCACGCAGTCCGCCATGTCGCCTTCGTCCAGGGGCTCGCCTCCCTTCTCGGGTCCCGAGGCGATCTCCTCCATCTCCCCGAGTTCATTCTCAAGCTGCCGGAGAGCATCGGTAACCTTCTTCTCCAGTTCGGAGCGCTGTTCCTGGGTGAGGCCGGAATTGTCATTCTCAGAGACCTCCTCTTTACCTTCTTCTTCTCGATTTCGCGTTCCGGCGGAACTTTCCCTATCTTCGTCCTTGGGTGCTGTCTTCTCTTCTTTCCGCCCCTGCTCCCGGGATTTGCCAGCACCATCTCTTCCCCCAGAAGAGTCGTCGCCATTCTCCTCCTTCTTGTCGCTCTCCCCGGTTTCGCCATGAGAATCATCCTCGGACCGAGCTTCCTGCGGGGGGGCCATCTGCTTTTCGAAGAACTCCTTGATGACCGCATATATGGCTTCGGCCGCAGCGCTCACTTCCTCCGGGGTACTGGGGTAATTCACGATAATCTCCCGGACCTTCCAGAGGTATTCGACGAACTCTTCCAGGTCCTCCCGGACGAGGGCCTTCGGGTAGCGGACAAGCGCGAGGATCGCATTGAAGAGACGCACCGGGGCCTCCAGATCCTCCGAGACGCCCTTCTCCTTCTTCCGCTGGAGATAGAGGTCGAACATGTAGTATTTCGTCGCCTTCAGGTAGTTGGCGTAGCCCGGCATCTGGTCCCCGCACAGGCGCTCGATGCGCTCGTCCTCGAGGATATTGATCAGGTTCGAGACAATCCGGTTCGGTGCAGACGCCATCTGCGTGAAGTCCGTGTACTTCAGGTGGCAACCCTCGTGGATGGCCAGCCCGAGGAAGGTGTCTATCTTCTGTCCCTCCTGGAGAGCATCGTCGTCGAAGACGCGGGTAGACAGGTAAACCACTTTCGAATCCGTGCAGTTCGCCTCAGGGGACAGCCTGAGCGTGACCCGGTATGGCGTGTCCATCGCCACGATGTAGTCCCGTGCCATCCCGTATGCCTCCTTGACGACGTCGCCTTCCCCGCTGCAGTCGCGGAGGAGGTCCGAGTAGTTTCCCCCCGAAGGGATAAGAGATTCCCAGCCCAGGCGTCCGGTCCGGCGAATCTTCACGAAGGAGTCCTGGTCGCGGTCGAGGAAGTCCTTTTGGAGGGCTTCCGTTTTCTGTTCTTTTGTCAGAGTCATGTCCATTCCAGATTAGAGGTTTAGAGGTTAGTTCCATATGGCAGGGCCATCTTCAGAGTGGCCTCGTCCAGCTCATCCCGGTAGGGGCATTCATCCAGGAAGACCGTCGTGTAACCCCATCCTGTTTCAATCATCGAGGCGCTCCTGTAGAACGCCTCGCAGATCATCCTGACGTCGGAAACGACGGGGACGGTTTCCGACTTGATACCGAACTGGGCATCGACCTCGCTCCAGTCCGAGAATTCCACTCCGTGCGCATTCGCACAGGCCTCGAGGGCTTTCTTCAAAAGATCAATCGTGGGTTTCATAAGTGTATCTGTTTAGTGCCCGAAGCGGGCCGTTTTATCTTTGCATCAGGTTTTTGCTCTTTGATGGAAAGTCTTTTCCGAAAAGGGCGAAAAGCGGTGCGAAAAGGAAAACGGACCGAACCCGACAGCCACAAGGGTTGTCCCGGAAAATACGCTCTCGAAGGAGAGGAAGATTTTTCGGACGTTCATTGTGGCGGTTGGGCGCGAAGGGCAGAGATTATTAGTATATTTGTAGAGACACGACACATCGCTGTCGATCAAGTAGAATTGAGCAATGAAACATTTCAAGTTGTTTTTCTCTTGGCAGTCCGACAGGCCTGACGTAAGGAAAATCATCCGTGACGCAATCGACAATGCCGTTCGGTTATTGGAAAAGGAGGGCATCCATGTTTATGTCGACCAAGACACAAGAGACAGGACTGGCACTTCGAGCATTGATTCCGAGGTCCTGAACAAGATACGTCACTGCGACGCCTTCATCGCGGATCTGTCACCCGTGACGTCCTATATCAGCAACGGTGTGACGAAACTGGTCCCCAATTCAAACGTCATCTTCGAGTATGGTTTTGCTAAAGGGACGATCGGGATGAATCGTTGTATTCTCCTTGCGAGGATGGAAGAAGGGCAGGTTTTGGCTCAGTTCCCATTTGACATCAACCACGATACTATTACGACATTCTCGGATTCCAGAAGATTGCCGAGCTTGAGCGAGGGGATAAAAAGAATCCTTTTGGAAGCAGAAAAAACTCGGCTTGAATCGCAGAATCTGCATTGTTGCTCCTTAGTGTTTCAAAACGGGGAAGAGAATTGTGAGATTCGCCCAGAGTTCAAGCGAGTCATTTATACCCCAAATGGAACAGGGATTCCAGAAACGATTACCGCACAAGATACTTGGACGAAAAGGCGCACCCCCTCTTTTCGATTGTCAACTAATGGCGCTCTTGTCACCCCTATCTCCGAGGAGATTAATCTGAGCCTACCACGTATTTCTTTGCTGTTCATCAATTCCGGGAATGAGGCACTTGACAATTGCGAAATCCGCGTTAGCGCGAATGACAGTTGTGTCCGTTTCCACAGAAGCAATTCTCATTCGTCGTTTTTTCCCGATGTCCAGACCATTTATGATACGACCGAGGTATTCGACGACCATATAGATTTTAAGCTCGATGATGTCAATCCTGGAGCAGAAAAGCAGATGGACTGTTTCCATGTCTTTGTTCCTTTCCAAATCAGAACGACAGTCCTTACATGGAAAATGACGTCTAAACGGTATTCGCAGGAAGGAGTCCTCTCTCTGACGTCGGAACCGATCTTTCACGATACGCGCAAAATGGCCGATGGAAAACCCAGAATAGTTGTAGAGGATTTTATCGTCGGCAAGTAGTCCTTTCATATTACCTTGGCGCTCCACAGTTAACCCATTCCTGCGATTCGCGTGTACGGAACATCAGTTTTGAGCCGACTTTAATGGCGCTAGGAATCATCCCTTTCGAGTGCATCTGGTACAGACTGTTCTTCGAATACCCTGTGATCTCTGATGCTTGGGCAACTCCCACTATCTCGGGAAGGTGACGTCTTTCTTGCATTTTCGAAAGTGCCGACAGGACGGCTTCCTCTATCATTTTGCTCAGCTCGGGTCTTACCGATTCGAGAATCATGGCTGCAATGGTCTTTTCCATCTGCGATTGGAATTATTGTCAGTGCTTGAGAAATGTTTTGTAGACCACACTCCTCTCCCCTTCCGTCTTGGTCCCCTCGTAGAAAGGAAGGAAGCAGCGCTCCATCGCCTCCAGGACAGTCCATCCGTCCGCGACCATCCTGCCCGCCCCGAGGGTCTCGCGGGTCGAGACAGTACTGGATATATCACCCTTGGAAAACAGGCTCCGGAGAGTCCTGGCCGTCTCCACGATGATCTTTGCCTCGGACGTCTCGATGCCGCAACGCTTGGCGAGCACTTTCGCCTCGCTGTCCTCGTCCATGTATTCAATCTCCTGCATGAAGAACCGGTCAACCAGCGCCCGGTCCATCTGCGTGGTCCCGGTATATTCCGCGCCGATGTTCGCCGTCGCGATGAATACGCAGTCCGGATGCACCTTGATGTTGCGCATACCGTTCCCGCCGGCGATGTCGACGGGGAGCTCCCTGCGGGAGTCAAGGCACGGTAGAAGGATGTTGTTCGCGCTGAGCGGAGCTCGTGAGAGTTCGTCAAGAAGGATGACGCAGGGCTTCTGTATATCCTCCGTGAACTTCGCATAGTCGAATACGGAGCCGCCCTGGACGAGCCGGTGCACACCCAGGAGCCCGGAAATCGGGTCGAGCATCGTCCCCATGTTGTAGATGCAGACCTCCAGGCCAAGCTTTTTCCCGGCCAGGGCCACCAACTCCGTCTTGCCGGTTCCGGATGGACCAGTCATCATCGTGGCGGTCTTCGTGAGGATGTTCCTGATCAGAAGATACCAGTCCTCCTCACGGACGAAGAATCCGTCCTTTTCTATCTGAGGGACGGCGTAACGTTTTTCCGACCGGATCTTGTCCAGCAGCGAGAGCTTCTTCGGGGCGGTCTGGGCGGACTTTCCCGCGAAAAGGTTTGACGCAGCCTCCTGCTTGGCCAGCTGTTTGTACTCGTCGTAGGCGTCCAGCATCTCCCTTGTGGGCGTAGGAAGGTTGAAGTCGTAGTTGGAGTTCCCTTCGAGGATGGGATAGATGTCACCGGCGCAGTAATACGGAGTCCCCGCCCGTGCGCTCAGCTCGCACATGGACGAGCAGAACACCGTCCCGATGGGATAGGCCTCCCGGAGCTTCATGCCGCCCGCGGCGACCTGCGTGTTGAGTTTCTGGATGATGGCCGTCCCGTCGGACGCGGTCTGGAAAGGAAGCGGATTGAGACGGTTGCGGGAGCCGTCCTTCACGGTCTTGAAGAAATAGTATTTCATGTATGGGATCTTTGTGCCCTGCGGGCTGTTTTACCTTCGCGCTGGTTTTTGCCGATTTAGACGGAAAGTCTTTTCCGCCTAAACAGCGAAAAGCGGTGCAAAAAGGAAAACAGGCTCACGACCCTTCCCGGCCAAGGGTTGTCTGGAAAATACGCTCTCAAGGGAGAGGAAGATTTTTCGGACGTTCATTG
>JAEEGF012031592.1_pt1 | contig 10046 bp, 7 predicted proteins | sample 9134171 | NCBI WGS metagenome assembly JAEEGF01 (sample SAMN16246542, study PRJNA631951) | gut metagenome | biome: gut microbiome; feature: rumen; material: AP-attached | host: Bos | place: Iran: Karaj | collected 2018-10 | reverse complement strand
GTGACCTACGGACGGATCATCGACCCCGACGAGAGCTGCCCCACCCTGACCTCCAACGTCATCGGCCGCCACCAGTCCCGGATCGTGCCGGTGCGGGTGGCCTCCGACAAGTCCCCCTGGCTGGCGCAGACCCGGGTGGGCGACGTGTACAACGTGCCCATCTCCCACGGCGAGGGCCGGTTCTACGCCTCCGAGGAGCTGATCCGCTCCCTGGCGGCCAACGGACAGATCGCCACCCAGTACGTGGATCTGGCGGGGCGGCCCACCATGGACGTGCATTTCAACCCCAACGGCTCCGTGTTCGCCGTGGAGGGCATCACCTCCCCGGACGGGCGGATCTTCGGCAAGATGGGCCACGCCGAGCGGATCGGAGCGGGCCTGTATCAGAACGTGCCCGGCGAGTACGACATGAAGATGTTTGCCTCCGCCGTGGAATATTTCAGGTAAAGAAAGGAAGACGACGATGGCATACTACTACAACGAGCCCTCCCGCACCTTCAGCGAGTATCTGCTGATCCCGGGCTACACGTCGGAGGACTGCGTGCCGGACAACGTGTCCCTGCGGACGCCGCTGGTCCGCTTCCGCCGGGGCGAGGAGCCGGCCCTGTCCCTGAACATCCCCCTGACCTCCGCCATCATGCAGTCCGTGTCCAACGACACCATGGCGGTGGCCCTGGCCAAGGAGGGCGGCCTGTCCTTCATCTTCGGGTCCCAGAGCATCGAGTCCGAGGCCGCCATGGTGGCCCGGGCCAAGAACTACAAGTCCGGCTTCGTGGTCAGCGATTCCAATCTGACGCCGGACGCCACCCTGGCCGACGTGCTGGAGCTGAAGGCGCGGAACGGACACTCCACCATGGCCGTCACCCACGACGGCACCTCCAGCGGCATCCTGCTGGGCATGGTCACCAGCCGGGACTACCGGGTCAGCCGCATGAACGGCGACGAGCTGGTGGAGACCTTCATGACGCCCCGGGAGAAGCTGATCACCGCACCCCTGGGCACCACCCTGAAGGTGGCCAACGACATCATCTGGGACCACAAGCTCAACACCCTGCCCATCGTGGACGAGCAGGGACGCCTGGCCTACTTCGTGTTCCGCAAGGACTACGCCAGCCACAAGGAGAACCCCCTGGAGCTGCTGGACAAGGAGAAGCGGTATCTGGTGGGCGCCGGCATCAACTCCCGGGACTACGCCCGGCGGGTCCCCGCCCTGGTGGAGGCCGGGGCCGACGTGCTGTGCATCGACTCCTCCGAGGGCTACTCCGTGTGGCAGAAGCGGACCATCGACTGGATCCGGGCCAACTACGGCGACACCGTCAAGGTGGGCGCCGGCAACGTGGTGGACCGGGAGGGCTTCCTCTTTCTGGCCGAGGCCGGGGCCGACTTCGTGAAGGTGGGCATCGGCGGCGGCTCCATCTGTATCACCCGGGAGACCAAGGGCATCGGGCGGGGCCAGGCCAGCGCCCTCATCGAGGTGGCCGCCGCCCGGGACGAGTACTTTGAGAAGACCGGCGTCTATGTGCCCATCTGCTCCGACGGCGGCATCGTACACGACTACCACATGACCCTGGCCCTGGCCATGGGCGCCGACTTCCTGATGCTGGGCCGGTACTTCGCCCGGTTCGACGAGAGCCCCACCCCCAAGCTGACCATCAACGGCACGGTGGTGAAGGAGTACTGGGGCGAGGGCTCCAACCGGGCCCGGAACTGGCAGCGCTACGACCTGGGCGGCAAGGAGGGCCTGTCCTTCGAGGAGGGCGTGGACTCCTACGTCACCTACGCCGGCCCCCTGCGGGAGAACGTGCGCAGGAGTTTGTACAAGGTGAAGTCCACCATGTGCAACTGCGGCGTACAGAGCATCGCCCAGCTCCAGAAGGAGGCCAAGCTGACGGTGGTCTCCTCCACCAGCATCGTGGAGGGCGGCTACCACGACGTGACCCTGCGGACCACACGGCAGAGCCAGTAAAAGCTGCGAAAAAAAGAGAGACGCCGGCGGGCGTCTCTCTTTTTGCGCTTTTCGGGGGCCGAAGCGCTTACTCCGGCAGGTCGCACAGACGGTCCAGGAGGGCCGTGAACAGGGACCAGAAGACGGGCATGGTGTCCAGATACAGGTGCTCATCGGTGGTGTGGGCACCCCGGGACTTGGGGGCGAAGCCCACGGCGTCCATGTCGGGGATGGCGACGGTGATGACGCCCACCTCCACGGAGCCGTTCTCCACCTGGATCCGCATCTCCTGCCCGAACAGCTCGCGGGAGAGGGACTGGCACAGGTCCCGCAGGGGGGAGGACTCCCGCTCCACCCAGGCGGGGCTGGGCTCCGAGCGGGGGGTGGCCGTGAAGCCGGTGATGCGGCACAGGGCCTCCAGCCGGGCCACGGCGGCGTCGCGGTAGGTGTCCCGGTTGGCGCGGATGGTGAAGTAGCCGTGGAACGCTCCGTCGGAGAAGGAGGCGTTGGCCAACAGGGTGGAGCAGAGGACCCAGGCCGGGTTGTCGGTGGAGCGGCGGGAGACGCCGAAGGGGACCAGCAGCAGGAAATCCGCCAGGGTGCGGGTGTCGGCCGCGGAGGCGGCCTCGGCCACGGGGTGATCCGTCACCGTCATGCGGTAATCCGGCTCGATCCCGGCGTGCTCGCGGGTGAATTCCCGGTCCATCTCCGCCAGGACCCTGCGAGCGTCGTCCAGCCGGTCGGCGGGGACGGACAGGAAGAGGGTCTGCCAGCGGGGGAAGCCGTTGGCGGCGGAGGGGGTCTCCATGGCGGAGAGCCGGACGGGCAGCCGGTCGCACAGGGCGGACAGGAGGCGGCCGGCCAGGTCCACGGAGCTGGCCCGGTTCTTGCCGGCCTCGATGCCGGAGTGGCCGCCCCGGAGGCCGGCGATCTCCACCTTCAGGCCGGGGCCGTCGGCGGGCGTGAGGGGGAAGGCGGCGGTGACGTCGTACTTGGAGCCGCCGGCGGCGCCGATGACCAGCACGTCCGGGTCGCCGCAGTCCATGTTCAGCATACGGCGGGAGCGGATGCCGCTCAGGTCCGCCTTGCGGATGCCCACCAGGCCGATCTCCTCGGCGGTGGTGAACAGCAGCTCCAGGGGCGGGTGGCGCAGGTCGGAGGGCTCCATCAGCGCCAGCATGTGGCACAGGCCCACCGCGTTGTCGGCGCCCAGGGTGGTGCCGTCGGCCCGGAGGATATTGCCCTCCAGGACCAGCTCCACGGGCTGCGTCTCCAGATCCAGCGTCACCCGGGGCTCCTTGGCCAGCACCATGTCCATGTGGCCCTGGATCAGGAAGGGCGCCGCCCCCTCGCAGCCGGGGGAGGCGGGGACCCGGACCAGAATGTTGCCGCCCCCGTCCCGGCTCCAGGCCAGGCCGTGCTTCTCCGCCAGGGCGATGACGTGATCCCCCAGGGCGCCCTCAAAGCCGGTGCCGTGGGGGATGGAGCAGATATCCTCAAAATGGCGCAGTACATTTTGCGGCTCGAAGCCGTCCAGAAGATACGATTTGGCCATAGGTCATGCCTTTCTTTACGGAATGGCTGCGGAGCGGCGCGAACGCGCCGCTCCGCAGCGGTTGGGTGGGTATTTATCTGCCGTTGACCAGGAAGCAGGAGACGAAGTGGCCGGGGGTGACCTCCACAAACTCCGGGTTGGCCTGGGAGCACTGCTCCATGCAGTGCTCGCAGCGGGCGGCAAACCGACAGCCGGGCTTGGGATTGATGGGGCTGGTCACCTCGCCGCGGATGATCTCCAGCTTCTTGTTGCGGCTGCGCTCCAGATCCGGCTCGGGGATGGAGGCCAGCAGCGCCTTGGTGTAGGGGTGCATGGGGTGCTCGAACAGCTCGTCGGAGGGGGCCAGCTCCACGCAGCGGCCCAGGTACATGACCATGATGTTGTCGGAGATGTGCTTCACCACGGACAGGTCGTGGGTGACGAACATGTAGGCCAGGTCCAGCTGCTCCTGCAGGTCCATCAGCAGGTTCAGGATCTGGGCCTGGATGGACACGTCCAGAGCCGACACCGGCTCGTCGCAGACGATGAACCGGGGGTTCAGGGACAGGGCGCGGGCCACGCCGATACGCTGGCGGCGGCCGCCGTCCAGCTCGTGGGGGTAGGAGTTGGTGTACCGCCGGGCCAGACCCACCATGTCCATCAGCTCCGCCGCCCGCCTGAAGGCGTCGTTGCGGTGCTTGTAGACCTTGTGGATCAGCATGTACTCGGCGATGACCTCGATGACGGACTTACGGGGGTCGATGCTGGAGTAGGGGTCCTGGAAGATGATCTGCATCTCCTTGCGCAGCGGATGCATCTGACGGTTGGAGTACGAGGTGATGTCCTTGCCGTCATAGATGATCTTGCCGCCGGTGGGCTGGATCAGCTTCAGGATCGTGCGGCCCAGGGTGGACTTGCCGCAGCCGGACTCGCCCACCACGCCCAGGGTCTCGCCGGCGTTCAGCGTCAGGTTGATGCCGTCCACGGCGTGCAGCAGCGCGCCGCCCCGGAGCTTGAAGTATTTCTGCAGTTCAACGGTTTGCAGCAGGGGGGTCTTGTTCTCGTTACTCTCCATCCGGCGTACCTCCCTTCAGCTTGTCGTCAAACAGATGGCAGCACACCTTGTGCGTGCCGTTGGTATAGACCTTGGGGTGCTCCTGGACACAGATATCCATGCAGTGGGAGCAGCGCTCGGCGAACACGCAGCCCTTGGGCAGGGCGGTGGGGTCGGGCATCAGACCGGGGATGGGCTTCAGGCGGGGGGCCCGGGACGTCAGGTTGGGGATGGAGTCGAACAGGCCCACCGTGTAGGGGTGGTGCTCCTTGCCCAGGAACACGTCCTCGGCCGTGCCGGCCTCCACGATCTCGCCGGCGTACATGACGCCCACGTCGTCGCAGGTCTGGGCCACGATGCCCAGGTCGTGGGTGATCATCAGCATGGACGTTCCCAGCCGGTCGCGCAGCTCCCGGATCATGGCCAGCACCTGGGCCTGGATGGTCACGTCCAGGGCCGTGGTGGGCTCGTCGGCGATCAGCAGCTCCGGCTCGCAGCACAGGGCCATGGCGATGACCACCCGCTGCTTCATGCCGCCGGAGAACTGATGGGGATAGTCGTGCTTGCGGGACGGGATGATGCCCACCAGCTGGAGCATCTCGTCCACGCGGGCCTCCACCTGCTCATGGGTGAAGTCCGGGTTGTGGAGGCGGATGGCCTCGCCGATCTGATCGTCCACCGTGTACACGGGGTTCAGAGCGGACATGGGATCCTGGAACACCATGGAGATCATGTTGCCGCGGATGCTGCGCATCTGCATCTCGCTGAGCTCCAGCAGGTTCTCCCCGTTGAAGAGGATCTTGCCCTCCAGGATCTTGCCGGTGATGGACGGGAGCAGACGGAGGATGGACAGAGCGGTGGTGGTCTTGCCGGCGCCGGTCTCGCCCACCAGGCCGAAGGTCTTGCCCTTGCCGATCTGGAGACTGATGCCGTTGATGGCCTCCACCGTCTCCAGGTCGGTCTTGTAGATCACCCGGAGATTCTGGATATCCAGGACCGGACCCTCATAGTCCCGGCGGGACTCGAAGGCGGCCTGCACTTCTGCTTGTTTCTGTTTCTTTTTCATGCTTGCCTTCCTTTCCGCCGCGCCGTCAGGACTTCAGCTGCGGGTCGAGAGCGTCCCGCAGACCGTCGCCCATCAGATTGATGGCGCAGGCCGTCAGCACGATGGCAATGGCGGGGAAGACCATCATGTGGGGGGAGTTGCGCAGGTACTCGCGCGCCTCGGACAGCATGGCGCCCCACTCGGGAGCGGGAGGCGGCATGCCCAGACCCAGGAAGCTCAGGGTGGACTCATAGAGGATGATCTTCGCCACGTTCAGCGTGGTGTTGACGATGATGACGCCCACCGAGTTGGGGATGATATGGACCAGGATGGTGCGCAGGCTGCCGGAGCCGCCGGCGCGGGCGGCCTCCACGTAGTCGGCCTCCGAAAGGGTCAGCACCTGGGCGCGGACCAGGCGGACGTAGTTGGTAAAGTAGGCCAGGGTCAGCGCGATGACCAGGTTCACGAAGTTGGGGCCCAGGGCGTACACCACGGCCATGGTGAACAGGATGTCGGGCACGGACATGAAGATGTCCAGGGCACGCATGATGACCGTGTCCACCTTGCCGCCGAAGAAGCCGGCGACGGCGCCCAGCATACTGCCGAAGATGCAGGAGGTGACGGTGGCGATCAGGGCGATGCCCACCGAGGTGCGGCCGCCGTGGATGACGCGGGCGAAAATGTCGCGCCCGTAGCCGTCACAGCCGAAGGGGTGGGCGGCGGAGGGCTTGGCCAGCATGTTGCTGAAGTCCTGGGTGGTGGCCCGGGAATAGGGAACGACAAGGGGCCCGATGATCAGGACCAGCGCCAGCAGGATCAGCAGGACCATGCCGATGACGGCGCCCTTGCTCTTCTTGAAGCGGCGCCAGATCTCCTTGGCCTGGCTGGGACGCTTGAACTCGCCCTGAGGGGCGGGAGCGGTGTTCTGTACCGTATTGCTCATCATCCCACCTCCTTAACCCTTGGTCCGCGTGTACTTGGCGCGGATCCGCGGGTCGATGAACGCGTAGATGATATCGACCAACAGCATGACCAGCGTGAAGCAGATGGAGATCAGGATCGTGCCGGCGATGATGATGGGCTCATCCTTGAAGTTGATGCGGTCCACGATCAGACTGCCGATGCCGGGGACGGAGAAGATCTTCTCGGCCACCACGGCGCCGCAGATCAGGGTGCCCAGACTCAGACCCACCTGGGTGACCACCGGCAGCAGGGCGTTCTTCAGCACGTGCTTCCAGATGACCTGCCGCTCGGGGACGCCCTTGGCGCGGGCGGTGCGGACGTAATCCTGGCGGATGGCCTCCAGCATGGAGGACTTGGTGAAGCGGAAGTTCTGGGCGGCAGGCGGGATGGAGATGGCCAGAGCCGGCATGATCAGACTCCTCCAGTCCCCCTGCCAGTAGGATGGCAGGATATTCAGCCACAGACAGAAGATATACAGGAGGATCAAACCCAGCAGGAAGGCCGGGAAGGCGGCCAGGAAGAAGGCCGTCAGCGATGGGATCGTATCCCACAGGGAGTACTGATTCACCGCCGATTTGATCCCCAACGGGATGCCGAGCAATGCCGCCAGGAACACACCCATGAAGGACAGGGCCAGCGTGACCTTATAGCGGGGCCAGATCTCGTTGAAGGCGTCCTGCTTGGTCACATAGGAGATGCCGAAGTCCTGGTTGACGATCATCTTCTTGACGTAGTTTTTATACTTGATCAGGAAGGGGTCGTTGTATCCGATGGACTCGTTGTAGGCGTCGATATCCGCCTGGGGGGTGCCGGGGCCCAGGACCGCGCGTCCCGGGTCGCCGGGGGTGATGTTCATCACGGCATAGATGATCAGAGTGACACCCAGTATAGTGGGGATCAGGAAAGCGATTCTCTTCAAAACATATCTATACATACGTTTTCCTTTCCTATAAAGCCCTCCGGTCTTCCCTCCCAGAAGAGGGAAGACCGAAGGGAGGGTGCTATGAGATGCGTTCGATCAAATCAGCGTCTGATCAGTTGGCCCAGTGGAAGTCGGTGATGTGATAGTAGGTGGGGTTCACAACGTCGATGGTGATGTTCTTGGACCAGGCAATGGCCTCGGGGTTGTGATACAGAGGCAGGATGGTGGCGGTATCCATCACGATGGCCCACAGCTCGGTGTACAGGTCATAGCGGGTCTTGACGTCGGCGGTGGAGACGCCCAGGTCGATCAGCTCCTCGATGCGCTGCCAGTTGAAGGGGCTGTTGTCGGCCTTGTACTTCACCAGGTACATACCGACGGACTCGGAGTGGACCTGCTGACGGATGTTGTTGTAGTCGTAGTTGCCGGAATCGCCGAAGATAGCGATGTCATAGTCCTGAGCGTACATACGCGGAGTGACGTTGGCGGCCTCGGCCACTTCCACCTCGGCCTTCATGCCGGCGGCGGCCAGGTTGCCCTGGATGACCACGGCGGCCTTGCCCTTCTCAGCGGTGGGGGCGCCGTAGGTCAGGACGGTGCCGACGTCGATGCCGGCAGCGATCTGATCCTCAGTGAAGCCGGCGTCCAGCAGGCACTGATGGGCCTTCTCCAGGTTGAAGTCATAGGTGGTGAACTTGCCGTCCTTCACGCTGGGGGAGGTGGCGACGTACTCGGAGGGCATGTACTCGTAGGCGGGCTGGCCGTAACCGCCGGTGGAGGCGGCCACGATGTCATCCTTGTTGATGGCATAGAAGATGGCCTTGCGGACGTTCTCGTTGCCCAGGATGTTGTTGTTGGTGGGGGACTGCCAGTTGATGGCCAGGAAGCGGATGTTGTTGCCCTTGGCCAGGCTGCAGTTGCCGTTGGCGGCCTTCTCGATGTTGGTCCAGTCGGACAGGGGAGCGCCGGTGAAGTAATCCAGCTCGCCGTTCTCATAGGCGATGACGGCGGCGGAGTCCTCGCTGATGACGCGGTACTCGACGTTCTTGATCTCGGGAGCGCCCTTCCAGTAGTTCTCGTAGGCCTTCAGCTTGACACCGGAGGCCACGTCGTACTCGGAGACGTAGTAGGGGCCGGTGCCGGCGGTATGGGGCTCGGTGCCGAATTCCTTGCCGGCGGCCAGGATCTCCTCATACTCGCGCTGGCTGTAGATCTTGATGCTCCAGAAGGTGTGGGCGATGGCGGAATAGGGATAGTCGAGGGTCATGACGACGGTCTTCTCATCCTTCTCCTCCACCTTGTTGATGAAGCTGGTCACGTAGTTGAAGCGGGAGATCTCCTTGGCCTTGTTGTAGCTCCACACCACGTCCTTGGCGGTCAGAGGATCGCCGTTCTGGAAGGTGGCGTCCACCAGGGTGATGGTGTAGACCAGGCCGTCGTCGCTGACCTGGATGTCTTTTGCCAGCAGGTTGTAATAACCGCCTCTGGCCTCATCCATGCCGTACAGGCCCTCAAACAGCTGGACCCAGGTGATCTGCATATCGCTGGTGTTGGTGGTCGTGGCCCAGTCGGTGCTGGCCAGGGACTTGGACAGGCGCATATGCAGGACCTTCTCCTCGGGGGTGTCGGGGGTGGGCTTCTCGCCGCCACCGCCGCCACCGCCGCCGCCGCAGGCGGCGAGGGAGACCAGCATCAGGCATGCCAGCAGGAACGCAAGAACCTTTTTCATAAACTACCTCCTCAATTCTTGTTTGTTGGATCTATGGCAGCCCGCAGAGGGTGATCTCTGAGGGAAAACCAACGGGTTATTTGCAGCAGGTGTAGAAATTGTCGCTTCTGGTGGTGGTGGCGGGGGGAGCGGGATCCAGCTTCCGGTCCGCGATGCCCAGGATATCCTCGGGACGGATCCAGGGCCTGCCCTGGATGCCAGAGGTCTCCTCGTGGGTCAGCCAGCCCTTGTAGCAGGTCAGGCTGCGGCGGATGAAGCCGTCCCTCACGCAGGCCTCCGCCAGGCCGTTGTTCAGGATGTTCAGCAGCAGCGGCAGCGTCTCGGCCGCCAGGGATACCGAGGTGGAGTGGGCCACCGCGCCGGGGATGTTGCTGACGCAGTAGTGGACCACGCCGTTGACCACATAGCGGGGATTGTCGTGATGGGTCTCGTGGCTGGACTCGATGGCGCCGGGATCGTCGTTGGAGATGTCCACCAGCACGCTGCCGGGCTCCATGGTCTTGAGCATCTCCTTGGTGATGAGGAAGTCCTTCCTCTGCTTGGGCCACTTCACGCAGTTGATCACCATGTCCATCTGGGGCAGTACCGACGCGATGGTCTCCTGGGTGCAGAACATGGTGTTGATGCGGCTCTGATACTCCTTGCCCAGCTGACGCAGCAGGCCCACGTTGATGTCCATGACGGTGACGTTGGCGCCCAGCGCGTACAGGACGCTGATGGCGCCCTGGCCCACCGTGCCGCCGCCCAGGATCAGGACGTTCATGCCGGGAGCGCCGGCGAAACCGCCTACGTACTTGCCCATGCCGCCGTTGATGGTCAGCATGGACTCCAGGCCGAACAGGGCGCCCTGCTTG
>JAEEGF010290004.1_pt1 | contig 10047 bp, 5 predicted proteins | sample 9134171 | NCBI WGS metagenome assembly JAEEGF01 (sample SAMN16246542, study PRJNA631951) | gut metagenome | biome: gut microbiome; feature: rumen; material: AP-attached | host: Bos | place: Iran: Karaj | collected 2018-10 | reverse complement strand
CGCCGAGTATGCATAGGCTGCAGGAGACAAGACATTGGAAGCACGTCTGGTTGACACGCTGGACAAGTTTCTCAGTGGTCATTTATTGGGTAAAGGCTCTCTTATTTCATACAGCATCGGTGGCACGGCGATGGCTCAGATGGCCCTTTGGGGACACGATGCGTATGCTGCCAAAGTCATTGAAGTGGCTGACAGTGTGTTCCGGGTCCAGCCCCGTAATAACGAGGACGTGATGATTCCCGCCTGGAACAGTGATAAGATCCGTCCCGACGGGATGTTCGTCGATATGGTCTTTGCTGCGACGCCTTACCTTCTCTATGCGGGTCTGCTCTCCGGAAGGCAGGAATGGGTCGATTATGCGGCCTGGATGACGCTGAAGACTTTTGACGTTCTCCGCGATGAAGCATCCGGACTCGTCCATCAGGCGCGCGGTGTGTTGCGTCTGGCAGAGGGGGAGATCAGCCGGGACTGCTGGAGCCGTGGAAACGGATGGGGGAGTATTGCCCTCGCCGCCCTGATACGGGACCTCCCGGCCAGCAATCCTTATTATCAGCAGGTCCATGACCTCGCAGCCGACTTTTTCGCGGCTGTACTGCGCTATCAGGATGCGGACGGGCTTTGGCATCAGGAAATGACATTCCCGGATAACTGGCAGGAAACTTCCGGATCGGCCCTTCTTCTCTATGGCATTGGAACAGCGATTGATTGCGGCATCCTCCCGAAGAGTGCCAAGACTGCTTTTGTGAGAGGTCTTGAAGGACTTCTGGCTTTTATCGATACCGAGGGAAATGTCGCTTGCACCTGCGGCGGCTGCCTTGCCGTCGGAGACAGCAGCAAGGAAACCTACGCCATCCAGGTGCCTTATTGGAACGAGCGGCACGCTTTCGGTCCCGTGATGCTGGCGCTTTCCGCGGCGGCCAGGCTGGGAATCCGCACCGTTGATACAACGCTTGGCAGCAAAGTGAATTCCTTCCGGCCCGCTTGTGTCGTCCGCCACGTTGAAGAGCGCAAGGATGACCTGGCCTGGGAGAACGACTGGTCCGCCTATCGGATTTATTCGCAGAAATCTCCTTTGAACAAAATCAGCAGCGGCATCGACTATTGGGCAAAGAAGGTCGATTATCCCATCCTTGACAAGTGGTATGCCGCCAATGCCGGTGGAGGAAGCTATCATAAGGATCAAGGCGAGGGATACGATTTTTATGCGGTCGGAAAGCGTCGTGGCGTGGGCGGAAACGGTGTCTGGTCGGGAGATAGTCTCTATGTAAGTCTTCCCTACGAACAGTGGGAAATAACAGAAGAGGGGCCGGAGCGCATTTCGTTCACTGTTACCTACCCTCCTTTCCGGGCAGGGGAAGAGACGGTTCGCCAGACGACGACCTATTCCTGCGCCCTGGGCTCTCCTTTTACCCGTGTGGAGACGACGTTGACTTCCGAAAGCGGCAATGACTTGACGCTTGCTGTCGGCCTTACGACTTTTGGCCGCGGAGAGACGAAGCAAGAGATAGGCGGCGTGCTTCGCTTATATGAGTACCTGCCAGAAGAGAAAACAGGACTGCACTCTATTCTGATAACGGATCCGGCCCTTGAGGCACGCCGGGCGGATGCGGGCCCTGACAAACTGCTGTTGATGGATATACACAGTGGACAAACCGTCCGGTATTTTTTTTCGGCATTTTCTTCTTTGACGAACCGGTCCGGAAACTGGCATCGGATCGTTACGACCGCTACGTATAATGAATTAAATCGAATACAATAGAATGATGGGTAGAAAATTATTGATCGCGTTGTGTGTGCTGCTTTGTGGTTCAGCGCTGAAAGTGACGGCACAGGGTATTGCCGGCTCGCCGGAGTACATCAAGGCCCTGACGGCCGAGTGGAAAGGTGAGCGTTTTGATGATGGACGCCCAAAGGTTCCGGATAATCTTCTGGACCGTCTGGCGAATGTGACCATTGAAGAGTGTTGGGCCGAACTCATGAAACTTGGCTACCAGAACCAGTATGAGGGTGACTGGATGCTTGTCCATGAAACCGAGGACGCGGTGATGGTCGGTCGTGCCGTGACCGCCCAGTTTATGCCCATGCGTCCTGATCTGGAGAATGAGATCATCGAACAGGGGAAGAAAGAAGGCCGGATGTGGGAGCAGAAACGCACGGTCTCCTGGGTTATCAACACCTTGGTGAAACGCGATGTTTATGTGGCAGATACTTATAATAAGGAATTCCTGGGTACGGTCATCGGCTCCAACCTGGGGAAGGGCGTGTTCGAACAGACCGGCAACGGTGTCATTACATACGGCCATATCCGTGACGTTGAGCGCCTTCGCCGGATTCCGGGCTTCAATGCCTGGTGCAAGGGGTATGACCCGTCCTATATGCGTCAGACCATCCTGACCAATTACAATGTTCCCATCCGTATCGGTCATGCCACTGTACTTCCGGGGGATGCTGTGTTGGCGAAGCCCGGTGCGGTCCTGTTCATTCCGCCGCATCTGGTGGAACACATCGTCCTGACATCCGAGTTTACCAAACTCAGCGATGAGTTCGGCGAGGAGATGATTACCAAAGGAATCTACACGGCCGGGCAGATTGACAGCGCCTGGAGTGACGAGATGAACAAGCGCTTTGTCAAATGGGTGCGTAATTATACCGGTAAGATTCCGATGACAAAAGAGCAACTTGAAGCCTGTCTGAAAGAACGTAATTTCTAATGAGAAAACTCCTGTCCATCCTGGCCGTCCTGGCAGTGTGCATCTCCGCTTTTGCTCAGACGCAGTGGCCTGTTTATGACGATTTCTCTCTCCCGGATCCAGGTAAACCCCATCTGGTAACCCGTAACAGCCTCCAGCCGACGGAGGATTTCCTGGATCAGTATCCGGACGGTATTCCCGTAGCTACGAATGAGCAGCTGCATCAGATATGCCGCTTTTATCGGGACGATCCGGAAGGCCAGAAAGAATGGAACGGTATGGCCTCGCTTGCGGCCCGGACCGTTTCGGCCTGGAATATCAAGAGTACAAGCGGCTTCGGTGCTTCCCGCTATATCTACGGCATCGGCAATCTCAAGAATATTTCTCTGGTCTATATCTTTACCGGAAATAAGATGGTCGGGGAATTCATTCGGGCCAACCTTGCCAAGATGGTTTCGCTTCCCATAACTTTCTGGCTTCACAGTGAACTGCGTGGTTACAATGAAGCCCATCCCAAAGGTGGTCTTGAGACAGCATCGCTCAATATTACGCTCAGTTATGCCGTTCCTGCCGTACAGAAGGATATGAGTGAAGATGAACTCGCGGCCATTAAGGATGCGTGGAGGGAAAGGGCCCATATTCCTTCGCTCAACTGGCTGGAAAACTTGCGCGCAAACAACTGGACCGCCCAGATCGGCTGCGGCGCACTGTATTCATCCAACTACTTAGGTGATGTCATGGGCCGTATGCGCGCGCTCAATGCGTTGAAATACTATGCCGACGCAACGATAGAGTCCGACGGCTCCTACGCTGAAGGCTACGGTTACTTCTCCTACCCCATCGACCAGCTCTTTTACGCTGCGCTGGTGATGTCGCCTCGTGAAATCCGTGCGACTTTCGGTAAATCCAGCATGAGAGGAAGCATGTCATGGCGCATATACGGGCATCTGTTCGACATCGAGGAGGACGGCACGCCCGGGCCGATGCGTATCAGTTTCGGCGACAACCCTTACGGCAACCGTGAAATGTACACCGCCGACAAGACCAGTCTTTTCATGCAGTTGGTGTATCACGATGGAATCGCCAAGTGGATCCGCTCGAAATATGGCAGCCGCAACTGTGTGGAAGGCATACTGCTCCGTGCCAAACTCCCTGACAAAAACATCCCTATGCTTAGCCCTGAAGGTGCTGAACTGCCTTTGGTCAAAGCTTTTGAGGATGGTGAAAACTATATCAGAAGCAATTGGGACGACGAGGGGATTGTTCTTGCAATGAAGACGGGAGACGGGGGCAGCCGTGTGGGTTATTCACATACGCGTCCGGAACTCAACAGTATTGCTCTGGGGGCATTTGGAGAATACTTGATTGTCACCCCCGGCGCCGCTTCCTATCGTAGTCAGGTTCACAACGAATACGATGTCTGTACCATCAGTGCGAATACCATCACCATCGATGGAATGAACCAGAAAAGTCCCATGTGGCCGTCCTATAAGGAAGGTCGCTGGGATAACCGCAAGGTGGTTGTGAGGGATACGAGCCGCGCTGTCTTGACCCGCTGTGAAGCGCTCCCCGGCGGAGGGGCTGTTCTCGAAAGTGATGCCAAGGGCATCTATCATATCCCGATGAAGGAAGCTGTGCGTTATGTGCGTTTTGTCCCTGTGGATGACGGAGGTTTCTTTATTGTCCGCGACCGGATGAAAACAGCCTCTGATAGCATCCGTCATTTCGACTACCGCCTGCATATCTTCAACCGTGACGAAAAGACCATCATCACCGGCAATGCGTCAAAAATGCTGAAGATAGAGCGCCCGAAAGCCCATCTGTACATTGCAGTTTCGTCACCAGCCGAGCTGAAGTTCCGGAAGGAAAAAGGATACATGCATCATCCCGAAGGCCGCGACTATGACGAGTTTGGCCCCAAACAAGGCAAACCAGGCAGTGCAATCGGCCTTGATTGGAGCCATGACGGTACGGCTCTGGACATCGTGGCGGTGATCTATCCGGTCCATCCGGAACAGAAAGCCCCCAAGATAAAAATAACCCCGAACGAGGTGATTGTAAACGGGACACACTATACAATCTATGAGTAAGCGATTCATACTATTTGTTGTTCTGTCCGCTGCTGCCCTTGTCTCCGTCACTTGCGGAAAAAAGAAAGAGGACGAAATGGGCGGAGAGAAGAGTTATACCCTGACTTCAAATGTGAAAGCGAGGGCCTCCATTTTCTCCAACGCCGGGAGCAAGGTGGAAGAAGCCAACTTTTACGAAAGCAATGTCTCGGTGCGTTTTCCCTCGACCGCTACTCGCCTGATCGGCGTCATCCCTTCTCTGGGAATCAATGACTGCCGGGCCAGCGCTGTCAGGATGAGTATTCCGGCGGCGCAGAAACAACTTTCTCCCGGCAAGGACGAACTGGACGGCGGCTTCCTCTACAGCAAAGCCGCAGCGTCGGACGGGCCTGTTCGTATGAACTTCTCCTCCATGGTGCATACGCTGGCTGTTACGGTAAAGGGCTCTTCTTCCGATAAGATACGCGGTGTCGCCTTCTCTTCCCAGACTGCCGGTGTTGCCGGCGTCTCGACCGTGGACCTTTTCAAGAGTACGACAATTCCGGCCATAGAAGGTGGTGGCAAGCAGGTGAGCGTTACGCTTCAGAATCCCTCCGGCCTGAGTCTGGATCCGACGCTCTATCTTCATCTGGCATGTGTCAAATGTACGGATGTACAGCTCAAGCTGGTTATGACAAATTGCTACTATCTCGTGACGCTGACCCCGGGTGAGATGGACTTCTCCGCAACGGGTGAAACCCTTGTCCAGATTAATCTGAGCCAGAACGCCGTCACCGTTGACGGCAAGGCGGACGCCGGTGCTTCGATTGTCAAGTCCGGAGAAGGTGATTTCAGTGAACTGCTTCTCCTCGACGAAATGGATATCGCGACAGATTTTATTCCGGACTTCAGCCGGGTAGGCTATAAATACGGAGATGAGGCCATCCCTTCACCAGCCGTGAAGGCCACGATAGACGCAGCTGCCATCAAGGCCGCGCTAAACGCCCATACTGCCTCCGACACCACCGATTTCATCCAGCAGACCATCGACAGGGTGGGAAAGGCCGGCGGAGGAGCGATTCTGTTTAAAAACGGCACGTACAACGTGAGCCGCATCCTTTTCCTGGACAGCAGCAATACGGTGCTCCGCGGCGAGAGCGAGTCTGGTACCGTCATCAAGAACAATTCCGCCATCCAGGGACCGATTGTATTCATGGGCGCCAGCCAGCTTAAAAACGGTAACGAGCAGGAGACCGAGTCCATCGTCTTTGTTTCGAACCGGAGAGTCGCCATCAGCAAACTGATGGCAAAAGACGCCACCGGCACCTATCGATACATCGTCACTTATTCTCCGAAGACTCCCGGTCGCAGCTACGGCTCCAACTCGGCTATCATCGAGGACTATGTCCCCGTTGGCCGCCTGTGGGTGGAGGTACGGAATCCGAACCTCTTCAAGAAAGGGGACCCCGTATGCATCTACCGTCAGCCGACCCAGTCCTGGCTGGACGATATCGGCATGACCCGCATCGCCAACGGCGGCCGCGACGACATCGGTCTCCCGACCCTCCAGTGGGATATCTCTGGCTACACTTTCCGCTGGAGTCGCATAGTGACCTCCGTGGTGGGCAACAGGGTCTATCTCGACGCCCCCGTCGTCCAGTCCCTGGAGAAACGATATGGCGGTGGTACCCTCGAAAAATACTCGCAGACCCGCGTGACGGGGTGCGGCGTGGAGAATATGTCTTTTGATTGCAAGTATGACGCGTCGGTGGTGGTAAACGGTGTCCAGGTGGATGAATGCCATGCATGGAGAGCCGTACAGATCAAATCGGCCGATCATTGCTGGGTACGCAATGTGACAAGTCGCCATATGGCCTCTTCCCTGGCGGATATGGGTGCTGGCGCCCGTTGCATCACGGTCGAGAAGTGCACGAGCCTCTCGCCGGTTTCGGCCATTACGGGTGCGCGCCGCTATGCCTTCTGCTTCTCGGATGGAGCGGAACTGTGCCTCGTCAAGGACTGCAAGTGCGAGGACGACCGTCACGCGTTCGTTACCAACGGTCCTTCTTTCGGTCCCAACGTATTCACAAATTGTGAGTCGAAAAGGACCAACGCGTCACTCGGACCCCACTGGGGCTGGGCTACAGGGACGCTGTACGACTGCGTCCTTGCAGACGGTAATTTCGAAGCGCAGGACGGCGGTAACCAGGGCCGTGGGCACGGCTGGAGGGGGATGTGCACCGTTTTCTGGAATATTTCATCCAATGGCAAGCCTGTCGTCTGCCAGAATGTTTGGGCCACCTGCCACAAGTGCGGAAAACAGTGGAATCAAACCTCCGTCTGTTCTCAGTGCGGAACCGAACTCATTCCTTCCGGCCGCAACTACGCCGTCGGAGTCAAGGGCGTCAAAAAGGCCCATACGGTCTGGTGGGAACACACCAATGCAGGTACGACAACCAACGACTTCTTCCTTGACATGTACGGTTATGGTCCCCATGATGAGAACCGGCCCGACGGATGCTGGTATCCGGAGCGGGAGTACGATTCCGCAGGCGGAGAATTCATCGCCCTTCCCTATGAGGCACCTGTGAGCTGGTGGCCCCGGGTGGCGGCGCTGAATTACACCAAGCCTTATTCCCTCTACGAGTGCCAGCTCGAAAACCGCCATGCCAACGGTATATATCTGAACGCCTTATAATATGAGGATGCTTTTCACCATAATTCCTGTACTGCTGTTGACGGCCGCTTGCCACAGGGAAGGCGGCTCCGTGACAGTTTTGGAGACGCTCAAGGTGGACGGCCCGTCTACAACACGGGTGCGTCTTTCAGACGGCGTAAATGCTGTTTGGAGCGCGGGCGACAAGGTTTCTGTTTTCTTCAACGGCGGAGAGAACGAGCAGTGGAATTATACGGGTGCCGACGGTTCCGCCAAAGGTACCATCAGCCATGAGGGCTCTGCCTGGAGGGTGGGCAATGGCCGGTTCACAGCCCTTTACCCCTATGACAGCGGGGCTTCCATCTCAGGCGACGTGATTTCAGCCACGCTTCCTGCTGTCCAGGAATATGTGCCGTCATCTTACGGCTGGGCGCTGATGGTGTCCTCGACGGAGGATGCCTCACTCCACTTCGAATACGCCTCGGCATTCGTCCGCCTGACGCTGGTCGGGACGAGCAAAGTCAAGCGCCTCACCCTCAAGGGAAACAACGGAGAAGCCCTTGCCGGGCCCGCTACGGTGGACATCTCCGGCAACAGCCCTGTTGCTGCATACGGTAGCGGAACGACACAGGAAATCAGCGTAGGAACTGGAGACGCCGTCCTGGCGACAGTCTCTGCAGACGGTACCGATTTCTGGTTTGGACTACTTCCCGTCACCTTTACCAAGGGCTTTACCATTACCGTAACCCTTGAAAGCGGCAGTGAGGAAGAATACTATGTCAGTGGCCCCGTGTCCCTCCAGGCAGGAGTGGCTTTCTGTGTGCATGGACGGCTATTCGGCTTCGAGACGCTGACTTTCGAATTCGTCAAGAAGGCCAGTTCGTTTTCGCCGCTGCTTCCTGCCACCGGCTCCCTTTCCACAAGCAATGGGACCCACAGTTACGACAGCGGACATGGAGCTTACTCCCTTACATTCCATCCCGCCTATGATTCCGCTTGGTATGGTTATGGTTTTTATGACCATGCTGAATACGGCCGGGCCCTTCTCCTGGGCCGCAAAGGAGCCTGGATCAAACTTCCCGTTCTCAGCGGCTATGCCCTCTATGAGGCTGAATACGAGGCCGGAAGCACCAGCGGCCATCCTTATCTGAGCGATAACTCCTCAGACCCGGCGAACCATATGCTGACCAGCCAGGTCGGTGACACCACGCCCGGGACCAATTACAGCGTAACGCTGGATAATCCCGTCGCCGGCAAACAGTACTATCTGGTCGTCGGTTCCGGCAACCTTTTGATGCGAAAACTGATTCTGAGATATATTAAAAAATAATCAATTTACCTGTTTATGCGAACCAAGATACCATGCTTATTGCTCGCGTTGCTCGCCCTCGCCGGCTGTCTCCGCAAGGAGTACGCTGAGAAGGAAAACGTGCTCTCGGTATCCGACCTGGAGAGTCTCACGGTCGATGCCGAAACATTGGGGGAGAATAACGTTTATGGTACTGTCGTGGAGGTCCCAATCACCATTAAGGCCAACCGCAGCTGGAGCGCTGTCGTCGAGTATGATGGCGAAGAGGCTCCCTGGCTGGATCTTTCCATGGATGAATCCCTGAATCTCCATCAGTATTCCATTGACGAACCGATCCGTGTCGTGGCCACCCGTAACAAGAGCGTGACCTCGCGCAAGGCCCGGATTATCATTTCCGAGGATGCCAAGGATGTATTGACACTTCCTGTCGAGCAGAAAGGGCAGACCCGTTTCATTGATGCCAAGCCCAACCGGGAAAAAGCACTTGCCATACTGGACACGATCAATGTGGCTGTTTCCTGCAACACGGTCTGGAAGGCCGAGGTGGATCCTTCGTCTACGGCGGTTGTGAAACTGATGGCTCCCGAGGATGAAACGGCAAAAGAATCGGTGGAATGGGAAGACTACGGTTCTCTCCGGGTCTGTTTCTATGAGAATGACAGCGCCACGCAGGAGATGAAAGCCGTAGTTAAGCTGACGGCCGATGGCTGTGATCCCTTCGTGCTGAATCTCGATCAGGCCAAGGGTTCCCCTTACGTCGCGTTCAAGACGGACGACAACACAGTCATCCCGACGACGGCAGAGAGCTTCGAAATCAACTTTGCGTCCAACACCCACTGGTATATGGCCATAGATTCCGAGCAGAATTTCCCGGGCTGTGTCCTGAGTGCGACCGAGGGTGACGCCACATCCTTCGGTACGTTGACGCTTTCGTACGACTTCGGCAAAGATCCCTGCGTCTCGAAGAGCGTCCGGCTTAAAATGTGGGCAGACGGCATCGATCCGGTCTATCTCAACCTTAGCCAGTATGGCTGCCTGCACATTGACTTGATGAACCTGGCCGATGAAACGACCCTTTACAGGTGGCATAATGAGCCTAACTACGGTATCGGCCGTACTTTCGACAACAACCTGCACACCCAGTGGTGGTATAATCCGGATTGGAGTTATGAGACCGGGCAGAAGATTGGGGCTCCCTGGCCGTTTGAAACGCCAACGTTCGATGGCTTCCCGACAGGTTCATCTGCTTCCCTGAAGGATGGTGTCTATGATTTCGTTACGCCCGAAGGCTATGTGTTCAAGATGAAGGCGGCGGGTTCGACGGGCATCTGGTTCCACTGGCAT
>JAEEGF011834003.1_pt1 | contig 10048 bp, 4 predicted proteins | sample 9134171 | NCBI WGS metagenome assembly JAEEGF01 (sample SAMN16246542, study PRJNA631951) | gut metagenome | biome: gut microbiome; feature: rumen; material: AP-attached | host: Bos | place: Iran: Karaj | collected 2018-10 | reverse complement strand
TTAATTTCATCGAGTTCTGAAGCCACTTGATGCTTGCTTCGTTTCTGCCTGTGGAAGGTTATTGCAAAGCGGTGAACTTCGTCCTGTATGTGTGTGAGCAGGTGGAAAAGGGGGGACTCCGTCTTCATGCCTATGACCTGTGCAGGGAAACCGTAGAGCAATTCGTGAGTGCGATGTTTGTCGTCCTTTGCCAAACCTGCGATGGGGATAGACAAAGCCAGTTCGTCCTCTACGACCTTCCTAACCACTTCCATCTGGCCACGTCCGCCATCAGTAATGATAAGGTCGGGTAGGGGGGTCTCTTCCTCAATCATGCGACTGTAGCGCCTCCTTACGACTTCCTGCATAGAAGCGTAATCGTCAGGCCCTTCCACCGTCTTAATTATATATTTCCTATAGTCTTTCTTCGAGGGTTTACCCATCTTGAACACCACACAAGCGGCCACAGCGTCGGTGCCCTGACTGTTGGAGTTGTCGAAACACTCGATCGTCATCGGCATCTTCTCCATTCCCAGCAACGTCTGCAATTCTTTCATCAGTCTCACGCCCTTTTGCTCAGGATTTAGCTTGTCGGCTTGCTCCAGACGATCCTTTTTGTACTGCAGCACGTTCAATCGCGAAAGCTCCAAAAGCTTCTTCTTATCGCCTCTTTGAGGTATGTTAAACTCCACGTTTTCGAGCGATAGTTCCACGGGGAACGGTACTATAATTTCCTTGCTTCGACTGGGATAGCGCTTCCGCATTTCGCCTATTCCCAGCACTAACAGTTCTTCGGGAGTCTCGTCGAGGCGTTTCTTTATTTCGAAGGTAAAGGCTTGCGTGATGCACCCATTAGTCACGTGCAGATAGTTGACGTAAGCCTCCTTCTCGCCAGCCTCGATGTTATAGACGTCGACATTGCTTACGACGTTGCTCACGACTTCGCTCTTGCTTCGATAGTTCTCCAGAAGCAGGTATTTGCGCTTAATCTGTTCGGCCTCCTCGAACTTCATCTCTTCGGCAAGCGACATCATCTGCTGGCGCATGCGCTGTTCTATGTCCCGCGTGTTACCCTTGAGTATTTCTTTCGCTTCCTCTATCCATTGCATATACTCCTCATGACTCACCTTCCCTATGCACATACCTGCGCAATTGTGAATGTGATAGTCGAGGCATTCGCGATAGCGTTTCTGCTGTATTCCTTCCTCGCTAATCGCCATTTTGCAACGCCTGAGAGGGTAGAGGTTCTGGATAAGTTCGAGCAAAAGATACATGGTCGGCACGTGGCTATAGGGACCATAATAAGTGCCGAACTTGCGATTGATTTTACGCGTTTGGAATATGCGTGGGAAGTACTCGTTGGTTACGACGATGGAAGGATAGGTCTTGCCATCCTTCAGGAGGATGTTGTACTTGGGATTCCACTGTTTTATGAGGTTGTTCTCAAGCAGGAGTGCGTCCTCCTCCGTATTGACGACAATGTACTTGATGTCGCGTATGTTCTCAACCAGACGAGCAGTCTTCAGGTTTTGGTGTTCTTTTTGAAAGTAGGAGGAAACGCGTCTCTTCAGCTTCTTAGCCTTACCTACATAGATTATGGTTCCAGTCTCGTCGAGATACTGGTAACAACCAGGCGAGTCGGGCAAGTTGCTGACGATGCCTTTGAGGTATTCTTTCGTTTCCTCTTTCAAATCTTGATGAGTGTCGTTATCTCGGTTTCTTCGTCGAAGACTGCGCGTCCGTTCAGTCCCTCAATGGTGAGTTCGATGATGAAATTAATGTAAACCTTCTTGGGATTAAATTCCTTCACCAGTCCGTAAGCGGCTTTCATGCTTCCGCCCGTTGCCAGGAGATCGTCGTGCAAAAGCACAACATCGTCTTCCGTAATAGCGTCGGTATGTATCTCTATGGTGTCCTTGCCGTATTCCTTCATGTAAGTTGCCTGACGCGTTTCTGCGGGAAGCTTGCCCGGTTTTCTGCACATCACAAAACCTGCGCCCAAGCGTAGAGCCAAAGCGGCACCAACGACGAAGCCCCTGCTCTCAATGCCGACGACCTTGGTTATACCTTTATCTTTATATAGGTCGTAGAGTTCGTCGACCATTATCCGCAGACATTCGGGATTCTTGAAGAGTGTGCTCACGTCCTTGAACTGAATGCCCTTGATGGGGAAGTCGGGGACGTTGCGAAGATTCTGAAGTAGGATGGGATTATTCATGATATTGAGTGTTTATAATTTGCAATTGTTTCACGTGGAACTATCGCCCCATGAGAACCATCAGGACATTGATGTCGCTCGGGGAAACGCCTGGGATTCGACTTGCTTGCGCGAGCGTCTCCGGGTCGATGTGGGCAAGCTTCTGCCTTGCTTCTGTGGAGAGGCTCTGAATCTCGGCGTAGTTGAAACGCCCGCGTATGTGCAGGTCCTCCAGCCTTTGCATCTTCTCGGCCATCTGCCTCTCGCGCTCTATGTACCCGCTGTACTTGATAAGGATTTCGGCTGCTTCGGCTATCTCCTCCTTTCGGTTGGGAGTGCTGTCAAGTGTCTCGGCCAGTCGGTTTAGGGCCGGAGAAAGGTTCTCGAAGGTGAGACCTGGGCGACTCAGTAGGTCGATAAGTTTACACCCTTTTGCGAGGGGTGTGCTTCCAAGGGCTTCGAGATGGGGATTAATGAGCTTCGCCTTGACGGAAAATTCTTTACAGAACGTCGTAATTCGGTTTATCTCCTCTTCCTTCTGCTTCCAATGACGATAGCGCGCTTCTGTGGCTATACCTAAATTATATGCGCGCGTAGTAAGACGAGCGTCTGCATCGTCCTGACGAAGCAGGATGCGGAACTCGGCTCTGCTCGTAAACATGCGGTAAGGCTCGTCCACGCCCTTGGTAACGAGGTCGTCGATGAGCACACCAATATAGCTCTCGTCGCGATGCATCACGAACTCCCCACCGCCGCTACACTTCAGGGCGGCATTCACGCCTGCGACCAAACCTTGTCCTGCGGCCTCTTCGTAACCCGTGGTGCCGTTGACCTGACCGGCCAGATATAAGCCTTCGACGCGTTTCGATTCCAGTGTGTGGTGAAGCAACGTGGGGTCGAAGTAGTCATACTCAATAGCGTACCCCGGTCGATATACTCTCAGGTCGCGGAAGCAGGGAATCAGGCGAAGGGCTTCCAGTTGCACGTCGATGGGCAGAGAAGAGGAGAAACCGTTGAGGTAATACTCCTGCGTCTCCAGGCCCTCAGGTTCGAGGAACAACTGATGCTGGTCTTTGTCGGCAAAGGTAACCAGTTTGGTCTCGATGCTCGGGCAATAGCGAGGACCTATCGACTGAATCTGTCCGTTGTAGAGCGGAGAGTCGGGCAGTCCCTGGCGCAGGCGTTCGTGAACAGCAGGATTGGTGTAAGTGATCCAGCAAGGCAGTTGTCCTAATTTATCAGATTTTTCGGAATATTCCGAATATTCGGAGTTATCCGAGAGATAGGAGAATCGATGGAAATCGTGATCGCCTGGCTGCAGGGTCATCTCCTCGAAGTGAACGCTTCGTCCGTCGATGCGAACGGGCGTACCCGTCTTCATGCGACCCACCGTGATTCCGTGCTGAGCGATGCTTTCCGAGAGATGAAGCGAGGGAGGTTCGGCACAGCGTCCGCCAGCCAATTTCGTGCGTCCGATGTGCATAAGTCCGTTGAGGAAGGTTCCTGCAGTGATGATGACGCAGCGCGCCAGGAAGGTCACGCCGAGATAGGTCTCGACGCCCGTAACACGCCCGTCCTTGACGAGGAGTTCCCTTACTTGGTCTTGCCAGATGCTTAGGTTCGGCTGGTTCTCAATCACCTGTCGCCAAGCCCAGATAAAGCGTCCCCTGTCGCATTGAGCGCGCGGACTCCACATGGCAGGCCCTTTCGAGCGGTTGAGCATGCGGAATTGTATGGTGGTCTTGTCCGTAACCTCGCCCATGTGTCCGCCTAAGGCATCGATTTCGCGAACGATTTGTCCCTTGGCAATGCCACCTACGGCTGGGTTGCACGACATCTGCGCCACCTTGTTCATGTCCATAGTGATGAGTAGCGTCTTTGCGCCCATCTGAGCCGCCGCACAAGCTGCTTCGCAACCTGCGTGACCTGCTCCCACCACCACGATATCGAACTTCTCCTGCATACTCGTATTTGTTAATTGTGGTACAAAGATAATGATTTTGCCGCAAATATGGTTTATCTCGCCTTCTTTTATTTCTTCCCGCGTCGAAGAAGGCCTTATGCTGATTGCAGGAGGACTTAGGTACGAAAACCATCGAACCTATATTCGAGGAGCATCGAACCCTTGTTCGAGACGCTTCGAACCTATGTTCGATAGACGTCAAGCCTAAGGCCCTGCGAAATAAGGCCTAAGGCGTTCGCTCGGAAGCCCTAAGGCCCTGTCTCGGAAGGCCTAAGGCTCGTTTTGCGAAGACAAGAGTTCAAATTGTATAAAACGCAGGAAGCAATCTTTTTCTTCCAAATCTCGTTTTTATATGGGCATAGATTTGGGCGTTTGCGTGAAAAATCCTAACTTTGTCCTGATGTTTATAGATTAACTAACCTAAATCTAAGGCCTATGTTTACTAAACTACTTCGCAGCACGTTGCCTCTATTCACGGCAGCAAGTGCTATGGCTCAGGCCACCGACCGCCCGAACATCATCTTCTTCCTGGTCGACGACATGGGTTGGCAAGATACCTCTTTGCCTTTCTGGACAGAGGAGACGCCACAGAACGCACGCTATCGCACGCCCAACATGGAACGCTTGGCCAATCAGGGTGTAATGTTCACCAACGCCTATGCCTGTCCTGTTAGTTCGCCTTCGCGTTGCTCTTTGCTCTCGGGCATGAACGCGGCTCGACACGGTGTGACAAACTGGATCGAGTCGTACAATCAGAACACCAATGCCTCGGGCAGTAATATCACCCTGCCCGAATGGAACTGGAATGGTGTGCAACCAGCCTCCACAGCCACCTCTACGGACAAGGTTCACGCCACGCTCATCACTCCGCTTCCTCAACTGCTGAAGGATGCCGGATACTTCACCATCCATTGTGGAAAGGGCAACTTTGGTGCGTCCAGCACGTCGGGTGCCAATCCCACGAACTTCGGCTTCGATGTTAACATTGCAGGCGGATATGCGGGTGGTCCCGGCACCTATCTGGCTCAGGACAACTACGGCAGTGCCATACAGAAGATAGGCGGACTGGAGGACTATGCCGCACAAGGCATCTTCCTGACAGAAGCCCTTACTCAGGAAGCCATCAAGAACCTGAACAAGGCCGTCGAAGGCGATAAGCCCTTCTACCTCTATATGTCGCACTACGCCATCCACACGCCTTACGACGCCGACACGCGCTTTACCGGCAATTACACGGGTTACTATGACGAGCAGTTTGGTGCAGCCTTGTCGGACAGCGAGGTCAATCGTGCAGCGCTCATCGAAGGTATGGACAAGAGCTTGGGCGACCTGATGGATTGGCTCGATGCACATCCCGCAGTGGCCGATAATACCATCATCCTGTTCATGTCCGATAATGGCGGTCAGGGTGTGAGCCCACGTCAAGGCCGTCTGAACCACGATCCAAACTTCCCGAGCCGAGGTGGCAAGGGCAGTGGATATGATGGTGGCGTGCATGAGCCTATGATCGTTTCGTGGCCGGAAGTTGTTGACGAAGGTTCGAAGAACGAGAACCGCGTGATGATTGAGGATTTCTTCCCCACCATACTTGAGATGGCTGGCGTGAAGGATTATGCTACCGTGCAGACGGTCGATGGAAAGAGTTTCGTCGATATCTTGCGTGATCCCTCCATCACACGCGATCGAGCCATCATCTGGCACTATCCCAACCGCTGGGGAGAGTCGCAGGACAAGAACGAAGGCTATGGTGCGTGGAGTGCCATCATGAAGGGCGACTACCACCTGCTCTATTTCTGGGAGAATCAGGAACGCCGACTCTACAACATCCGTGAGGATATTGGCGAGGAACACAACCTGGCTAAGGAGATGCCCGAACTTGCGTTGCAACTGGCTCAGGAACTGACCGACTCGCTGAAGTCCTATGGGGCAAAACGCCCGACCCTGACCACAGGCGACTATGTGCCTTGGCCTGTCGACGGCGTGCAAATAGCCAGTCCTGGCGACCCCATTAATGTCAGTGAAATGGGCATAGAACTGAGTACTGCCGACGGCGAGAAGCATCTCTACTACGTGCTTGATGCACGTCCCGATATCGACTATTGGACGCTGGGCACACAAAATGGCTATCCCGCCATACAAACGCACGTGGGCCAGTTGGAAGGGGACGACGCCAAGAAGCAGCAATTCTATTTCATCCAAGGTGAAGACCCTCATACCTTACTTATATATACGGCCGACGGCAAGCCTGTGACCTATACCGAAGGAACTACGCGTAGCGGATATTCTGCAACCGATCAAGTGACGGCTCGCTATCTGCAGTATGGTGCCGAATCTGATGCCACACCTCTGCAAGTCATTATGACCAGTTATGCCGACTATTTCGGACTGGTCTTCGATGGCGAGTATCTGAGCAATCGTGGTTCCTCTCACGGAGCAGACAACGATATGAGTTGGGTGGTTATGCCCTTTGACGGCAGTTCGTATGCCGACCCAGGTTGTCGCTTCAAGTTCCTAAGCATCGATGCCGAACCCGTAGACCCAAACGAAGGACTGCCCAAACTAACCACCGACACGAGTAAGCCCGTTTACTATCGCATCCGCAATACCCGCTTCTTTGCCAAGAACAAGGACAGCTATGCACTTTATCGCGGCGATGACAAAAAACTGGGTCTGACCAACAACATCGATGAGGCAACACAGTTCTTCTTTACGGGTAGCATCGAAGATGGGGTTATGACAGCTAAAATACACAATAATGCCAACTCAAACCTGATGGCAGGCGAAGCCCTGTGGAACGAGGAAGGATGTGACTGGTACATCAAGACGCACGTGAGTGACCAAGGAGGCACAGACGCTACTACGGGAAGGGCTTACGAAGGTGTACTTATTTGTGACAAGCCTGACTTCCAGGCCAACTGGTATGTGGGTTCAAGTGATACGAGCATCAAACTCTATGACTTCCAGTGGGACGGCAATATCTTCACGCTGGAGGAAGTAATCATAGGCGATGCCGACGAAGAACTCGCCAAGAGCATAGATAATGCCTTAAACTCCCTGCGCAGTAATTTCAACGCCGCCAGACAATATGCCGATTACATCAATCCCGATGTGCTCAACTGTTACAGCCAGAGCGAGGGAGACGAGGATTACACGGCTCTGATGGCTGAAGTGGAGGCATTATTGGCTTTAGGTGAACCTACAGTCTCCCAGGAATCATTGGACAAACTTAATGGTTTGAACCAACGCGTGAAAGCCGTTATGGATGGAATCACCATCAATCAACCAAAGGCTGGCTCATTCCTGCGTATTCGCAGTGCCAAGACACTGGGGTATATCCGCTCGTTTGACGAGAATTCGTCAGGTACCGATCCTGAGTGCATGTCGCTAAGCGAAGAGCCTGACGACTATGGAATCTTCTTCTACGACGGAGAGTATCTCGTTAACTACCTCAATGGATTCTATATGGACACCAACTGGCTTCGCCTTCCCGGACAGGTGAAAAGCCATATGGAGTTCCGTGCCTCTCCCGACGGTACCACGGGAGCCTACTACATCGTAGCTCTCGATGGTTCGAAGGGCGAGCGCAACCTAATGGTAAACAACTCTTCGCATGATATCCTCTATCGTTCCAATTACAGCAGCAACTACAACAACTTCTGGCTCGAATACGTTGATGAAGTGCCTGTGACCATTGGTGAAAAGGGATGGGGTAGCACATACCTGCCAATGGGAGTTGTCATTCCTGAGGGAATTACTGCGGCCTATACCGTTGTGGTCAAGGATGGCAAGCTTTTATTGGGAAGCATAAAAGATGTCATCCCACCTCATACTCCCGTCTTGCTTCAGGGAGAAGCTGGCACAACATACCGCATGAAAGCGTTTGAGGGTGAAGGATATACCGATTATGAGAATCAGCTCTTAGGAACCTACACCACCGAATACACAACCGGCAACGAATTGGTGTGGAACGGCGAGACGATGGTGAAGAGCGAGGAAGAAGCCATCTGGGGCTTCACGGCATACATGACTGCAGACTCTGGTGCCGAAGGCTTGCCTTCCGACATTGCTATCGGTATTGCCGACATCACGAATCAAGGCCAGCGTGGAATCTACAAGCAAGTGCGTGACCGTCGCATCGTTATTGTTCGCGATGGGAAAATATACACGACCACAGGCATTCGCTTGCAATGATTGCCATTCATACCTATCAAAAGGGACACATGGGCATAAGCTCGTGTGCCCTTTTTTGCTTTTCCTAGGCATAAAGTTTGCCAGAATGGTAAAAAAATCTTAAATTTGCGCCTATAATACCTATTTATGATTAATAACAAATTATTATTTTAACTAAATTCAATCTTTTTATGTGGTTAACAAATTCATCAATCGGTAGGAAAGTGATGATGTCCGTTACAGGCTTGGCACTTATCCTATTCCTGACGTTCCACGGCAGCATGAACGTGGTGGCCTTGTTCTCGAAGGACGCATACAACATGATTTGCGAGCTTCTGGGTGCCAATTGGTATGCCGTCGTGGCTACTCTTGGCTTGGCTGCATTGGCCTTGCTGCACATTGTTTATGCCTTCATTCTCACGTGGCAGAATCGCAAGGCTCGTGGCAACAGTTCTTATGCAGTGACAGATAAACCCGAGAAGGTGGAATGGGCAAGCCAGAACATGCTCGTTCTGGGTATCATCATCCTGCTGGGTCTCTGTCTGCATCTGTTCAACTTCTGGTACAACATGATGTTTGCCGAAATCATGGGTTGGGAGAATCTGGCACACTCGCCCTCTGACGGCTTCGCATGGATTGTGGAGACCTTCTCCAATCCCTGTTTCGTAGTGCTCTACGTCATCTGGATTTGCGCCATTTGGTTCCACCTGACTCACGGCTTCTGGTCGGCAATGCAGACCTTGGGCTGGAGTGGTAAGCTTTGGCTCAATCGTTGGAAGTGCATCGGCTTCATCTATGTGACGCTCTTGATGCTCATGTTCCTGGTTGTAGTTCTGGCCTTCGCCTTCGGCTGCGCTCCTTCGCTCTGCTGTGCTTAAATGGTAAATGGTAAATGATTAAATCGTAAATATTATTATGGCAAAAGTAATAGATTCTAAGATTCCCGCAGGTCCAGTGCCTGAGAAATGGAAGGAATATAAGGCTCATCAGCGTCTTGTTAACCCCAAGAACAAGCTGAAGCTCGACGTTATCGTCGTTGGTACAGGTTTGGCCGGTGCCTCTGCTGCTGCCTCTCTTGGTGAGATGGGCTTCAATGTGTATAATTTCTGCATTCAGGACTCTCCTCGTCGCGCACACTCTATTGCCGCACAGGGTGGTATCAATGCAGCCAAGAACTATCAGAACGACGGTGACTCTGTCTATCGTCTGTTCTACGACACCGTGAAGGGTGGCGACTACCGCGCTCGTGAGGCTAACGTGTATCGTCTGGCTGAGGTGTCTAACTCCATCATCGACCAGTGTGTGGCACAGGGCGTTCCTTTCGCTCGTGAGTATGGTGGCACACTCGCTAACCGTTCTTTCGGTGGTGCTCAGGTGTCTCGTACCTTCTACGCCAAGGGTCAGACAGGTCAGCAGCTCCTGCTGGGTGCCTACTCTGCACTTTCTGCACAGGTGAACGCTGGAAAGGTGAAGCTCTACACCCGTTATGAGATGCTCGATGTAGTCATCATAGACGGCAAGGCTCGTGGTATCATCGCCAAGAACCTCGTGACTGGTAAACTGGAGCGTTTCTCTGCCAATGCAGTCGTGATTGCAACGGGTGGTTATGGCAACACATACTTCCTTTCTACGAATGCAATGGGTTGCAACGTGTCAGCAGCAATGGCTTGCTACCGCAAGGGTGCTTACTTCGCAAATCCTTGCTACGTGCAGATTCACCCAACTTGTATTCCAGTTCA
>JAEEGF011042067.1_pt1 | contig 10048 bp, 7 predicted proteins | sample 9134171 | NCBI WGS metagenome assembly JAEEGF01 (sample SAMN16246542, study PRJNA631951) | gut metagenome | biome: gut microbiome; feature: rumen; material: AP-attached | host: Bos | place: Iran: Karaj | collected 2018-10 | reverse complement strand
ATATATACCACCTATTCTTAATTTAATTATATTATGTATTATTATTGATTAGAACTATTTTCAAATCTTTGTTTACACAATAAAAATAGAGTAATTTAAATTACTCTATTTTCTTTAGTTCTTTTTTTGGAATAAACTAATGATATTCCTGATATTATACCAATTAGGATTATTATAGATAATCCGAATACTTTAGTTTCTGGATTCTTTGGAATAACTGTATTAGCTGCTTTGACAAATACCGCTTCAATTGTTACATCTGCTGAAGGCATCGTAAATGTATAATCAGTAAATGTAATTACATTTCCATCAGCGTCAGTTACTTTTACAACACTTAAGACATATCCTTTTTCTGGTTCCACAGTAAATTTTACTAATGTTCCTGAAAGTGCTTTAACTTCTTCAGCTTTTATTTTTCCTTTACCAACTGTTTCAGTTTTTATAAGGAATGGATATGAATAATATGCCATGTAAGTTCCACTGTTTAAATTGCCTTCAACACCAAGTACAACACCGTTTGATTCATCTTCCATAGTTGCTCCATATGAACATTGGATATGTGATTTTTGAAGTTCTATATAAACTCCTCTTTCATATGTTATTAATCTTCCTATAGATAATTCTTTTTTATTAATATCAGATGATAAATCTCTTACTTGTTGTCCATTTTTATTAAAGAATAAGAAATAATTATTTTCATTGCTATTGGCAAGTACTGTGATGTATTTATCAAATATTCCAATATCATTTGCTACTATTTGTGAACCACAAGAATCACCTTCATAAGCTAATGTCCAGTTATAGATTTCTTTGCTGAATTTTTCTTGGAATGATTTATTATAATAAACTAGTTCTAATTTTGTATAAGTCTTATTGTTTTCTTTTTTATTATATGTAACTAATGCTGCTATATTATCTCCATCTTTTTTATAAATAATTCCATTTACATTATTATTAGAGTTTTTTAAAGATAGAATCCTTTGATATGTACTATCATCGGAGTAATCAGCATGGCCATAATTATTTTCTGTTAATCTATAATATGAATTGTTATTATAGAATCTTGCATATCCTTCGATTACTTGGGTCAATGTTAAATCGTCTGATATTTCATATTTTAATGTATCATTATTTGTTCGATTTATTGCTAAGTAAATCTTTCCTTTATTATTTACTATGTCATGGTATGATCTACTAAAACCTGATGTGTTTGTTGCCCATAACCATGAATTTTCGTTTTGTTCTGTTTCTGCTTCTTTTAGTTTTTCTAGGCTTTCATTATATAAATATAGTTTTACTCTATAATATGTTTTTGTTTTATCATTAACTACTTGTTGAGAATATATACCTGATTCTAAATAATATTTATTATCCTTTTTAGCTATTCTTACGTCAACAGCGTCGGGGATGGATACTTCCTTTACTTTGTTTCCTTTAGTATTATAATTCATCAGTTTATTATCTTTAAGAATTGTATATGTTCCATCGGCATTTGTGTTTGCTGGAACAAGTTTGTAATTATTTATTCGATAAACATTATTGTTAAAATCAGCGAACATATCTTCAGTAGAATTATTTCCTTTGAACATGTAATATGCTTCTGTTTTATTAACAGTTTTTATTTTATCTTGTTTATATATTGTTCCATCATGTTTAATGAAGTAGATTATTCGATAGTATTCTCCATTTTCTCGAGTATTACCAGAAACAGCTATATAATTTTCATTATAGTGTTTGCAAAAATCAATGTCGATTGTACCCAAATCAGTTTTTTTAATTTCATTAAACTTTTCATCATATAAAGTTGCTTTTGTTTTATTATTTGATTGCTCTTGTGTTATTAATAAAAACTTGTCATTTTCAAACAAGTGGAAATGTTTTTTATCATTGACATTAATTTCTTTTTTTATTCCACCAAATCTTTGAAGACTTAAGTATTTATTATTAGAATACTTAATCATGGTATGGGTTGCATCATACGTTCCTTCATAAGCTTGATCATTAATACTCCATATTTTTGTCAAATCATTAGCAGTGTCTTCTGCTTTTACCATAAATGGTATTATTAATAATATTAGTAGTAACAATTTTTTCTTCATATAAACCACCTATTCTGTCTTTATTGTATCATTTAAGTGCTGTATTTTATACAATTCCAGTATTTGTGTTTACAGTTATTCACAATAAAAAGAAGTTAAGTTTTTACTTAACTTCTTTAATTCTTTTAGATATTTGATCTTTTCCTAATAATTGTAAGATTACATATAGATCTGGAGTTTCTCTTAAAGATGTTACTCCTACTCTAATTATGTTAGAAATATCTGCTACATTACCTTTATAGTTATCTGGGTTTTCTTTATATTCTTTCATATTAGAGCAATAACCTAGTTTATCAGTCATTTCTTTCATTTTATTGAACCAAGTATCTTTATCATCTTTTTCATCATAGTACTCATTAAAGTATGTATCTAGTACTTCTTTGATATCTTTTTTAGTGAATTTAGGATCAAATTCTAATTTAACGTCTTTATAAAGTTCTTCATACATATACCATATTTGACCTTTTATTTCTGATAAAGATGCATAATCTTTACGAGGTTTCTTTTGTTCTCTTTCGATATTTAAAACATTTATTGTATATTCTTTATGTTTGTTAATTAGTTCATTAAAGTCTTTATCATATTCTTTTGACCATTCATCTAACATATCAAATACTTCTGTTGCTTTTAATCTAGATAGATAGTTTTTAGATATGTTATCTAGTTTATCTAGGTCGAATAGTGCTCCAGATGCTGACATTTTCTTAGGCGAGAATTCAAAGTCAGTAAATGGTGCATCTGGATGTCCGTCACGCCATGCTTCATAGTTTGAATTAGCAATAGTCATGATAGCTTCTATTACTGAATAAATTGGATATCCTTTTTCTTCATAATATGTCATTCTAGCTTCTGGATCTAATCTCTTAGATATTTTTCTTATTTTTTCACCATCTTTTTTAAGAATTAATGGTGTATGAACATATTTTGGCATTTTGAAACCGAATGTTTTAAATAATTCAAAATGAGTTGGAATTGATGATACCCATTCTTGTCCTCTAACAACATGGGTAGTATGCATTAAATGATCATCTACTAGGTGTGCAAAATGATATGTTGGTAGTAGATTAGATGATTTCATTATAACTACATCTATATCATTTTCAGGAAATTCCATAGTACCATATGCTAGATCATCAAATTTGAATTTTTTATTAAAATCACCTTGTGATTTTAATCTTATTACATATGGTTCACCATTTTTAATATGTTCTGCATATTCATCTGGAGTAAGATTTCTATATTTAGCATATCTACCATAAATACCTATTCTTCTTTTATCTTTAGTTTGAGATTCTCTTATTGAATCCATTTCTTCTTGAGTTAAGAAACATGGATATGCTTTACCTTCAATTATTAAATGTTTAATAAATGCGTGGTAGATATCTATTCTTTCTGATTGGATATATGGACCATATTCTCCTTTTGTTTCTTTGGTATCTCTATATTCATATTCATCTGGATTCATTTCATAGTGTTGTAGAACATGTCTTATGTATTCCATAGCACCTTTGATTTCTCTTGCACCATCAGTATCTTCATTACGTAGATAGAATACTCCATCACTTCTTTTTGCCATTACATAATCAATTGTTGCAGACATAAAGTTTCCAATATGCATAAAACCTGTTGGTGATGGTGCATATCTAGTTACTTTTGCCCCTTCTTTTAGATTTCTTTCTGGATATTCTTTTTCATAATCCTCGATTGTTTTTGTAATATTGGGAAATATTAAATCTGCTAGTTCTTTGGTAGTCATATTATCATCCTTTCTTAAATAAAAAGAACTATTCTTCCCAAAGGACGAATAGCTCGTGGTACCACCTTATTTACTTCTTATTATCTTAACGCGATTAACGGAATACCTTGTATACAATATTCACTCAAAAGTTTCTTCAATTAGCTTTTATATTCTTTTTCAGCAACCAAGAACTCTCTACAATAAAAGTGCTAATTTACTAGTCTTTTTCTTCGTTTTACGTGTTTAATTATATTAAATTGTTGTTTTTTTGTCAACAACCATAAAAAAAGCTAGCTTGTCACAGCTAACTTTTTTTTCTTGAACTATAGAAAATCACAAATTATGCATCAAAATGTAATTAACTAATAAATACACGTGAATTGACGATACACTTATCTAATTTCATTCAAGAAGTGGCTAGATAACTAATATAGTAACGTATCAACTGCTACATTTTATAGGTAAACTAAGCTCGAGCATTTAAAACAATAATCGTTTAGATAGTTACCTAAAAAGTAGATAAGATCTAAGTGATACTATTTACTAAGTGTATACCACTTAGTGGAAAGAAAGTATTAAAAATACAATCTAACCACAGTACCCATATAGTAAGAACAAAACTTACTACATACGCTGACAAGTACGAGACTTATCAGAAGTATATATAGACAAGCTATATATACAGTGTTGATAGTTAGGTAAAACCTAACGCTATCAACCAGTAAGTAATGGCCGAACCAAATACTTACTGACGATAAGTATAAAACTTATCGTAGATATATGTAGGAAAACTACATATACCACGAATACAATGAGTAGAAACTCAAAGATTCGATTAACAAGTAAAGGACGAAACCGATACTTGCCGGTGATATGTACGAGACATATCACGATATATATAGACGAGCTATATATACCACGACCATAATGAGTAGAAACTCAAAATGTTCGATTAGTAAGTAATAGATAAACTAAAACTTACCAGCAATAAGTACGAGACTTATTGCAGATATACATAGAGTAAACTATGTATACCACGAATACAATGAGTAGAAACCCAAAGATTCGATTAACAAGTAAGGACGAACCTACGCTTGCCGGTAATAGGTACAAGACCTATTACAGATATATATAGACGAGCTATATATATCACGATCATAATGAGTAGAAACCCAAAATGCTCGATTAACAAGTAATGATAAATCAAAACTTGCCGGAGATATACGTAGAATAAACTACATATATCACGAATATGAAGAAATAAATCAACATATTCGATTAACAAGTAAGGACGAACCTACACTTGCCAGTAATAGGTACGAGACCTATTACAGATATATATAGACGAGCTATATATATCACGAATGCAATGAGTAAAAACTCAAAGATTCGATTAATAAGCAATGGATAAACCAAAGCTTACCAACGATAAGTACGAGACTTATCGTAGATATATGTAGGAAAACTACATATATCTGAATATGAGGAATAAATCCACATATCCAATTAACAAGTAATTGGAAAACCAATACTTGTTAATAAGTATAGTAAGACAAGCTTACTATACATCCAATAAGTGCAAAACTTATTGGACAAGTATATATAGACAAGCTATATATACTGGAATAAATTGAGTAAAACTCAAAATATTCCGTTGATAGATAGTAAAACTAGAGCTACCAACTAGTAAGTATAGGTAAAACCTAACTTACTATATACTGTAGTAAATATGTTAAACATACCTACTAAGTATAAGATAAATAATATACAGATGATAAATCAAAAGTATATATTTATCAGGACCACCAGACACTGCAAATATCTTATGGTCAACTTCATTGTAATATATGTGTTTTAATTTGTAAATATGTTTTTTTAAAAAAAATGTAAATACTGTTAAATATTTACATTTTCATTTTTTTTACTTAATATTAATTTCTTTTCTCTTTCTTCGTCTACCCTTATGCTTTGCTCGTTAGCAAGCCTTATCTTGCCATCAGCGAAAGCAAATAGAGTTAAGTCTGCTCTTTTGATCTTTCCTTTTTCAATTGTCAGTACTGTATCAATAAATCCTGGTAGTGGTTCATATTCATAATTGCCTAAATGTTCTTCTGAAGATGCTGGTAGATAGAATATTCTATTTTGAATATTTCTTGACTTATGACCATGAGCTTTGAAAATCATTGCTTGTTCTACCATATGATATATTTTTCCCATACTTAGATTATGAACTACACCGATTGAATCATTTGCAATATTTAGTATTGACATATTATAACCCACTGATATTAAATCATATCTACGATCTTCTATATAACTTGCTGTATCAATACCTTCAGCATTTTGATCATGGTTGCCATATGTAACTAATGTATATGCTCCAGGTAGATGTGGATAAACACTAACTACCTTTTTTACTTGTTCGGCTCCGGTTGTTTCAACCACTTTCTTTTTATTGGTCGGATAGATTCCTTCAATCATATCTCCCCCATTGACAAAGATATGAACATTATGTTTTTTACCATATTCATAGTATATCTTTTCTAAAAGATCGATTCTTTCAAATTTAGAACCTATATGAGGATCTGCTAAGAATACTATATGAAATTTATTACTATGTAGATTTATTCTTATTTCATTTTTAGGTGCTTCTTTAGGATGTTTATATACTTTGTAATAAATTTCGCCATCGCTATATATTTTACGTACTACATTAAATCTTGCTCTTATTTCTCTTAATATAGAGTTAAAGGTAGCATCGTCTAGTCCCATTAGATTTTGAATATCATCTAATGGCATTTTTCTTTTCATTAATTCTAAACACATAGCGATATTGTTTTCCATATTCCACCTCTATTATTTACATTTTGCTTCTATAAAGTAGATGTGTGGATAACTGTCCTTTTCATCCACAGGTCTGATTATTATATTTATATCAGTTGCTTCTTTATAGTTCTCTTTAATTTTTTTCTCATTTTTGTAAAAAATAGAGTCGATTGTAATATTGTAATCTTTGTATTTATCTTTTAACTCGTAATTGATTATTTGTTCATTATCTTCGATTTCATGACAAGAAATATCTACTTTATAACGATAGACATTATCTTTTAATTGAATTGGTTCTTGTAATATGGAAAGTTTAGAAAATATCGTTTTGTCGTATTTATTTGTTTTAATTATGGCGACAATTAAAAGAAATACAAATAGTATTATTAAAATTACCAAAAAAATTTTAAACAACATATTTTCTTTCTTCATGAATACCTCTATCTTATATATATTATAGAATAATTTAAGACATAAAAAAAGACCTTGGACATTTATTTGATAAAAAAAATTGAACTTTCGTTCAATTATTTTTAACTTGGTGATCCGTATGGGATTCGGACCCATGTATGTAACCTTGAGAGGGTTATGTGTTAGACCACTTCACCAACGGACCAATGACACGTTAATTTTAACATAAAGGTTTAATTAATTCAATGTTTATAACGTAAATGGTTCGCATTCGGCAAGTGGTTCTTCAAAACAGTCTGTAGTTTCATAGCCTCTAATATATTGTCTTAAGAAATATACTTTGTCTAGATTATTGTCAAATATTAAGTCAACAAATTCTAAAGCAGTACCAATTGAATAATCTTCAAAATCACGGTGACCTTGTTCTATTAATGAACACGAATAATGTTCTATTCTATCGTCCAAGAAATCTTCATCTATTATACTTTTTGTTGCTGCTAGTACTAACTTAGCATCTGTATTAACATAGTTTTGCCATATTATTTCATTGGTAGTTCCATTACCTTTTCGATCTTCAATGGTATCAAAACATCTATATGCTTGACTTTTGTTTTTAGCAAATATTTTAGCATTCTTAAAATTAAGAGCTTGTTTTTTAGTTTTAGTAGGAATTAGTTTTCTTAGTTCTTTTAAGAATGACACATCATTAATCTTAGCTAAATTTCTTCTTAATTCATCTGATATAGGAGCTGCCCAATCATAGGCCCCTTCTCTTATATGGTTTTTATCTCCGACAGAGAATCTCCACAACACTGATTCATACGCTGTATATAGTTTAATAAATCTACGCCAGTATTCTAAACTCTTTTCTAATGGTCTGGCTGATATATGAACATGTCCCCCAGACTCCCCTAAAGTGTAAGCTTTTATCTTTCTAAAGTATTCACAGATATCTCTAATTTCTTTCCAAGTTTCTTTTGTATCAGAAAGAATTGGTGATGCTGCTTCAATTCCTTTTACTAAAGATATATCTTCTTTGATGTCCCAATCAGGGAATTTTCTTATTAAATAACTATACGCTTTGTCAAAATTTATTTTTTCTGCCTCTATTTCAATTCCAAAAGTTAATTCATCGGGTAATTGTAGATCACTACGATATGTTAGATAGAAACTATTTATTTGATCTAAAAGAACATCTCTTTGCTCATAACTTAGTTCAGAGAATTGATCATTTCGATCTTTAGTAATGTAGTTAATCATATAAATCACCCCCAACGGGAGCTTATGATACTACCTAGGTCTTTTTTTGTCAAAAATAAGAGACTTTTTTAGTCTCTTGTTCTTCCAAATAATCTTAGTAAATCTAAGAATATATTTATAAAATCTATGAATAATTGTAATGCACAATATATTCCTTTGTTTTCAACACCTTCCAGATATGAATTATTGGTAGCTATTTGAATATCATATGCTGTATAAGCACAGAAGATTAATATTCCAGCAATACATAATATCATATTAAGAGTATTGTTCATTATAAAGATATTTATTATTTCTAAAATAACAATTGCTATTAATGCTACAAATAAATATACTGACCATTTGGATAAATCAATATCAGTTGTCTTACCAATAATTGCAAATGCTCCAAAGAGAATGGAAGTTGCTAAGAAGACATATGCTATTGATGAGCTTGTATATATTATAAATATTCCTGAAAATGTTAATCCAGTTAACGCTGTATATAAGATATATATTATTTTAGCAACTAATGGTGGTAGCTTTCTAATAAATAAACTTAATACAAATACAGCTATTAGTTCTAAAGCGATGAATATTACGTAACCATATCCGCCGAACGAACCATATACTAATTCCATTGCTTCTTTGCTATATGTCGTTGCGTATGATACACCAAAACATATAAACAATCCTAAGAATAACCAACCAAAGGTTGAACTTAATATATCTTTTTTAGTCATTATATTGTTCCTTTCTTTTAAATCTTTTATTCGAATTCTTTTTCTTTATATCCATTGTAGTTAAATCCATAATTGTTAGCAAGAGCTCCAATTGCAGTATTACTCATACTACCAATATTACCAAAGACCATCTTTTTATTTTTTATTATTACAGTCATTGGTGTTGCTCCCATGAATTCACCAAAAGTAGCTTTTTTACCATATAGTTCATAATCAACATCCAATTTAGATATTAATTTTTGCATTTTTTCAGATTTTAAATCCATATCAGTAAAATCAAAGTATTTTACTCTAAAGCCATATTGAGCTAATGCTACTTGTAAATATGGAACATAACCAGCAGTGGCTGAGCAGTTATTTGTACTTATAACCAAAAAGCTTACATCGTCTTTTTCAAATAACGCTAGTGCTTCGTCTATATCCACTACATCAAACATTGATGTATCAATATCTACTTTTTCTTCTTTATCACCACTAAATATTAATGCTATTGCTATTACTAATAAACATACTAATAATACAGCATATATTGCGAAATTATTTTTGAAATGTGTTAGTACTTTATCCATTAAAACTACCTTCCTTTGATTTCGTCAGAGAAAGCTTTAATTGCTACATCAACAGCTTTTTCTGTGTCGAATTCAGTCTTTTGTGATAGTCCCTTTTTTTCTTGTTCTTGATTCCATACTACTAATAGTACAGCACCTGTTTTAAGTCCATAGATTGAACCTAAAGTAAATAATGTTGCCGTTTCCATTTCTGAACATAAACATCCTGCTTTAATCCAAGCCTTCCATTTATCTTTTAGTTCATAACTAATTGGCATTTTACCTGGTTGATGTTGTCCATAAAATGAATCCTTGCATTGAACTATTCCAACATGATTTTTATATCCTAATTCATCAGCAGCATTTTTAAGAGCGTTAGTAATATCTAAATCTGCTACTGCTGGGAATTCAATTGGAACATATTCTTTTGATGTACCATCTTGT
>JAEEGF010768007.1_pt1 | contig 10048 bp, 8 predicted proteins | sample 9134171 | NCBI WGS metagenome assembly JAEEGF01 (sample SAMN16246542, study PRJNA631951) | gut metagenome | biome: gut microbiome; feature: rumen; material: AP-attached | host: Bos | place: Iran: Karaj | collected 2018-10 | reverse complement strand
CTGTGACACGAAGCTGTGGCCTGCCCCGCAAGCTGCAACGAACGGAGGGGCAGGCGGACAAGCAGTGCTTGTCCCTACAAGCGGTGACTGGTGACTGTGCCGGGTCCTCGAATCGAAACTAACACCATTTTTTTCAAATTTTTTCTAATTTTTGAAAAAAAGCAAAAAAGATTTCCGGAATCTTTTGCTGTTCCGAGGCGTGATTTTTGTCACAGTGCCGGGACTTTCGGCGCGTTCCGTCCGGTTTTCGGCCGGGAAGCGGGCAAAGCTTTTGCGGAAGCGGCGAAAAAGGCCCCGGTTTTGGCCCGGAATGGCGGAAAAAGGCCGAAAAGTATCTTGAAAAATCATGTTTTCCACCGTTTTTCCACAGCCGATCCACAGGCTTTCCACCGCATTTCCACCACGAATTCCACATGATTCTTTCAAAAAATGCAGTTGCAAATATACTGAATTCAATATATAATGTACGGCGGCTGTCCTGCGGGTTCTGAACTCTGAACTCAAAGGCATAGGAGGCGAAGGACGCGGATTCTTCGCTACGCCGCGAAGCAAGTCCTTTAGGGCGCTCAGAATGACACGCCAAGGAGGTATCCCTCATGTTTCAAGACCTGGATATCCGATACGACAACGCCTGGCGGCGGGCGACGCCCGAGGCGGACAGCGTTGCGCTGATCCGGCAGGGGGACGGGATCCTGGCCGCCCTGCAGGAGGGGCAGCTGGCCTTTCCCCGCTTCGGGCAGCTCCCCCCTGCCGCCCGGGCGCTGGAATGGCGCTATGCGTTCACGTTGGGGGACGAAAGCTACTTTCTTGCACAATGGGACGACGCTCCGCTTCCTGTGGGATACGGATTTGTGTCATCCAAGGATTACCGGAACTACGGGCCCAAGGAGGCCGTGTTTGCGGCGGCTGTGAGCGAGAGCCTGCACCGCTGGTACGGGGCCAACCGCTTCTGCGGGCGCTGCGGCAAGCCCATGGAGGACAGCGACACCGAACGGGCCCGGGTCTGCCCGGACTGCGGGCTGACGGTATACCCCAAGATCTGCCCCGCGGTGATCGTAGCCGTCACCGACGGAGACAGGCTGCTGCTGACCAAGTACCAGGGCCGGGCCTTCAAGCGCTACGCCCTGGTGGCGGGCTTTGCAGAGATCGGCGAGCCCATCGAGGACACGGTGCGCCGGGAGGTCTTTGAGGAGACCGGACTGCGGGTGAAAAATCTCCGCTATTACAAGTCCCAGCCCTGGGTCTTCACCGACAGCCTGCTGTTCGGCTTTTGGTGCGAGCTGGAGGGCAGCGACCGAATCACCCTCCAGAAAAGCGAGCTCTCCGAGGCAGGCTGGTACCGCCGGGACGAGATCCCCGGGGATTATTCCGGCATCAGCCTCACGGGAGAGATGATTGAGGGGTTCCGGGGCGGACGGGGGCCGAAGGAATAGTGAATAGGGAATAGTGGTGGTATCTTTCAAATTGCCATTTGAAAGATGAGAATAAAAAGGCCGCGGCCCGCACACGCCGGCACGTTCCCACCCGCCGTAGGGACGAGCACCTGTGCCCTTCATGGGTAGTGCTCGTCCGGTTTGCGAAGCAAACAATCGCCCATTAGGGCGATCCAGCCGGGTGCGGTATATCAAGCGGGTGCGTATCGGCACACCACCTCATCCGTCACGGCTGCGCCGTGCCACCTTCCCCTCAAGGGGAAGGCTTTGGATTTGCCTCCGGCAAATTGCGTTCGTGCCGAACGCCGGAGCGATGTGGGCATACTTCGTGACTCTTCGAGTTCGCTCCCTACGGGGACGGGGAACGGCGGGCGCACATTGTGCGCCCCTACGGGCTCTGAACCCTGAATCCTGAACGCTGAACCATAAGGCAATAGGCGCCAGGCAAAAGGCAATAGGAGACGGGGGACGCGGATTCTTCGCTTCGCTCAGAATGACACCCTGAGCCCTGAACCCTGAACAAAAAAAAATACAAAACCCCTGCAACCTTTTCGGTTTTTCGGCGTCTATAATGGTATGTGATACCGCAAGAATCAAACCGTTGATTTGCCCGTTGGGCTATCAATAGAAGAACGGAGGAAACACAATGAAAGCAAAACGATTCGTTTGCGCGCTGCTGAGTATGGCGATGTGCCTGGGGCTGTGCGCGTGCAGTCAGGAGGATGCGGAGCCTGTTCCGGTTCAATCTGTGAGCATGATCACGGGGATCGGCTCCGTGGGTCTGGCAGAGCGCTTCGCCGGTATGGTGGAGGCGGGCGAGACCGTCAACGTGGAAAAGGACGAGTGGCTCAAGATCAAGGAGCTGCTGGTGGCCGTGGGCGACCACGTGGAGGAGGGACAGCCCCTCTTCACCTATGACACCACCGCCATGTCCCTGGAGCTGGACAAGCTCCGCCTGGAGCTGGCCCAGATGAAGGCCGCCGTGGAAACCAAGACCAAGCAGATGGAAGATCTGGAAAAGGAAAAGGCCAAGGCCAAGAGCGAGGATCAGCTCAGCTACACCCTGCAGATCCAGGAGCTCCAGATCGACCTGACCGAATCGGAGCTCAACATCGCCTCCAAGGAAAAGGAGATCAGCCGCAACGAGGCCGCCCTGGAGAAGGACTCCGTCCTCTCCCCGGTATCCGGCCGGGTGAAGAGCATCAACGAAAACGGCGGCTATGACGACTACGGCCGCCCCCTGCCCTACCTCACCCTCCAGCAGACCGAGGCCTACCGGATCAAGGGCAACATCAACGAGCAGAACGCCAACAGCCTCCTGCCCGGTATGCAGGTCACCATCCGCTCCCGGATGGACGACAGCTTCTGGACGGGGGTCATTGAGCGGGTGGACTGGGACAACCCCGTGGAGGACAACGGCAACAGCTACTACTTCTACGGCGGCTCCGACGACAAGATGACCACCAGCACCAAGTACCCCTTCTACGTGACCCTGGACAGCGACGAGGGCCTGAAGCTGGGCCAGCACGTCTACATCGAGCCGGGTCTCCCCGGCGAGGAGGACGGCCGGCTGATGCTCCCCGCCTGGTGCATCAACGACGCCGACGGCTCCCCCTGGGTCTGGGCCGTGGACAGCAGCGAAAAGCTGGAAAAGCGCAAGCTGAAGCTGGGCGAATACGACGCCGACACGGACTGCTACGAGGTGCTGGAGGGACTGACGCTCCAGGACTACCTGGCCCCCGACTCCGAGACCTGCAAGGCCGGCGCCCCTGTGGTGTACTACAGCGAGAGCGATTTCGACGTGCCCGATATGCCCATGGACTTCGGCGGCGAGGAATTCGGCTATGCGGAATTCGGCGGCGAGGACAACATCATCGGCTTCGATGAGAACGGTATGCCCATCTACGGCGAAGGCGGCGAGGCCGGCTTCGAGGGCGGCGAATACAACTTCGAGGGCGGCGAGGACGGCGAGACCGCGCCCGTGGTCTATGAAGGCGCCGAGGTTCCGGAAGGAGACGACGCAGGATGATTCTGACAATGGACAAGATCTGCAAGAGCTACTACCGGGGCAAAAACGAGGTCCCGGTGCTCCACGACATTTGCCTTTCGGTGAATAAGGGAGACTATCTTGCGATCATGGGGCCCTCCGGCTCCGGAAAATCCACGCTGATGAACATCATCGGCTGCCTGGACAAGCCCAGCTCCGGCGTCTACCGCCTGGAGGGCGAGGACATCGCCGCCCGGAAGGACAACGCCCTGGCGGAGCTGCGGAACAAGTACATCGGCTTTATCTTCCAGAGCTTCTATCTCATGCCCAGCATGAGCGCCCTGGAGAACGTGGCCCTGCCCCTGATGTATGCAGGCGTGCCCAAGAAGGAGCGCCTGGAGCGGGCCAAGGAGGCCCTGCAGGGCGTGGGGCTGGCGGATCGCATGAAGTTCCTGCCCAACCAGCTCTCCGGCGGCCAGTGCCAGCGGGTAGCCATCGCCCGGGCCATGGCCGGACGGCCCGCTCTGCTGCTGGCGGACGAGCCCACCGGCGCCCTGGACACCGCCTCCGGCGACCAGATCATGGATCTGTTTGACGAGATCAACGCCGCGGGCAGCACCATCATTATGATCACCCACGAGCCCTCCATCGCGGCCCGTGCCAAAACCGTCTGCCACATCCGGGACGGCCGCCTGTCGGTTCCGGGGGAGGAGGTTCAATGAGCAAGACAAAGAAATGGGTTCTGGCCATTCTGATCCCCGCGCTGGTGATTGGGGCCGTGTTTGGGACCTATCAGATCCTCAAGGCCAACCGGGAGCCCGCCAAGGTCTACCCCGTGGCCGATCTGTGCGAGCAGAATTACTACGATTACGGCAACTACCTCAGCGGCGAGGTGCGGACGGACAAGCTGCAGACCGTCTATCCCTCCAGCACCCAGCAGATCACGGAGATCATGGTCTCCCAGGGGGACAGCGTGAAAAAGGGCGATCCCCTGATCCGCTACAACACCACCCTGTCTGAGCTGGAGCTCCAGCGCAAGGCCATCGACATCCAGAAGTCCCAGGACGAGCTGGAAAAGACCCAGCGCACCTACCGCTCCTACTTCCGGCAGGACTACGTCATCCCCCCGGTGAGCCCGGAGCAGGCCCAGGCCGCCGGCCTGGCAGCCCGGCCCAACTTCGGGGCGAAGCTGTGCTTCCTCTCCGCCCCCATCTACCGCGCCGACACAAATCCCGAGGATCCCGGCGACCCCACGGATCCCAGCGACCCTACCGACCCCAGCGACCCCACGGATCCTACCGATCCCACCGATCCCACCGATCCTACCGATCCCACCGATCCCACCGATCCCACCGATCCCACCGATCCTACCGATCCCACCGATCCCACCGATCCCACCGATCCTACCGACCCCACTGACCCCAGCGACCCCACTGAGCCCACGGATCCCACCGATCCCACGGAGCCCGTGGTGGACGGGGTTGTACGCACCATCTTCCAGGTGGGCGGCACCGGCACGGAGGAGGATCCCGCCCTCTGCATCCTCGGCAGCGAATACGGTCTGACCCCGGCGCTGATGGAGGAGTTCCTGGGCGAGGCGGAGCGCTTCGACCTGGTGGTGGCAAGCACCGACGGGGATCTGCTGGCGGGCGACGTGCTTTCCGCCTACGGTCTGACCCTGACCCGGGAGGAAAAGGGCTGGTCTGTCCGCTTCTGGGACGCAAGTCTCTATCTTGGCAAGCCCCTGGCCCCCCTGGCGCCGGAGCCGGAGCCTGAACCCGAGCCCGAGCCGGAGCCCGAGCCCTACTACCCCGTTGGCCCCACCTGGCAGGAGCTGCAGCAGATCCGCAAGGAGCTGGAGCAGAAAATGCGGGACCTGGATCTACAGATCCGCATGGATCAGCTGTCCTACCGGGCCATGGAGGCGGAGCTGGGCGACGGCATCATCCGCGCCGAGTTTGACGGCGTGATCCTCAGCCTCACCGACCCCGATACAGCCCTGGAAAACGGCGAGCCCATGCTGAAGCTCTCCGGCAGCGGAGGCGGCTACAAGATCATCTGCAACGTCAGCGAATACCAGGCCGAGAGCATTCAGCTGGGCCAGACGGCCACGATCAGCACCTGGTTCGGCGACCAGTACGACGCCGTGGTGACGGAGATCTCCACGGATCCTGTGAAGGACTACTACGACAGCTATCAGAACGCCAGCTACTACCCCGTCACCTTTGAAGTGGACGCCTCCGCCAATATGGGCGACAGCTCCTGGGTGGATGTCATGCTGGACGGCAGTACTGCCGAGGAATCCGGCAGCTACTATCTGGTCAAGGCCTTTGTGCTCAGCGAGAACGGCAAATCCTACGTGATGGTACGCAACGCCGACGGCCTGCTGGAAAAGCGGCAGATCAACACCGGCCGCGACCTGTACGGCTACCAGGTGGAGATCCTGGGGGGCCTGAGCCAGGACGATTATATCGCGTTCCCCTACGCCAAGACGGCCCTGGAGGGCGCCAAGACCGAAGAGGCCGGCATCCAGGATCTGATGGGCAACTACTATTAAGGAGGAACCGCTATGCTTGGAAATATACATCAGGCCTTTCAGGGCGTATGGCACCACAAGCTGCGCTCCTTTCTGACCATGCTGGGCATCATCATCGGCATTGCCGCGATCATCACCATCGTTTCCACCATCAAGGGCACCAACGACCAGATCAAGGAGAACCTCATCGGCTCCGGCAACAACGTGGTGGTGGTGAGCCTCCACCAGGGCGACTACCAGATGGATCTCTCCGACGGCCAGCGCCCGGAGGACGTGAGCGTGATCTCCGAGGAGACCCGCCAGAGCCTGGAAGCCCTGGAGGGCGTGTCCGCCGTGTCCCTGTTCCGGCAGCGCCAGTGGGGCGCCCAGGTCATGTACCGGGGCACGGAGTACAACGGCTATACCCTGGGAGTGGACGAGCACTACTTCCCGGTGTACGGCTACCGCCTGTGCTACGGCAGGAGCTTCCTGCCGGAGGATCGCAGCGAAAACCGGAAGGTGGCCGTTATGGACGCCCAGGCCGTGGCCTCCCTCTTCCCCGGCGAGAACGCCGTGGGCAAGGTGCTGGAGATCAAGGGCGAGCCCTTCACCGTCATCGGCGTGGTGGAGCGCTCCAGCAAGTTCCGTCCGGTGATCGAGACCATGTCGGACTACTATATGTACGCCAACGAATCCAGCGGCTCCGTGTTTCTGACGGAGCAGGGCTGGGAGATCGTGTTCAGCTTTGACGAGCCCCAGAACGCCGCGGTGAAGGCCGAGAGCACCGACGCCATGACCACCGCAGGCAAGACCGTGGCCGACCACCTCACCGCCAAGCAGATCCGGGACGCCAAGAACAGCAATTACAGCTACAAGAGCGCGGATCTGCTCCAGCAGGCGGAGCAGCTGCAGTCCATGAGCGACTCCACCAACAAGCTGCTGATCTGGATCGCGGGCATCTCCCTGCTGGTGGGCGGCATCGGCGTCATGAACATCATGCTGGTGTCCGTCAGTGAGCGTACCCATGAGATCGGCCTGAAAAAGGCCCTGGGCGCCAAGCGCCGCAGGATCCTGGGCCAGTTCCTCACGGAGGCCTCCGTGCTCACCTCCCTGGGCGGCCTGCTGGGCATCTTAGGCGGCATCGGCCTGGCCAAGCTGCTCTCCAGCGCCATGAACACCCCCACAGCCATCAGCATTCCGGCCATCATCGTGGCCGCCGCGTTCTCCATTCTGATCGGTCTGATCTTCGGCCTGCTGCCGGCGATGAAGGCCGCCAGAATGAACCCCATCGACGCCCTGCGGAGAGAGTGATCATCTGACCGGCATTTCTTTTCGGAACCAGGAGGCATAACGGATGAAAAAAAGCATCTCCGTGGTCTGGACCTACGTGACGGTCCTGCTGTTCATTCCCATCTATCACGTTTTGGACGCAAAGCTGCTGGTGGATATCTTCGGCTGCGGCTGCGTGCCCTTGGTCCATGCGAACAAGCTGAACATTGACTTTAACGCGAACGATTTGAAAGCCGTCGTATTTGCCCTCTTTACGGTTGGTATGACGGTGTGGAGCATTTTCCTGTCCAAGCGTTTTCAGCCGAAGACGCGCAGGATCCTGTACTGTGTCTCCGTGTTCCTGTGCAACGCCGTGTTGGGCGGCTTCTACGCGATCGCGTTTCGCTGGAAGTAAACGGGAAGAAAGCAGGCGCGTAAAACAACAATTCGGGAAGATCGGCGATAACCGATCTTCCCGAATTGTTTTATGTGGGCGGTGACCTGTGCCCCTACGCAGGGACAGGGGCACGTGGGCCGTTCCCCACCCGTCGTAGGGACGAGCACCTGTGCCCTTCATGGGTAGTGCTCGTCCGGTTTGCGAAGCAAACAATCGTATGCGTCAGCAGACGATCCAGCCGGGTGCGTTGCTTGGACCTGGTTGCAGCGTCGGGGCGTTCGGGGCGTCGTGGGCGCCGCCCCCTACGATCGCGTCTCCTATTGCCTTTTGCCTGTTGCCTCAATTCTGCATTTTGCATTCCGACAATGGGTGCATCCCGTGGCGCACCGGTGTGCGCCGCTACGGAACCCTGATCCCTGATCCTTGATCCCTGTGGACTACTCCGCGACGAAGGTAAAGCTGTTCTGCTTCGCGTAGTCCTCGGCGGCGGTGCCGGCTGCGCCGCGGATCACGAAGTCGCTCTTGCTTATGTATTTGCTGTATAACGCATAGCCGAACGCGTGGGCTCCGATCTCCCGGACGGTTTCCGGGATCGTCACCTCGGAAAGGTCGCATGAGAGGAAGGCGTCCTCGCCGATGCGCGTGACCCCGCTGCCGATCGTCACGTCCTTCAACTTACCGCAGCCGGCAAACGCATTGTCGCCGATCTCTGTCACGCTGTCCGGGATGATTACGCCGGTCATATTATCCTGGTCGAGAAATGCCGCTTCCCCGATCTTCGTCACGCCGTCCGGAATTTGATAAACTCTCGTGGTTTTCGCAAAGGGGTAATAAATCAGCTTCGTCTGCGCCCGGTCGAACAGAACGCCGTCCACACTGCTGTAGGCCGGATTGTCGGTCGGGACAACGAATTCCTTCAAACGAACGCAAGTCCGAAACGCGACATCCCACCGGACGTCCACAGCGCCGCATTGGAGCGTCACCTGGGTCAGCTGCTTGCAGTGGCCGAACGCCTCTTCGCCGATGAAGGTCACGTTGGCCGGGATCGTCACGCTGGTCAGAGCCATGCAGTCATAGAACGCAAAATTGCCGATGCTCGTCAGACCCTCGGGCAGGCTGATCGTCTTGATTTGCTCCCGGTATTCCTGCCAGGGGGAAGTGACGCCAAAATCCTCAGAATGGTTTTGGTCGCTTTCCACCATGTCTCCGCTGCCCACGATGGTCAGGCGGCCGGATTTGGCGTCAAAGTACCAGGTCAGATCGTCGCCGCAGGAGCCGGTCGGCCAGTTGGGGTCAGGGACGAATTCGGTCGGCTCGGTGGGCTGGGGCTCCGTCGGCTCGGCTGTGGGCGCTTCGGTGGCGGGCGGCTCGGTTTTGACCGGCTCCGTGGCCGGGGCTTCGGTGGCCGGGACGGTCTCGGGGGCGGTCGTGCTGACGGGCGCCTCGGTGGTTACGGGGGCGGCGGTGGTCGCGGGTGCGTCGCTCTTTGCGCCGCAGGCGCTCAGGAGCAGCATCAGCAGGGTCAAAGCAGCGCAGAGGCCGCGTTTCCAGATCATGGTACGTTTGGTGGTGTTCATTCTATTCGATCTCCTCTTTTTCGGCTCGCTTGCCGTTTCTGTCTATTAGACGCACGGCACTGCAAATAGGTTGACGTTTTTTGAAAAAGTTCGAAAAAAGATATAACAGGTTTTGACGTAAAAATCAAGAGGCTTCCGAAGAAGCCTCTTGGTCGCAGGCGGGCGGGGGAAAAAATTGAGAATTGAGAATTGAGAATTATCGTTCATTCTGCATTTTGCATTCAGACAATGGGGTTCGGGGCGTCGGGGACGCCGCCCCCTACGCGGGTTAGCTGTTCGTACAACGGCGTTCGGGGCGTCGTGGACGCCGCCCCCTACACGGGAATGCCGTTCCGTGTTGTAGCGCGGGCTATTAGCCCGCAAGCCGGGTGCGTTGCTTGGACCCGGTTGCAGCGTCGGGGCGTTCGGGGCGTCGTGGACGCCGCCCCCTACACGGGAATGCCGTTCCGTGTTGTAGCGCGGGCTATTAGCCCGCAAGCCGGGTGCGTTGTTTTGACCCGGTCACAGCGTTGGGGTGCGGCAGGATTTGCCTTGCGGCAAATTGCGTTCGTGCCGAACGCCGGAGCGATGTGGGCATACTTCGTGACTCTGCGAGTTCGGCCCCTACGGTGGGGCGCGGACGGCAATGTGCCGTCCCTACAGGCTTTACTTTCGGCAAAAAGGGCCGATGTGGGCATACTTCGTGACTCTGCGAGTTCGGCCCCTACGGGCTTTACTCTTCCACGAAGCTGAGGTGGTTCGCTTTTGCGTAGGTCTCAGCGGCGGAGCCGGATTTGCCGTGGATCTTGATATTTCTATTTCCCTCGAAAGCGCTTTCGCCGATCTCCGTTACGCTCTCCGGGATCGTCACGTCCTTCAGATTGCAATCGT
>JAEEGF010294644.1_pt1 | contig 10048 bp, 10 predicted proteins | sample 9134171 | NCBI WGS metagenome assembly JAEEGF01 (sample SAMN16246542, study PRJNA631951) | gut metagenome | biome: gut microbiome; feature: rumen; material: AP-attached | host: Bos | place: Iran: Karaj | collected 2018-10 | reverse complement strand
TGTCAAGCCCAGCGGGAAGCCGACGCTCGTGCCAAGAAGCGACAAGCGTCCTGAGATGACGACCGCAATCTATGAATTTACGGAGGAAAACAAAAATGACAAAGAATAATGACCCGAAGAAGATCATCACCGGTTGGGATACCCGCTGGAGCTACTGCAACGTCTGGGAAGCAAAGGGCATCGATGGCAGCAAGCCTGCCTGGTCCGTGAGCCTGATCATCCCGAAGTCCGATAAGGAGACCCTGACCAGGATCGAGAAGGCGATCCGGGCGGCTTATGAGGAAGGCGCTTCCGTCCTGAAGGGCACCGGCAAGACCGTGCCTCCGCTGTCTGCGATCAACAGTCCGCTGAATGACGGCGATGAAAAGCGCAGCGACGATCCGGCCTATGCGAACGCCTACTACATTAACGCCAAGAACTATCAGCGTGCGCCGGGAATCGTGGATAAGGACCGTCAGGATATCCTCGATCACTCTGAGGTGTACAGCGGCGTCTATGGGAGAGCCTGCATTTCATTCTTCGCGTACAACAAAAATGGAAACAAGGGCATCGGCTGCTCTCTGCATCATCTGCAGAAGGGCAGTGACGGAGAACCGCTGGGCGGATTTACCCGTGCAGAGGATGAGTTCGACGACGGCGATGAGGATTTCCTGAGCTGATCTCTCTTGCGGGGCAATACGTGCACATACAAACCACAGCCAGCTCTATACGGGGCTGGCTTTTTGCCGTTACGGAGGTAGCAAATGGAAAAGATGTCGATCGACATAGAATCGTTCAGTGAAACTGATCTGACGAAGACAGGCGTTTACCGGTACGCGGAGGATCCGGCTTTTGAGGTGCTTCTCCTGGGCGTGGCGGTCGACGATGGTCCGGTCATGGTCTATGACCTGACAGCTGGGGAAGAGGTACCGGAGGAGATACTCTCAGCTCTGCAAGACCCTGAGATCACAAAGTGGGCCTTCAATGCCATGTTCGAGCGGGTATGTTTATCCCGATATCTGTGGGATAAGGGTTTGCTCCCCAGGGGACAGTTCCTTTCTCCGGAAGGCTGGCGGTGTTCCATGATCTGGAGCGCGTACATGGGATTTCCCATGTCTCTCGCGGGAGCAGGGGCGGCCCTTGGCCTGGAGCAGCAGAAGATGACGGAGGGCAAGGAGCTCATTCGCTATTTCTGTGTTCCGTGTAAGGCGACAGCCAGTAATGGCGGGAGAACAAGGAACCTCCCCTCTGATGCTCCGGATAAATGGGAGACCTTTGTGGCTTACAACAGGAGAGACGTGGAAGTGGAGCTGCAGATCAAGGAGCGCCTTTCCTCTCATCCTGTCCCGGAGTCCGTCTGGCAGGAGTATTGGAATGATCAGACGATCAATGACAGAGGCATTCAGATCGATCTTCCAATGGTCCGGCAGGCGATCCGCCTGGACGCGCTCTCCCAGCGGCATCTCAGTGATGCGCTGCAGGAACTCACAAACCTGGATAATCCCCGTTCAGTGCAGCAAATGAAGGACTGGCTGGCGTCGCAGGGCATGGAAATGGATTCACTGGGCAAGAAGGTGGTTGCAGATGTGCTTCGGACTGCGCCGGAACCGCTCCGGACGGTCCTGACGCTTCGGCAGCAGCTCGCCATGTCCGCTGTGAAGAAATACACGGCCATGGAAAACGCAGTATGCGCCGACGGCCGTCTCCGGGGTATGTTCCGCTTTTACGGCGCAAACCGGAGCGGCCGTTTCTCCGGCACCATTGTTCAGCTGCAGAACCTTTTCAGGAATTCTCTCCCTGACCTGATCCAGGCGAGATCGCTCGTGTCCCGTGGAGATTATGCCGCCTTGGAGACTTTATACGATTCCGTGCCCCAGGTGCTTGCCGAGTGCGTCCGGACAGCGTTTATCCCTGCCCCCGGCTACAAGATGATCGTCGCGGATTTCAGCGCGATCGAATGCCGGGTGCTTGCCTGGCTGGCGGGAGAGCAGTGGGTGCTGGATGTGTTTGAAGCGGGCGGCGACATTTATTGTGAGACAGCATCCCGTATGTTCCACGTGCCTGTGAAAAAGCACGGGATCAATGGCGAACTCCGCCAGAAAGGCAAACAGGCCACTCTCAGCTGTGGTTACGGCGGCGCAGAAGGCGCGCTGATCGCGATGGGAGCGTTGGACGCGGGCATGAAGGAAGAGGAGCTTGGACCTCTGGTTTCGGCATGGCGGACCGCCAATCCCAACATCGTGCAGATGTGGCGGGCGGTCGATAGGGCCGTCAAGACAGCCGTCAAGGAGAAAACTCTAACCCGCACCCACGGCCTGACTTTCGAGTACCGAGGCGCGATGCTGTATATCACCCTTCCCTCGGGACGCCAGCTCAGTTACGTCAAGCCCCGGATCGAAGAGAACCGTTTCGGCGGTGAGTCCGTGACCTACATGGGGATGGATACGACGAAGCATTGGTCCCGGATCGAGTCCTTCGCCGGGAAATGGGTGGAGAACATTGTGCAGGCAGTCAGCAGGGACATCCTTTGCTACGCGATGGCACAGCTCCGGGATTACCGTATCGTTGCTCATGTCCATGATGAATGTATCGTGGAAGCCCCGCAGGAGGCGACGGTTCAGGAAATCTGTGGCCTGATGGGCCGGGTTCCTCCCTGGGCTGCGGGACTGATCCTGCATGCGGATGGGTACGAGTGTCCAGGCTTCTATATGAAGGACTGAGCTTTTATTTGGAACAGAACAACTTTTTCTGCGTTTTTGGTTGTCAAACCGCGCACAACTGTCCGTGGAGAAGTAGGAGGCTGATTGGCCTTCTTATTCCATACCCCATACGGGGAGAAGGGAGCGTTTTATGAACGCATTACAGGTTTTCATGTATACGGACCATCCGGTCCGGGTGATCGAGATCAATGGGGATCCGTTCTTCGTCGGGAAGGACGTGGCGGAGGTGCTGGGTTACACCAACACCCGAGACGCCCTCCGGAAGCATGTCGACGATGAGGATAAGGGCGTAGCGAATTGCGACACCCCTGGCGGAATGCAGGAGCTGACGGTAGTTAACGAATCAGGGCTTTATTCCCTCATCCTTCGGAGCCAGCTTCCGACGGCACGGCATTTTAAGCACTGGGTTACGTCAGAGGTTCTTCCCTCTATCAGGAAACACGGCGCGTACCTCACGCCTAACACGATGGAGCGGGTCATCGCCGATCCTGACTTCGGCATCACCCTCCTGCAGGAACTGAAGTCAGAGCGGAACAAAGTTGCCGCGCTTAAAACTACAGTAGCAGTTCAGACCCAGCAGATCGCGGAGATGAAGCCGAAGGTCGGGTACTACGATATCGTGCTGCGTTCCCCGTCCCTGGTAAAGACCTCCGTCATCGCGAAGGATTACGGCATGGGAGCGCCTACGTTCAACCGCCTGCTGAAGAAGCTGGGCATCCAGTACAAGCAGGGTGATATCTGGCTGCTCTACGCAAAGTACCAGGATAAGGGATACACCTCGACGGAGATATACCACTACACCAATGAAAGGACAGGTGAGCCTGGTACTCAGTGCTGGACGAAGTGGACACAGAAAGGCCGCCTCTTCCTGTACGAGACGCTGAAGGCGGAGGGGATCCTGCCCACCATAGAAAAGGATGCGGCATGAAGGTCTTCATTTGTTCGCCCTTCGCAGCATTCTCCGGGCTCAAGACTACTGTCGAGGGGCATTTCATGCTTGCCCCTCACCTGTATTTTCCGCAGTTTCTGGAGGGTAGAAACGCAGAGGAACGGGAGAGCCGTCACCGGGCATGAAAACTGAAATAGCATACGCAGAGGAGCACCGGATCCCGATCCGGTATTTCCCTGCAGAACAGGAGAATCATTTTGATGACTGAATTCAAGGTGGCTTTCGGTGAAAACCGGCAGGCTAAGAAATGGAAGAACGGCACGATCACGTTGGAAGAGCTCCGGAAGCGGTTGAGCACCACCTTCCGCACATCAGAGACACAGGCGGAGTACCAGAAGATGAAGAGTGCCGGGCGCAGCGCGGTAAAGGACAAAGGCGGGTTCGTCGGCGGCGTGCTGAAGGACGGCGTCCGCAGCGCGGTAACCGTGGTTGTTCGCTCTTTACTCACACTGGATGTGGATAACGCCAGCCTCACCTTCCTGGACGAATATATGGCGCTTTGCCCTTACGAAACTCTTATCTACACCACCCACGGCCACATGCCGTCGGCCCCCCGCTACCGCCTTGTCATTCCTCTGACGAGGGACATAAGCCCTGAAGAATACAACGCGATCACCCGCTTCTTTGCCGCAGAACAAGGAATCGAGATGTTCGATACCTGCTCCTTTACTCCTTCTCAGCTGATGTTCTGGCCCACGACTTCGTCGGACGGTGAATACATCTTCCGGGAGGTGGAGGGCGCTCACATGGACCCCGACGCTTTTCTGGCGCGTTACCCTTCCTGGAAAGATCCCCTGAGCTTGCCCACCTCCTCTAAAGAGGCTCCCGCACATGAAGGCAAGGGGAAGGTGGAAGACCCGCTTACTAAAGAAGGCATCGTTGGCACCTTCTGCCGTGCCGTAGGCACGATCCAGAACGCGATAGACCTGTATCTCTCCGACGTGTATGAAAAGGTAAGGGATGACCGCTACCATTTGATCGGGTCTTCAAGTGGTCCGGGTGTGCAGATCTACAACGACCGGCTTGCATACTCGAACCACGCGACGGACCTGGCTGCCCGTCAGACATGTAACGCTTTCGACCTGATCCGGCTGCATAAGTTCCCGGATGAAGATCCCAAGAAAAGCTTTTCCGCGATGTCAGAGTGGGCGGCATCTCTGCCGGAGGTATCGCGCCTGCTCCTGGAGGAGAAGCAGAAGGAAGCGACAGCCGCCTTCGACGCGGATGATGAAGACTGGCAGGATCGCCTCATCCGGGATAAACATGGGAACCTGATCAACAGCCTGCACAATCTTGGTCTCATCATGACCTACGACCCCTATATGCGCAACATCGTCTTCAACCAGCTGGCAGACGGGATGGAGATCAAGGGAGAAGTCCCCTGGTCTCACGATGGGAAGAAGTTCTGGCGGGACCAGGACGATGCGCAGCTGATCTGGTATGTGGATCAGAATTACGGGTCCTTCTCCCAGCGAAATTACGATATCGCCGTCACGAAATGTGTGGATGATCGTTCTTATCACCCCATTAAGGAATACCTGGAAACACTGCCGGAGTGGGACGGGATCCCGAGGGTAGACACTCTTCTGATTGATTATCTGGGAGCCGCGGATACACCGTATGTTCGTGCCGTCACCCGTAAGGAACTCTGTGCGGCCGTTACCCGTGTCTACCACCCCGGCACGAAGTTCGATACACTCCTGGTCCTTATCGGGGAACAGGGAATAGGTAAAAGCACCCTGATCGCCCGTCTTGCAATGGACTGGTTTTCGGATTCGCTGACCCTCTCTGATATCAACGACGGTAAGGCCGGTGCGGAAAAGCTCCAGGGCATCTGGATCATGGAGATTGGAGAGATGGCTGGAATGCGGAAGGCGGAGCAGGAGAAGCTGAAGGCTTTCTTCGGGAGACAGGATGATAAATATAGGGCAGCGTTCGGAAGAAGAGTACAAAGCCACCCCCGTCAGTCGGTGATGTTTGGAACAACCAATGCGGAATCAGGTTTTCTTCGAGACATTACCGGAAATAGAAGATACTGGCCGGTGACTGTTCTTGGAACAGGAACAAGAAAACCGTGGGAACTGACACAGGACGACGTTAACCAAATCTGGGCAGAAGTACTTGTTCTTGTTTCCAAGGGTGAACCGCTGACGCTCCCCGCCGATCTTGAGGAACAGGCAAAGGCGGAACAAGCCGCTGCGATGGAAAAAGATGAACGTGAAGGGGTTGTTCGCTTGTTCCTGGAGACGCTGCTACCCGCTAACTGGGACCAGATGGATCTCTTCTCGCGTCGGGAATATCTCCGGGGAGACGACCTGACCCGGCGTGAGGGGACCGTAAAGCGGAGCGCTGTCTCCAACATAGAGATCTGGTGCGAGTGCTTTGGGAGGAACCGGGAAGACCTGAAACCGGCGGAGAGTTATGCTCTTTCCAGCCTCATGTCCCGCATTGAGGGCTGGTCGCGTCCGAAGACGCTGCAGACGCAAGCGTTGTACGGGAAGCAGCGAGTGTATCTGAGAGAGTAACAGGCGTTGGAACAAGTCGCGGAGAGGGACAGCGCTTGTTCCGCTTGTTCCTTTCATATCTGCCCTATTTTATTGGAATTAGGGCTATGGAACGAACAACCTATGAATTTCTTACTAGAACGAATTCATAAAAATAGTAGATATAAGAGTACCAAAACCGCGTATTCGCACACGCGAGGAAAATGACGTTATCTGGTTCTCTTGTTACTACGGACCGGGAGGTGGCAAATGATAAGAGAGAAAGCTGTAGAAGCCTCTCTCATACGGGAGATAAGGAAACAGGGCGGGCTCTGCCTGAAATTTGTGAGTCCCGGGTGGAGCGGGGCGCCGGACCGGATCTGTCTTTGGAAGGGCGGGCGCATGGCCTTCGCCGAGGTGAAGAGACCGGGAGCGAAGCCGCGTTACCTGCAGACCCGCAGGGCGGAGCAGCTGAGAAGCCTCGACTTTACCGTGGCTGTTATCGACAGCCCGGAGGAGGCAGAGCGGTTCGCAAAGTCTGGAGGCGGTGCGGATGCTTACGCCTGAGCAGCTTCACGGGTACCAGAGGTATGCGGCAGATTTCATCGTAGAGCATATGGCGTCGGCCATCCTTCTGGACTGCGGCTGCGGAAAGACGATCATCAGTTTGACGGCGATAGAGTCGCTTCTCCGAGATCGTTTTGAAGTCGGACGTGTTCTTGTCATCTGCCCGATCCGCGTGGCGCAGGTCTGGGCGGAGGAAATAGGAAAATGGGAGCATCTGAAGGGGCTGCGGTACAGCATCGCGGTGGGCACGGAAAGTCAGAGGCGCTACGCTCTTGGTGCGGATGCAGACATCTACATCGTGAACAGAGACGTTGTCCCGTGGCTGGTGGAGAACTACGCCGGGAGCTGGCGCTGGGACATGCTCGTGCTGGATGAGCTGAGCAGCTTCAAGAATCCCCAGGCGAAGCGGTTCAAAGCGTTGTTGAAGGTCCGGCCGAAGGTAAGACGGATTGTCGGTCTGACAGGGACTCCGTCCAGCAACGGCCTGATGGACCTGTGGGCGGAGTACCGCCTGCTGGACCTGGGAGAACGATTGGGAAAGTTCATCGGCGGGTACCGATCACAGTACTTCCGGCCGGATAGGACCAACGGCATCATCGTGTACTCATATAAGCCGTTGCCGGGAGCCGAAGAGCGCATCTATAACCGGATCGCCGACATGACAGTCTCCATTCGCTGTACCGATGTTCTCCGGATGCCGGAGATGATCAGTTCTCCTTACGAAGTCCGCATGAGCGAGGAGGAAAAGACTGTGTACAGCCGCCTGAAGCGGGACTTGATCCTGTCGCTTCCTGATGGGGAGGTAACCGCATCAAATGCAGCTGCCCTGTCGGGAAAGCTATCGCAGATGGCCAACGGCGCTGTGTACAACGATGACGGCGGTGTGGTGACCATCCACAGCCGGAAGCTCGATGCACTGGAAGACCTGATCGAAGCCCAGAATGGAAAGCCGCTTCTTGTCGCCTACTGGTTCAAGCATGACCTGGACAGGATCACGGAGAGGTTGCGAAGCCTGGGTATCCGTTACGCGAAGATCGATACCGAGGAGAGCATTTCCAGATGGAATCGGAAGATGATACCTGTTGGGTTGATCCACCCCGCCAGCGCCGGTCATGGCCTGAACCTGCAGGCGGGCGGCAGCACCTTGATCTGGTTTGGCCTGACCTGGTCCCTTGAGCTTTACATCCAGACGAATGCCCGGCTCTGGAGGCAGGGGCAGGTCTCCAGCACGGTGGTGATTCAGCACATCGTCACGAAGGGTACGGTCGATGAACGGATCCTGAAAGCCCTGGAGGGCAAGGAGAGGACGCAAGCCGCGCTGATCGACGCGGTAAAGGCGGAGGTGAAAGCTTAATGGAGACCGAGAAAGAGATATTCCGGGACCTGCTTGCGTACCTGGAAAAGTATAACGATCCGCCGACTGTGTATGACGACGGGTGCGTGGAATTCTGGAAGCGGGCGGGAAATGACCTTACTAAGCTCCTGCGGGTGAAATGGCGCGAGCACCCGCTGGCGATGAAGCTGGGATTCGCGCTGATAGTGTATATCGAAAACAAGAGCAAGGGAGGCGACGCAGCATGATCTGGAGGAACGGAGACGGATACCCCGACCCCACGGCGGGCGAGGCCATATCCAACATAATACGCGAGGAGAGACTGAAGGAGCGCATGCGCAGGCGGGGACTGCTCCCGCCGGATGGTACGAACACCGGCCGGAGACACACATCCCTGGAGACCTGCTTCGCGTACATCCCCGCGGACGTAAGCGGCGGGGGATACCCCGACTGTACAGCGCTCACGGGTGGCTGTCCCGGGTTCGACAAGTGTTCCTTCTACAAGGGCGTCAGCCGGCACAGGGCGGACGTGGAGAGGACCTACGAGCAGATAAGGCAGAGACCCTACAGGGAACAGATGCTCATTTCCCTGAAGTACTACTCAGGCAAGATGCCGTGGAGGATGAAAGAGAAAGAATGAACGCGAAAGAGTTTATGAACCGCGCCTACAGGCTGGAAACGCGGATAAACAATAAGACCGAGCAGATACAGCGGCTACGGGCGCTGGCCGAGAGAGTGACGGCGGCATACGGTACCGAGGCGGTGTCGCACTCCCGGAACGTGGACAGCATGGCGGACCGGCTGGCCCGGATCAGCGAGCTGGAGGCCATGCTCGGGAACATGATCGACGAACTGGTGACCGTGCGCAGGGAAATCACCGAAACCATAAACCGGATCGGAGACGCTGACTGCCAGACGCTACTGGAGCTCAGGTATCTGTGTATGAAGTCATGGAGCGAAATATCCGGTGAGATGGGGATGTGCTGCAGAAATGTGTTCCGCAAGCATGACATGGCGCTCGCGCTGGTGGAGAATATCCTGGCGGCGAAGGAGAATGATGCGTCATGAATGCGGATATGGACGATATCCTGGGCAGCCGTGACGTATTCACCATCGCCATGCACATCGCCGTAAAGCATCAACTGCCCAGGCCTGACTATCCGGAGCTGGTAAAAAAGATGCGCGGCAAATATCCCCAGCCGATAGTACTGACGAACGATAACGGCAGGCTCTGGGTAGATAAACACTACGTGGCCTTTCAACTGTGCAGCCAGGCAGGCGTCAGGTATGAGTATGTCACCGCGTTTCATATAGCCGAAGAGAGCGCTTCCTACCGGGCTGCGGCCAAAGCGCGCGGCATGAAGATCAGCCTTCCAGAAGATATAGCGCGCCAATTTAAAAGCGCCGCCAAACATATGCGCGACACAGGAACTCGCTACTGGACCGATCCGGAAGAATTTGACCGAAATCTTAACATAAAATCGGAAAGTTGTCAGTAAATGTCATCAAATGTCAGTTATGGGGGTGCTAAAATGGTATCATGTTGAAGATCAGGGAGAGGGGCTCCGCACACGCGGGGCTCTTTTCCTATACACTGGAGGTTTCCATGTTCGAAAAAGTAAACCCGTCCCACCCTGACAAGCTGGCCGACCGTATCGCCGGCGCGTTGGTGGACATGGCGTACCGTAAAGCGACACACCCGCGCATCGCTGTCGAAGTTCTGATCGGCCACGGCGTGTGCCACATCATCTGTGAGACTTCGGTCCGGCTGCCGGAGAAGGAAGTGTACCGGGCGGTAAGGCGTATCGCCGGCAATGTGCATGTTGACCTCAAGCAGCTGCCCCAGGATGAGCATCTGGCGGATAACCAGAAGGAAGGCCTGCGCTGCGGCGACAACGGCATCTTCCGGGGCGTGCCGGTGACCACCGAACAGAAACGGCTCAGCAGGATCGCCCGCCGCATTTACGAGCTGTTTCCCTATGACGGCAAGTACGTGCTGGACGGGGACAGGCTGATC
>JAEEGF012007145.1_pt1 | contig 10049 bp, 9 predicted proteins | sample 9134171 | NCBI WGS metagenome assembly JAEEGF01 (sample SAMN16246542, study PRJNA631951) | gut metagenome | biome: gut microbiome; feature: rumen; material: AP-attached | host: Bos | place: Iran: Karaj | collected 2018-10 | reverse complement strand
AATGTGATTTTCGCAAGCGGTGAAACAGTAGTCAGCTGCTGCGGATTAACTCTGCCGCCGCTTGATGCGGAAAAGCCGGACGATGAGCATGTAATTAAAACTGAAATATCAGAGGATGAATTCTATGTTACGGTTAATCATCCGATGACAAAGGAGCATTATATCTCATTTATCGCCGCAGTTTCGGATAACGGTGTTCAGTTCGTAAAACTCTACCCCGAGGGAAATGCCGAAGCGAGATTCAGAATCAACCGCATTGAGAAGTTTTACGCATACTGCAACAGACACGGTCTGTTTATGATTAAGCGCTGATAATACCGCCTTGGGCGTATTATAAATATTTTTTTCAGGAGAGTGCTTTTTGAAAAAGTACAACAAAACGGTGATTGCCGCCTGACCGGGAGGTTACGCGTGCATTCAGCTGACCTCCCCCATTGAAGTCAACAATTTTCAGGAGGTAAAACAATGAATATAAATGACATCACCATTCGTTTGGAAAATAAAGAAGATTATGCAGAGGTTGAAAGCCTTGTAAGAGAGGCGTTCTGGAATGTTTACCGACCGGGCTGCCTTGAGCACTATGTGATTCACGTGCTCCGCGATGATCCGGCTTTCATAAAAGAGCTTGATTTCGTGATGGAAACCGGCGGAAGAATCATCGGCCAGAATATGTTTATGAAAACCGTCATCGAATCCGAAGCGGGCGGTATTGTTCCCGTGCTGACAATGGGACCGATATGTATAACTCCCGCGCTGAAACGCAGGGGCTTTGGCAAAATCCTGCTGGATTATTCGCTTGAAAAAGCGGCTTTGCTCGGTTTCGGGGCTGTCCTCTTCGAAGGAAATATCGCCTTCTACGGTAAAAGCGGTTTCGATTATGCCCGAAATTTCGGCATAAGATATCACGACCTGCCCGAAGACGCGGATGACTCTTTCTTCCTCTGTAAGGAGCTTATTCCGGGTTATCTCGACAATGCAACCGGAGTTTATCAGACTCCGCCGGGCTACTATGTGGACGAAGCGGATGCCGATGAATTCGACCGTCGCTTTCCTCCAATGGAGAAGCTGAAACTGCCGGGACAGATTTTCTGAGCGAACAAAAAGCAGGGCACGGCGCACCGTGCCCTGCAAAGCAAAGGAAGATTCCCGATGATTATTTATAACGATAAAAAGGCCGTTATCTACATTCACGGAATGGGCGGCAAAGCGGACGAAGCGGAGCACTACAGACCGCTTTTCCCTGACTGCGACGTAATCGGTATTGATTACAAATCGCAGAATCCGTGGGATACAAAAGAAGAATTTGCGGCGTATTTTGATTCGTTGCAAGATAGATATGAATCAGTTGTTCTTATCGCAAACAGCATCGGCGCGTATTTTGCAATGAATGCCGGCTTAACTGCAGTCCGCAAGGCGTTTTTTATTTCACCGGTTGTCGATATGGAAAAGATTATTCTTGATATGATGGCGCGGGCAAATGTTACGGAAGACGAATTGAAATCGAAATCAATTATTCATACGGCATCGGGCGAAACTCTTTCGTGGGATTATCTCGCTTATGTGAGAGAAAACCCGGTCAAAACAAATGCTTCGACTGAGATTCTTTACGGCGGCAATGACAGTCTTACCGATTATGAGACAATGCGCGCGTTCGCGGACAGAACCGGGGCAAACCTGACCGTTATGGAAGGCGGGGAACACTGGTTCCATACGCCTGAGCAGATGCGGTTCCTCGACAACTGGATTAAGGAGAGAATATAAATGGCAACGGGCAAAAGCTACTTTGAATTCATCAGGGAACAGCTTGACGGCATTGAAGGGATTGCCTTCCGCGCGATGATGGGCGAATACATAATCTATTGCAATGGAAAAGTGGTGGGCGGAATATATGATGACCGTCTGCTTATAAAACCCACCGCCGCCGCAAAACGGCTTATGCCAGAAGCGGAATACGAGCTCCCATATGAGGGCGCGAAGGAAATGCTGCTCGTTGACAATGTTGAGAGCAGGGAACTTCTCGCCGAACTCATACCGGCGGTTGCCGCAGACCTGCCAGAGCCGAAGGCGAAGAAAAAGAAATAACAGCATAAACAGTAAACCCGCAGGGTTCGGATGCCCTGCGGGTTTTTTTGCCGTATTGTGAATGCGATCCTTCACTTTGCTCAGGATGAAAGCGGACTCTATTCCTTCTTATCCTCTTTTTCTTCCTCTTTTTCTTTTTCGGAAAACGGTTTTTCTTCGGCCTTGTCGGCGGCGGATTTTGTCCGCACTGCGGAAACACCGATTATCGCGAACAGAAGGAGCGCGACCGCGCCTGTGATGAGTTTATAAAGCGAAGATTTCGATAGCTTTTCTCCGCCGAAAAGAGATTTTTCGGTTTGCGTAGCAGTCGATACGGAAGTCTGTTCCGAAGTTATTTCTGCCGAAGTGATTACGGTCGTTGATTCGGCCGCTTCGGCGGAATAATATCTTTCGGTTGTTGATTTCTCTGCTTTTGTTGAAGCTTTCTTCACTTTGGTTGTTTTTGCCTTTGTCGTCTTGACCTCGGCGGCCTTTGTTGTCTTGGCTTTCGCTGTCTTTTCAGTTTCCTTTTCCGTAGTTGGTTTCGCTGTGGTCGTACGGCGTGTTCTGTGACTTATTTCAGTCGTGACAGTCGTTGTTGCCTTGGTTGTTGAAGTCTTTTCGGGCTTGGTTGTTGTAGCTTTTTCGGTTGTGGTTTTGGTCGTTTTCTCTTTGGTGGTCTTTTCTTTTGTAGTTTTCTCTGTGGTTGGTTTCTTGGTTGTTGTTTTCGGAGCAGTAGTCTTAGTTGCTTCCTCGGATTCAAAAGATGCCTTGACGGAATAAGCATTGTTGAACGCGTGCGGCTCGCCCTCTTCAAAAGGCTTGTTCCGGAATTCAACCGTCAGGTCAACTATATTATCCAGTCCGTCTTTTGCCTCAGCCTTGATCTCACAATAATATGAACCGCCGGTGTGATACTTGTTTACAGCAATAATCTTATATTTCTGATTATCGCTTTTTGTAAGCTTGTCTGTGCCTTCGGATAAGTAAATCTCATTAATTCCGTTATCTTCAAACTTGAAAATTATTCCCGGATCTTCGGGCTTTCCGCCTTCCTGTTTGAACTCGGCATAAATCAGAAAATTGATTGTGGTCTCGCTGTCTTTTCCGGTCTCTTTTGCCGCTTTGATAAACCCGCCTTCAATGACGGAATCATCGTTGAAGGTTTTGACTATATCATAATCCTTCCATTCGCCGTTGTTGTCGGCACCGTCAAGGACTATAGCCCCTGCCGTGATGACAGAGGCCGATATAATCATAATAAATATTAAAATGAAACTTATTGCCGCAACAGTTCTTTTCATACTTACTGCTCTTTGTTGACACTGCCGCAGCATTTCTTATATTTCTTGCCGCTGCCGCAGGGACAGGGATCGTTCGGGCCGATTTTTTTCTCGGTATTGCGGACAGGTCTCTTCTTATCCGTGCCGTCGCTCGAGCTGCTGGTAGCTGTGATGGTCGCGACCTGCTTTCGCTCTGTATCCTCCGCCTTCTTGATAACGAAGGTGAGAATCTGCATGGCGGTCTCCTCGCGGATTTCCTCATTCATAGCGTCAAACATATCGGAACCGACTTCTCTGTAAGCAACTACGGGATCCGCCTGACCGTATGCTCTCAGGCCGATACCTCTGCGAAGCTGATCCATAGCGTCGATGTGATCCATCCAGTGCTTGTCAACATTGCGCAGAAGAATCATCTTTTCGAGCGAGCGCATTACGGGAACGCCGTTTTCATCGTTGCCGAAGAGTTCTTCTCTCTCGGCATAGCGCTTATCAGCGCGCTCATAGAGTGTTTCGCGGATTTCTTCCTTATCGGAAACGCCGTCTTTGAAATCATCATCGGTCATGAGCCAGCCGTTGAACTTCTCTCTGAGAGCGTCGATATTCCATTCGCTTGAATGCGCGGCATCGCTGCACGCGGAATCAACCGCGGCATCGATTGAGGAATGAATCATCCTCGTTATGACGGGCTTCAGCTCCTCGCCGTCAAGCACCTGATCACGCTGCTTATAGATAAGCTCTCTCTGACGGTTCATAACATCGTCGTACTGGAGAACACTCTTTCTGATGGCGAAGTTCCTGCCCTCAATTCTCTTCTGGGCGTTCTCGATTGTATTCGAAATCATTTTCGCTTCGATCGGCAGATCCTCGTCAGCTTTCAGGGTATTCATAATCATATTGATTCTCTCTCCGCCGAAAAGACGCATAAGGTCATCATCGAGAGAGAGGAAGAAACGGCTCTTGCCCGGATCTCCCTGACGGCCTGAACGGCCTCTGAGCTGGTTATCGATACGCCTTGATTCATGGCGCTCGGTGCCGATAATAAACAGACCGCCCGCCTCGCGGACTCTGTTTGCCTCGGGCTCGATTTCTTCATCGTATTTTTTCTCGAGCGAGGTATATGTCTTTCTCGCCTCGAGGATTTCTTCATTATCTGTTTCGGCAAAGCCGGTCGCCTCTTCGATGAGCTCCTCGGTATAGCCCATACGGCGCATTTCGGCCTTCGCGAGATATTCGGAGTTACCGCCGAGCTTGATATCGGTTCCGCGGCCCGCCATGTTGGTGGCGATTGTGACCGCGCCCTCTTTACCTGCCTGAGCGACGATTTCCGCTTCCTTGTCGTGATATTTGGCGTTGAGGACTTCGTGCTTGATACCCTTTTTCTTGAGCAGGGAGGAAAGCTCTTCCGATTTCTCGATTGAAACCGTACCTACAAGCACGGGCTGACCCTTTGAATGAGCCTCAATTATTGTTTCGATGACGGCTCTGTATTTCGCGTTTTTATTCTTATAGACCACATCGGGCATATCCTCGCGGATCATTTCCTTATTGGTCGGAATCGCGATAACATCGAGTGAGTAAATCTGATTGAATTCGCCCTCTTCGGTCATGGCAGTACCGGTCATGCCCGAAAGCTTGTCATAGAGACGGAAATAATTCTGGAAAGTGATTGTCGCGAGAGTTTTGCTCTCGTGCTCAACATTTACGCCCTCCTTGGCTTCAATCGCCTGATGAAGACCTTCGTTGTAGCGTCTGCCGAGCATGATACGGCCGGTGAATTCATCGACGATAAGCACCTGATTATCGCGGACAACATAGTCAACATCGCGTTTCATAACGCCGATTGCCTTGATTGCCTGGTTGATATGGTGCTGAATAGTCATATTCTCGCTGTCCATTAGGTTTTCGAGATTGAAGAATCTCTCCGCCTTGGCAACGCCGCTCTTGGTGAGCGTAGCGGTCTTCGCCTTCTCGTCAACAACATAATCGACGCTGTCGTCAACAAGATCGTCAACATCCGTCTTACTGTCAACTTCCTTTATTCTAAGGCATTTGAGAGTCGTCGCGAAGGAATTGGCCATCTTATATAAGTCGGTGGATTTCTCGCCTCTGCCCGAAATGATAAGCGGAGTTCTCGCCTCATCGATAAGGATTGAGTCAACCTCATCGACGATACCGAAATGGTGGCCGCGCTGAACTTTCTGCTCCTTATAGACTACCATATTGTCTCTGAGGTAATCGAAACCCATCTCGTTATTTGTGCCGTAGGTAATATCCGCGGCGTAGGCATCCTGCCTGTCCTTACCCTCTTTTTCATGGATGATAAGGCCGACGGTAAGTCCCATAAATCTGTAAACCTTGCCCATCCATTCGGAGTCGCGGCGGGCGAGGTAATCGTTTACCGTAACAATATGAACACCCTTTCCCTCAAGAGCGTTGAGGTATGCGGGAAGAGTCGCAACGAGTGTTTTGCCTTCGCCGGTCTTCATCTCGGCGATTCTGCCCTGATGCAGGATGATGCCGCCGATAATCTGAACATAGAAATGCTTCAGCCCGATTACTCGTGAAGATGCCTCACGGCATGCGGCGAATGCCTCGGGTAGAATATCGTCGAGAGTTTCGCCGTTTGCAAGGCGCTCCTTGAATTCGGGAGTCTTTGCCTGAAGCTGCTCATCGGTGAGCGCGGCATATTCCTCTTCAAGAGCCATAACCTTATCGGCTATCGGCTTTACTCTTTTAACCTCTTTTGATGAATAATCGCCGAAAATTTTTGTTAATAAACCCATATCTGTCTCCTTAATCTTCTGCCTTGAAGGTATAGACAACGCTGCCTGTATTTTCGCCGTCGTCGCTGGTTGCCCTGACGGTCATAACGCTGTTGCCGCCCTCGAGCCATACAATACCGGTCATTTCCTGATAAAGCATCGGCTCTTCAAATGTTTCGGTCATTACACCGGAATCAAATGAATAATAAGTGATTTTCTGATTTGTATTGACTCTGCTGATGTTCTCCTCCTGAGTGCTGTAAATGAATACGGCGCGGGAGGCATCCTTGTTGACTGAGAATTTGACGGCCTTTGTCAGGTCGATATCTTTAAGCTCGGTCTCGTCGCCGGTAAGCAGATTTGTCATAACGGCAGTCTGCGTATTCACCACATAGTTGCCGCTTCTGAGATACTGCTCATAAGGGGCGTTGAATTTGACCGTCTTTTTTTCTTTATCGTCCTTTTTGGTTATTGAATTGAAACCGTCGGAGGATTTCTTGAGATAGTGAATTCCTTTGTCATCGCTGACAAACCAGGTGCCGATTATATCCTTCGCGACGATTTTCGGTCTGTAGGCGCCGCTCCAGACCATAATATCCGAGCGTTTTCCGGTCTCTTCATAGGAATAGTATCTCGATGAAATAAAGTAATTCGATTTGCCGAGATTTCTTATGAATTCATCGGTCATCATCGTCCAGTCCTGACGGTAGGTGCCGTTTCTGTCGATCAGGCGGGTATTCTGATTGACCGCTGTGTTGACCTTCGAATCGCCGACTTTATAGTTATAAATCTCGCTGTAAACCTTATCGGGCGAATAGAAATTGCTCTTGTCAAAGTCGGCAAGCAGCCAGTAGCCCTCGCCGTAACCCGCTGCCTTCTTCGCAATCTTTACAAAGGCGTATTCATAGAGCCTGAGGTCTTTATTCATATCGGATGTGGTCACGCCGTAGCCGACAATCAGACCGCCGGCATCAATATATGTAATCTCAACGGGTATTGAAATATTCGAGGCGCCGAGACTGACCTTTGTCTTTTTGACATCGTATTTCGCCTTCTCAAATTTGCCGCCCGTGTAAACATAGAATTCAATTTTATTCTTGAGAGTCGCAGTGTAGTAGAGACCCTCCCTGTCGGTCGGAAGGAAGATTTCGCCGTTTGTGCCGAGCACCTCAACCGCCTTGGAATAATCGCTGTTTGTCAGCGAAAAGTCCTCGATGACGGGCTTTAACGGCTCCTCTTTTTTCGGCTGTTTCGTAATGAAATACGCCGCGGCCGAGCCCGCCGCTATAACCGCGAGAATTATCGCAATGATTCTTGTCTTCAAATCAGCATCTCCTCAAATTTCAATATCGAGCTCGACCGGACAATGGTCGGAGCCGTAAATATCGGTGTGGATTTTCGCGTCTTTAATCTTCGGAGCGAGGCGTTCGGAGGCGATAAAATAGTCAATTCTCCAGCCCGCGTTCCTGTCCCTTGCCTGAAAACGATAGGACCACCAGGAATAAATATCCTTCATATCGGGATAAAGGTATCTGAACGTGTCAATGAATCCGGCGCCGAGCATTTCTGTCATCTTGCCGCGTTCCTCATCGGTGAAGCCCGCATTCTGATGATTGGCGGAAGGGTTCTTGAGGTCGATTTCCTTATGTGCAACATTGAGATCGCCGCAGTATATAACCGGCTTGTTATCATCGAGCGACTTGATATACGCTCTGAAATCGTCTTCCCATTTCATCCTGTAATCAAGGCGGCGAAGACCGTCCTGCGAATTCGGGACATACACGGTCACAAAGTAATAATCTTTGAATTCAAGGGTTATCACCCTGCCTTCGGTATCGTGTTCCGGAATATCTATGCCGTAGGCGACATCGAGCGGCTCCTCGCGGGTAAAAACCGCAGTCCCCGAATAGCCCTTTTTCTCGGCATAATTCCAATACTGGTGATAACCGGGCAGCTCAAGCTCAACCTGACCCGCCTGCACCTTCGTTTCCTGCAGGCAGAGTATATCCGCATCAAGAGAAGCAAAGCTTTCGTAGAAATCTTTATTTATACAGGCACGGATGCCGTTTACATTCCAGGATACAAACTTTTTCATACCATACTCTCCCATTTTATTAGCTTATTATATCACAGGCGTATGGATATGTCACGCATTTATTTATAAAAACAGAATAATTAACAATTTTATAAAATATTATTCTTTAACAGTATAAAATAAACAATTCTACTTGACAAATCAAGCATAATGTTGTATTTTTATAGTTACGAAGTTGCTCTTTATATTCATATTGTATAAAAGCAACAGACAGAAAAGAATAAAAGTTCAGGAGGACAAAATATGAAAAAGTTACTTGCAATCCTTCTTGCTCTGACTCTGGTTATCGGCCTAGCAGCATGCGGCGCGAAGACCGAGGATGAGACAACCACCACCGAGCCCGAAGTTACCGAAGAAATCACTGAGGAAGTTACCGAAGAAGTAACCGAGCCCGAAGAGAGCAAAGAAGACGAAAGCACCGAAGCTCCCGAAGAGACCAAAGAAGAAGAAAGCAAAGAAGAAGAAAGTAAAGAAGAAGAGTCCAAAGAGGACGAAAAGAAAGAATTCAATTCAACCGACGCTAAAGAAGTAGTTGAGTTCTACAACGCAGCACGCAAAGCTACCAATCCCGCTCCCAAGGGTCACCAGACCATGGCTCTCTCCGGCGAGATCACCGGTGACGGCGTTATCGGCGTTCTCCTCAGCGTTCTTCAGCCCGCAGCAAAGAGCGCTCTTGAAAAGAACTCAAAAGATACTGACTGGATCCCCGGTCATGATCACGGCGACATCTTCGCTACCGACGTTACCTCTGCCAAGGCTACCACCAAAGACGGCGTAACCACAGTTGAGCTCAAGTTCAAGGATCAGGTCGACGGTCCCGACACCAGCAAGGGTCCCGTAGAGCGCGGTATCAGCACTCTCGGCAGTATCGACAGCGCACTCAGCGAAATGGGCGCAGAGATCTCCGAAGGCAGAGACACTGTTAAGCTTACATACACAGACGCTTATCTTACCGCTAAAATTAAAGACGGCAAGATCGTAGGCGGCACATGGCATTATCTTGTAAAGATCTTTGTCGGCAACGCAAAGGGCAAACTTGGTATCAGCATCACCCTCAAGAACATCAAGGCTGCTGTTGACTACAAGGTTGTTATCTGACAGATTTAAACAATTCCGGCGCGGTTCAATGAACCGCGCCTTTCTTTTTTGCATATTAAAACTCCTCACGGTTTCCCGTGAGGAGTTCTCTGTTATCTGTCAATCAGACCAGCTCAATGATGCACATCTCTGCGGCATCGCCCCTGCGGGGACCGGTCTTGATTATACGGCAATAACCGCCGTTTACTTCCTTGTACTTGGGAGCGATTTCATCAAAGAGCTTCTTGACCACGTCTTCTTTGGTGACGTAAGCCAGAACCTTGCGCTTTGAGTTAAGGGAATCATCCTTGGCAATGGTGATCATCTTCTCAGCCATTGCGCGGACTTCCTGCGCTCTGGTAACGGTGGTCTCTATTCTGCCGTTTTCCAAAAGATATGTGACAAGGCCTCTGAGCATCGCTTTGCGATGGTCGCTGCTGCGGCCGAGTTTTCTGGTTCCGGGCATTTAGTTCACACTCCTTGTTAGTTAGTCGTCATCTCTGCGAAGGTCAAAGCCGAGTGAATTGAGCTTTGCAACAACTTCGTCAAGAGATTTTCTGCCGAGGTTACGGACTTTCATCATTTCTTCTTCGGTCTTGGTAATAAGATCGCCAACAGTATTATACTGGGCTCTCTTAAGGCAATTGAACGAACGCACAGACAGGTCAAGTTCCTCAATGGTCATCTCAAGGACTTTTTCCTTTTCGTCATCCTGCTTAGTAACCATAACCTCTGTTTCATAGGCCTCATCCGAAAGAGTCCTGAAGAGGT
>JAEEGF011549136.1_pt1 | contig 10050 bp, 8 predicted proteins | sample 9134171 | NCBI WGS metagenome assembly JAEEGF01 (sample SAMN16246542, study PRJNA631951) | gut metagenome | biome: gut microbiome; feature: rumen; material: AP-attached | host: Bos | place: Iran: Karaj | collected 2018-10 | reverse complement strand
GTCGGCGGTGATGGGGGCCTTGGCCCCCGTGGGGTTGGCGTCCGAGGCGTCGTACTGGATAGAGCAGGTCTCCTTCGTTTCGGTTTCGATCCAGATGTGTTGACCGCTCTCGGTGTATACGCTTACCAGCGCGTCGGACCAGGTCCCGGTCCAGGGCTGCAGCTGGCCCGGCTGGAACTCGTTGTAGTAGGTCAGCACCCGCCGGAGCGCGTCGTTGTACTCCGCCTGCAGGCTTTCATAGTCCGCCTCCGGGCCGTAGGGCCGCTTCGCCAACGCATCGAGGGCGTCCCGATACTGGTCCGCCACGTTCAGCCACCGGTCCCGGCCCAGGGGGTCGGCCTCGAAGAAAACGGTCCGGCCTGTCAACGTCTCGGCGATCCGCCGCTTGTCCTCGGCGCTTGGATGGAGCCGCCCCGCCCGCAGCACCGGCACCCGGCTCACCTGGGGCATATGGACCGCCGCGTCCATCTCCACGTGGAGCGTGCCGCCGTACACGGGCCCGCTGACCATCCGCTGCACCGTCTCCGGCACACCCAGGGCGTCTTGCACCGTTTGGGCCGCTTCCACGCTCGCCTGAGGCTCGCTGTGGATCACCGTCTCCAAAGTGTCGTCCCCCTTGTTCACCACCACCTCCTCCCTGGGCGTGGGCTGGCAGGCGGCGAGGAGGAGCAGGATGAAAAAGAGCAGTAAACCGCGTTTCATGATGCCTCCTTAATACCCCAAATTCCTATCCACGATGCTGCCGTCCACGGCGTTGATGGTCAGCAGGGAGAAGTTGTCCCACCAGCTGTCGATGGCGTTCTCCCCAAACCGGGTGTCATAGCCCCGAAAGTCCCATACGGGCAGGAGCCAGTAGCTGTTCTCGTTGGGCTTGCGGATGCGCATATAGGAGAAGGTGATCTCCGCGACGTGCAGGTCCGTGTGGGAGTCGTTGCCCTGGTAGTCCTTGCCCATGTAGATGTTCATGAAGATCTGCTGTTTGAAGATCTCCATGACCTGGTCAAAGGGCAGTAGCTGCACGTTCTCGTTTTCCACCCCCAGGATGCGCAAGGGGCTGGTCCAGATGGCCTCGGCCACGGCTCCATCGTTCGTCACCACCTCGATCCGCTCCTGATGGACGCTGCGGTCGAAGCTGACCCCTGCGTCCTGCTGGCCGTTGTCGGTGCCGTGGTAGGTCTCCCAGGGGTAGACGGGGATGCCGGCGTACACGGGCAGATACCACAGCTGATAGAGGCCGTTGTCGAAGCCTGTTTCCACACCGAACTGCTGCCGCCAGCTTTCGTCGTGGGCGGCGATGCCGTACAGCGTCACATCGGCATTGTGAAGCTCCTTCAAAAAGGCCGCCGCCGCAGCGTCCGCCGCCCGCTCGTCCTCCGTGCGGGGCGACCCGTGACGCTCCCGCGCCACCAGCCAGGGCGTGCCCTCCGTCCGAAACTTCAGCAGGCTCCCGTCCGCCCAGGAGAAGGTCCGCCCGTCCTCGCTCATCACCGCGCCGCTGGTATCGGTCCAGCTCCCCGGCCAGGGCTGCTCCTTCACCCGGCCGTCGGCCTGCTGATAGCCCAGCTGTTGGGCCTCGATCTGACCGGTCAGCCAAGCGCGCATCTCGTCGTAGTCCACCCCCGGTCCGTAGGGCTGATCGTCCAGGGCGTTGAGCCAGGCTTGATAGTAGCGGATGTTGGTCTCGTTCCAGAGCCGGTGGTTCTGGCGATAGATATAGGGCCCGTCCCCCAGGAGGGCTTGGGCGAGGCGCTCCTTCTCCTCCGGGGCGGAGGGGACCAGGGCCGCCCGGTACACCGGCGCCGCCGCCACCTCGGGCACGGCGACGTCCGCGTCGATGGTGATGTCCATGGTGCCGCCGTAGACCTTGCCGGAGACGGAATCGGTCATATGCTCCGGCGCGCCCATCCGCGTCCGGATCGTTTCCTCCGGTGGGGCGCTCGCCTCCGGGGCCGATACGATCAGCGCCTCCAGCCGCCCCTCTCCCTTGTTCACCACCACCTCCGCCTCCGGCGTGGGCTGGCAGGCGGTGAGGAGGAGGCAAAGGAGAACGACGGGGATTTTGCCGCTTTTTCTTTTCAGTGAAAAGAAAAAGCGGCAGAAAAAGAAAAGCTTAAGAAAATGGTTTTTCATGCGCGGTTATCTCCTTACTCTTCTTAAAGTTCTTTTGCGCAGCTTTTCTTTTCGAAGAAAAGCTGCACAGGCTTCCAATCCTTCCTCATAAGCTTCCCTCCGTACCCGTGAAGTTGAAGCTATATCTTCGTATGCTCAACTGCACCAGGAGAAAGAGGAGCAGGATCAGGCCGCCGAAGATCATATAGGTGTCCCGGAGCCGGGGCAGCAGGTCGTAGCCGAAGTTGTGCATATGGTAGGTGGCCTGGTTGAGGGGTGAAGCCCAGCCCACGATCACGTTGGCCTTGTAGACGAGATCGTCGGGCAGGTGCATCACGTCCTTGAAGAAGGCAGGGTTGAGGAGGAGGCCGAAGAGCGAGAACCCAAAGGCCCCCACGATCCCCGCGCTCCGGCCCTTCTGGAGCTTGCAGAGGAGCATGATGAGGCTCAGGACCAGGGTATAGAGGAGCATGAGCAGGAAGATGGTCCCCGCGCACTGATAGGGCCGGGACATCTCCAACGTCTTCACCAGGGCCGGCAGGGCCACCGCCTTCCCCGCCCCGGAGTAGCCCAGTATGGCGGCGGTCTCGGACCACATGTTGCCGATGAAGCTGTTCTGGGCGCAGATCAGCGACGTGGCGGCGAAGATGAACAGCATGTAGAGAAGGGTAGCGAGGGTCAGATAGACCAGCTGCCCCCAGGCCCAGGTCCGCCGCCGCATGCGCACGAGATAATAGGGCACGCCGGCCCCCAGAAAGGGCATGTCCACGAACAGCAGCACCAGCAGCAGAGAGATGAGCAAGATGGAGTTGGCGTCGCCGAAGGTCCACACGAAGGGCTCGAAGGCCTGCATGGCCGTGCCCATGTCATAGGCGAAGGACGCCGCCTTGTCGGACAGCAGAAAGCACAGGATAAACGCCAGGGCGAAGGTGAGATAGATGCGCATGTTCCCCCGCCACATGCGGAAGTTGTAGCGCACCACGACGAAGACCTGCCGGAGCTCCCGGACGGGGCCGAAGCCCTTCCGGGGTCTGAAATCCCTTTGGGGGATCCGGGGCGGGCGGGCGGCGAGGGAGGAAAAGGCTCGCCGCTGCCGCTTGTCGTCTCGGAGCTCGTTCTGGGCGGTCAGGAAGAAAAAAAGCTGAAAGAGGATCACCAGGGAAAGGAGAGTCATCGCCGCGCTTTTGCCCTGAAGGGGCCAGGCCCCGTGCATGGTGAGATAGTTCTGGGGGTTCAGCATGAAGGCGTTGCGAAAATACCGCTCCTGGAGGATGATAAGCACGTAGTACAATATGAAGGGAGAGGCGTAGGCCAAATACACGTTCTGGGTGAGACCGGAGAACAGCAGCCCCACCGTGGCCCACAGGGCGCCGGAGAGGAAAAACAGCACCAAGCGCAGGCCGATCTCCGGCATCCGAGACGGCACGGCCCACTCCCCGTAGACCTCCACCGGCGCGCAGACCAGCCAGAACACGAACAGGGACAGCGCCATGCCGACCGCCAGCGCCAGGCCCCCGGACAGGGCCGCCCCCAGGCTCTTGCCCCAGATATACCGGTCCACGGTGGTCCGGGTCAGGTAGGGCTTCAAATATCCGCTCTTCACGTCCTCCACGAAGGCGGAGGTATAGGGCACCGCCGAAAGGATGGGCACGGCGAAGAGCACCAGCTCCCCGCCCAGACACGCCAAAAACAGGTCCTCGTGGTAACCGAAGAGGGCCTCCGGCCACTCCATCTGGAACAGCCGCCACAAGCTTTGGAACGCGCCGATAGAGAGGCACAGGGCCATGCCCAAGGCCGCCAACAGGAACGACCTCGAGAACACGGCCCGTTTTATATCCGCCCAAATATGTCGCATCCTGTCCCCTCCCTTCGGCCGCCCCCGCGGTCCTCTCTCCCTTGTCTGCCTCCATGATACGCCCCATATTCGTCCAAAACGTAACAGAGTTGTAATGGAGTTGTAATTTTTGGATGAATGACGTCTTTTTCACACAAAAAACTCCGCCAGGCGCACCCGGCGGAGGTTGCCGCGGCAGGGGGGAGGGACCGCGACAAGGGTTAAATTCGTTTATCCAAGTCTGACTTTGGAGGTGGGGTCCACGGCCTTGCCCTTCACAAAGAAGGCGAAATGCAGATGACTTTCCTGCGCGCATTCTGAGATAGCGGTCTTGCCCACCGTGCCCAGGACCGTGCCGGCGTTCACCTTGTCCCCGGCTTTCACGGGAACGGTCTCGTTGAGGTTAGCGTAGAGGGTCTTACGGTCCGAGGAGTGCTTCACGATCACCGTGACGCCCAGCTGATCGTCGGTATACACCTTTTCCACCGTGCCGCCCAGGACGCACTTCACCGCGGTGCCCTGAGGGCAGGCGATGTCCACGGCCTTGTGGGTGGTCCACTGGTCCAGGGTCTTGGAATAGATCAGCTTATCGGCAGCATAGCCCCAGATCACCTTCCCCGACACGGGGGCCTGGGCCCGTTTCTCGGAGCTGGCGCCGGCGCTTTTGTTGGGCGCCACCGTGGCCTCTGCCTGTTGCGGAGCGACGGGTTCTGGGGAAGCCGTGGGCAGGATGCGGATTACGGGAAGGCCGGTTTCCTGAGGGATAATGGGCTTATTCACGGGCAAAGGATCCTGCCGCGGCGCTTCGGACACACTGTGCTGCGCCGGCCGCTCCTGAGCCTCCTCCTTCTCGGGCAGAGATGTCAGCGCCACAGCCGCGCCAATGATGGCAAGGCACAGAGCCAGGGCGCCGTAAACGCCCCAATCCCGCCAGAAGGTACCCCGAGGCTTGGTCTCAAATTCGTTCATTTCTTCCATGATGCAATAGATTCCTTTCTTGTCCCCTGCGGGGCCTGTTTCATGACTTTGTTTCGCAGATAGTATGGGCCGGGATTCATCCTTCCATTCAGATTTTTCAAAATTTCAGATCAGGACGGAGGCAGGGGTCTTGACAGGATGTGGATGGTGTCATATACTCATTGTTGTATAACAATTGTTATACATGAAAGGAGGGCCCATGCCGCCAAAAGCCAAAGTAACCCGGGAGGATATCCTAAACGCTGCCTTTGAGCTGGTGCGCTCACAGGGCCATGAAGCGCTGAACGTGCGGGCGATAGCAAGGCGGCTGAGTTGCTCCACCCAACCCGTTCTCTATAACTTTGCAACAGTGGAATCGCTGAAGGCCGCTGTCTATGAGAAGGCCGACGCCTTCCACACGGCGTATATCCTGCCCCAAAGGGGCGAAGGGGACGAAGCCCTGTTGGCCCTGGGCCTCAACTATGTGCGCTTCGGCCATGAAGAGAAACACCTGTTTCGATTTCTCTTTGAAAGCAACAAGTTCGGAGGTATGGACCTGACCGCCCTGCTGCGGGGGCCGGGGGTGAGCGAGTTGATCCCGATCCTGGCGGATGGTCTGGGATGTGAAACGGAAGCGGCCGAAAAGATGTTTTTGACCTTCTTCGCCGTGGCCCACGGCCTGGCAAGCCTGCTTGCCAACAACGCCATGGCATATGAGGAAAAAGAATGCACGGGGATGCTGGAGACCGTCTTCTACGGGGCCCTGGCGTCCCTGAAAGGAGATGTACATGCGTAAATTCTATGAAACCAAGCCGGTGCTGTTCGCGGTCCTGTGGATCGTGGTCTATGTGGTGCTGATCGCCCCGCTCCGAGGCAATTACGGCGACGGGAGTTTGCAGATGCTCCTGGGGCTGGTGGCTATCTCCGGAGCTCTGCTGGCGGTGATCCGCCTGCTGGGGATAGAAAAGGAGCTGGGCATGACCCGCTGGCTCCAAAACGGGAAGGCTCTCTTGTGGCTCCTGCCTATGTGGGTCCTCTCCACGGGGAACCTGTGGGGCGGCGTGGGCGTCCGGTATGACGGGATCACCACGGTCATGGCGGTCCTGTCCTTCCTCCTCGTGGGCGTGGCGGAGGAGATCGTCTTTAGGGGCTTCCTGTTCAACGGCATGAAAAAGACCGGGAGCCTGACCGCAGCGATCATCGTGTCCGCCGTGACCTTCGGCATGGGCCACATCGTGAACCTGCTGACGGGCCACGCCACCGGGGAGACGCTGGTGCAGATGATCTTCGCCATCGCCTGGGGCTTTCTCTTCACCTTCGCCTACCTGAAGGGCGGGAGCCTGCTGCCCTGCATCCTGATCCACGGCCTCATCGACGCCTTCAGCGTTTTTGCCCGGGACAACCCCGTGGCGGAATGGACCTACATCATCGCCACCGTGGCGGTGGCCCTGGTCTACTGCCTGTACCTGAGGAAGCTCCCCACGCCGATGCCGGAGGAGTGAAACGGACGGAACGCACCGACGCCCGGCGGGGTTCCCCGCCGGGCGTCGTCCTGTTTCGATTTGGTTTTGTTACAGGTCCACCGGGACCAGCTCGCCGGCCTCGTTCACGTCGTAGTGGTTGCCGGTGACGGGGGCCTCGTTCCAGGTCACCTCGTAGCAGTCATAGAGGGCGATGGCGGGGCTGGGCACGTCGTGGATGCGGCAGTTCTCAAAGGTCACGCTGTACACGGAGGAGAACGACACGCCGCCGATGGAGCAGTCGTAGATCTCGCAGTCCGCCACGCCTATGCCCGTGCAGGCGTAGGCGTAGACACCCATGGTGCCGCAGCCGTAGAGCCGGCAGCCGTCCACAAGGACGCCTGTGCAGCCTTCATAATCCAGCACCGCGCCGGAACATTCGCTGGGGCCCTCGGTATGGCCCAGGGTCAGGCCCGATACCCGCACGCCGTCGCAGCCCTGGTAGCCGATGACGCAAGCATACCGGGGCACGGCCGTCAGGGTCACATCCTTGCGGCCCTCCGCGGCGCGGATCGTCATGCCGGACGCGCCGGTGATCAACAGCTGGTACCCGTCGTAGACCTTCTCCCAGCGGTAGTACTGACCGTCCTCCCTGCCGTAGCCGGCGGCGTCCGCCAGGCAGAAGCTCTCCCCGTCCAGCACCACTGTGCGATCCGGGCCGATGGCGGCCAGGAATTCATCCACCGTCGTCACCACGATCTGCCCGCCCGGGGCTACCTCCGTGGGCTCCTGCAGCGTGGGGAAATCTATCTCGGGTCCCTGGAGGGATTTGATCTCCAGGGCCGACTCCAGAGCCCCGTCCGCCGCCTGCCCTTCCCCGTTCACGACGGAGAGCGTGGGCTCGTCAGTTCCCTCCGGGTACAGGCTGTAGACGTCGTTCCCATGGAAGGAGCAGCCGTCTACCGTGGCCGGGAACACGAACAGCGCAAACGCGCTCTGCAGCTTGTTATAGCTCACCTGATTGGACGTAAAGGCGACGTTGCGGGTGGTGCTGCACTGCAGCAGGAGCCCTGCGGTGTTGTCATGAATCCGGCAGCGGTCCACGGCAAAGCCGTCCCCGCCGTTGGAACGGAACAGGCAGCTGGCGGGATACTCGTTCTTCCAGCCGTTGTGGTCGATCTCACAGTTCTGAACGGTCATGTTCCGGCAGCTTTCGGCGCTGACGGCGCTGTCACTGCACTCATAGATCCGGCTGTCGGTGACGGCAACGCCGCTGCAGTCGACGGCGTCAATGCCCACGATGCCGCAGCCGAAGAGGCCGCAGCCCTCCACGGCGACGCCGTTGCAATGCTCAAGCCGCAGCACGCCGCCTGAGCAGAAGCCGGGGGCAGGGTCATGGCCCGCCGTCAGCTGGGAAACCGTCAGCTGACCGCAGCCGACGAAGTGAAGGACGTTGGCATAGCGATCCTGCGCCAGGATGACGGTCTCGTCCATACCAGCGCCACGGAGCGTCAATCCGTCGGCGCCCGCGATAAGCAGCTCGTAGCCCTGTTCAGAGGCGTCCTCCCAGCGGCAGTATTGGTTCCCCGTGTCCTGTCCGTAGGTGGCCGCGGCGGCCAGGTCGTATTTCCCGGGCAGGAGCTCCACCGTGGTGTTTGGCCCGATGGCAGCCACCAGCTCGTCTACGTTGCTGACCCGGATCGTCCCCTGCACCGGAACGGGATTGCCTTTGGGCGCAGTCGTCGCAGCGAAGGTTTTCACGGGGACCGCGCTTATAAGCATCAGCAGCATCAACCCTGCCAGCAGTGCTGCAATAGTCTTAATCTTGTTGGAACACTTCATTGTATATATCCTCCTGTGTTCTTTTCCTCAAGCTACCACGGCTCCCGGTCCCTGTCAATCGCTGCCTTGATGAATTCACAGTTTCATCACGGCTACGACTTCATCTTGGTCCATTTCACCGTCCGCCGCGTTCCCCAGCCCTTGTTCTCATGCCGAAAGTCGATCACGATCCCCTTATAATTTCAGCGCGGCGGGGATCTCGTCCCAACCTTCCGGCATTACGGCGGCTTCCACGAAGCCAAAGGAGCTGTAGAGCTTCCCAGCAACCTCGTTCTCTGGCTCGTAGGAAAGCCGGCAGTACTCCGCCTTGCCCCGAGGCCAGGTGCGGATATACTCCAGGGCAGGGCGCATGGCTTCCTTGCCGTAGCCCTTCCCCTGATAGCGCTTGTCGATCACCAAGCGCCAGACGAGATAGTTGTTGATGAGCAGCGGATATTTCTCCCGGTCGGCCGCCTCGTGTTTTATTACAGCTTTTTGCAAGTCGTTTCGTCGAACATCAGGCAGCCGTCGCCGAAGGTCAGCTTGAGTATGCCGCCCTTGCGGCCGAACTCGTTCTCCCCCAGGGGGTAGAGGCGGAAGGTCATCTCGTCCCCGTCTTCATCGATGGTTTTCGCCCAAAGCTCTCCGTCCTTCATAAGGATCTCGTCCACGATGAAGTCGGCGTCCTCGGGATGCTCGTACTTGCCGCAATAGCTTTCCCACTTGGACTTGTCCGGGTCCTGGACGGCGATGTCCTCAATGGAGACGACGGGCTCCGGCGCCTTGTCCCGGGCCACGGCCTCCATCCCGGCGAGATAGCTCAGGAAGGCTCTCACGTCCTCGTAGTCCCGGTTGCCAAGGAGCACCAGGACCCGATCCGCGTCGACGAACCGCTCGAACCAGGTGAGGACGCCCGGCATGCCGCCCGAATGGCTGACCACCAGGCCGAAGCCCTCCTCGCGGCCGATGCCCCAGCCGAAGCCGTACCCCAGGCCCTCCTCCTCGTCGTACACGGCGTCCTCGCCGCTGTTGAGCTTGGCGGGGGTGTACATGAGCGCCTGCTCCTCCTTCGTCAGCACCTTGCCCTCCCGCAAGGCCCGGTCCCAGGTCAGCATATCGAAGAGGGTGGTGTACACGTAGTCGTCGCCGTTCAATCCGTCGAAGGCGATCACGTCCCGATACTCCTCGGAGTCCACGTCGGCCACCCAAACGCCGTTCTCCATCACCGTGGCCTGGGCGTAGTTCCCGAAGGGGACCCCGTCCCGGCGGATGTGGCAGCAGCGGGTGTCCTTCATGCCCGCGAGCTCGAAGATGTTCTTTTGAAGGAACTCTTCATAGGGAACGCCGGAGAGCCGCTCCACCAGCAAAGCGAGGAGGTTGTAGCCGGTGTTGGAGTATTGGAGGCCCTCCCCGGGGGCGAAATAGGGCTTCAGCTTGGTCTCGCACAAAAAGTTCAGGATCTCGTCGTTGCCCGGCACCCGGTTTTCCTTCTTCCAGAGGTCGATGAACCAGTCCTCGTCGTCGAAATAGTCGGGCACGCCGCCGGTGTGGCTCAAAAGGTGCCGGACGGTCACGCCCTCGTAAGCGGTGAGCTCCGGGAAGAAATTTGTGAGCTTGTCATCCAGGCTCAGGAGGCCCTGCCGCACCGCCAGCATCACCGCCGCGGCCGTGAACTGCTTGCTGACGGAGGCGAGCTGGAAGACGGTGTCCTCCTCGATGGGGAGCGTCCCCGCTGGGTCCCGCCAGCCCACGGTCCCCTTGCTGACGATCTCGCCCTTCTCGGCGTAGAGCCAGGCCCCGTTGGTTCCGCCCTTCTCGTGGGCCGCCCGGGCCAGATTTTGCATCATAGCGTTTTTATCCATAGTTTAT
>JAEEGF010412588.1_pt1 | contig 10050 bp, 2 predicted proteins | sample 9134171 | NCBI WGS metagenome assembly JAEEGF01 (sample SAMN16246542, study PRJNA631951) | gut metagenome | biome: gut microbiome; feature: rumen; material: AP-attached | host: Bos | place: Iran: Karaj | collected 2018-10 | reverse complement strand
CCCAATCCCCAATCCCCAATCCCCAATCCCCAATCCCCAATTAATTATTATTATAAACTTTTTATTATAATAAAAATTAAAATTAATTTATTTAATAAATTTTTATTATTCAAAAAAAAAAAATTAATTTATTAAATAAATTTATAACTTCTAAATATATTAATTAAATATACCTTAAATAAATTTAATATAAAAATATGGAAGATATAAAAAGTTCAGAAAATAGGAATTCTCAAAATAGCAACAATCAAAATACAAATTCTCAAAACGATTTTTATAGATCTTCTCAATCAAATTATAATATGAATTCCCAATCTTCAGTTAATCCTCAACAACAAAATCAAAATTTCGGTTCGAAAACTCAATCACAATTCTATAATTCAAATAACAACAACAATTTTAACCAACAATCAAGAACTCAAACAAATTTCCGTCCAAAAACCACAAATGCAAACATGAGAACAGGTCAATTAGAAGCAAGATATTTATACAGCGAAAAATTTGATGAATTACATAATGAAAATTTAAAAAGAATGGGACATTTAAAAAAAGATGAATACAAAAGACAAATTCTTCGTAAAAAAATATTCAAAGTTTCAAATCCAATTGGAAATTCATATTTTCCAAAAATTCATAATCGTTTTTGGATGCCAAACGGAGCTTATATTGTAAAACGTCGATACAATGAAACAGAAATTGGTTTAGAACATAATTACGAAAAAAATAACGTAGAGCAAATGAAAGAAATAGAATTAAGAGATAAAAAAAAGAAACCTTCTGATTTTATAAAAGAATTCAATGATTATGATTCATTACAAGAAGGTCAATATTTAATTACTATAGAATATTGTGCTCAATGTAAAGAACATCAAAATATTACTCAACATGATGATGAATTATTTAAAAAAGTTGCTGTTAATTATCAAAAAATTATTCAAACGAGATTTCCTTTTATTAAAGTTGTTTTAAAGCCAATTGATGTTGATATTGTTAAAAATGAAAAAACTCCTTTGCCTAAAATAAAAAAAAATGGAGGTGCTTATGAAGGAAATAAACCTTTAAATGATAGATTTAATCAATGTAGAATTGGAGCATTTGAAATTCAAATATCAAAAAGAGATAAAAATAATAATAATATTGATACACGTTTAATTCATTCAAAATTACAAACTAAAGTTTTTCCAAAAGTTAATAATGTTTTATTAAAAATAAGTAGTTTCTTACCAACATTTAATTTGAATTTAATTTTATATGACAAAGAAGATTATGATGACATTGAAAAAATGAATGATATTGAAGTTAGAGTTTATTTATGTAATAGTAATTATATAAAAGAAATGACTGAAAATACTGAATATGAAATTAATAATTTTAATAACCCAAAAATGAGATTAATGACAATGAGACAAATGAGAATTATGCAAAAAGAAAGTCCATTTGGAAATGGAAAAAAAAATGGACCTAATAGAAGAGCTCAATCTGCTGTTAGAAGATTTAATTCTGAAAATGAAAATGAAGAAAAATCTGTAGCAGATTTAAATGAAGAAAAAATGTTACATGAACAAAAAGGAAAAAAAATGTCTGTTAGATATTCTAAAGTTCCTGAACTCGAAGAAAAAAATGTTGAAGAATCAAGCAATAATGTGAATAACAATAAAAATGAAAATAGTAATAATAATAACATGATTATTGAAAGTCCAAGTAATTATAATGAACAAAGTGATTCAAATAACAATAATAATAAAACAATGGATGATCGTTCTGAATCAGTTAAAATTCAATTTAATCCATTACCATATGATACTTATCTCATTGAAACTATAGAAAATCCAAATTTCATGGGAAGCATAACATTATTGAATTTTCAAACTATTAATCCTGAAAAAAAAGAAATAACTAAATACATTGGTCTATGGCATCAACAAAAATCCATATTAAAAGTTCTTGTTTATACTAAAATAAAAGTAAAAAAACCAAAAGATGAACAAAATTTACCATCAAATAACATTAACAGTCAAACTACAAATGTTCAAACAGATATTAAAAATAGCAATGAAAATATTAATAATAATGATAATAATAATAATATTCAAAACAATGAAAACAATAATAATAATAATAATAATAATGGTCAAAATTTAGAAGAATATGAAGAAACAAAAGAAATATTAACAGCAGATGTTTTAATAAGTGAAATTAGCAATCCAAACTCAAAATTCCAAGTAACAAACATTGGAGATGGTCAATATGAATTTAAAACAGAGCCAGGAGATTATAAAATAATGATTAGCAACAAAGATTTTGAACCAATTTCAGTAAAAATTCAATTAATTAAAGGACTTAACATAGTTCCAATCGAAATTTTCCCTGAAAAACATTGTGAAATGACAATAACAGTATTTGAATTAACTAATAAAAAAAATTCAGACGAATCTTCATCAGAAAATAATAATAATAATAATAACAATGAAGATGAATTTAATTTCAGTCCTCTTAGAAATGCAGAAATTAGAATATTTAAAGAAGACAATGATTTACTTACTGAAGGAATTAGTAATAGAGTTGGAAAATTAGAATATTTAATTGATAAAAATGATGATAATCTTTCTGTTATTATTAATAAATTTGGTTATGTAAGTTCTCAAAGATTTTTTAAGAGAAATAAATCAATGAAAATAAATGATAAAGGAAATTATGAATTTAATATGAGTTTTATTTTATTTAAAGAAAATTTAATATCAAATGCAAAAAAAATTATTTTTATTTCATATGCAAATGTTAATAAAAAAATATTTGATTTTTATTCTATGAATAAAAATGAAAATTGTAATAAAATAAATGTAAAAGATATGCAAAGCACATATGGTTTAATTTTTGTAAGTTTTGATTATGAAGAAAAAGAGAAAAAAACTGAAAGCGAAAATGATTTAGATGCAATTGATAATGAAAAAAATATGAATAATAATCTTAATGATGAAGAAAATAATATTAATGAAGAACATAATAACAATAAATTAAATAACAGTGACGAAGAATTTAATGAAAATACTTCATATGAAGAATTAGTAAGAATTGGATTTAAAATAACACCAAAATCATTGCATCAAATTCAAGATGAAAGTAAATCAAGTTCATCAAAAAGTAAAGAAAATAATAATAATGAAGAAAATAATAATGAAGAAAATAATAATAATGAAAATAATAATAATGAAAATAATAATAATGAAAATAATAATAATGAAAAAGAAGTTCCAAAATTAACATCAGAAGACATAATTGAAATATTAAGAGAATACAATTGCGAAGGAATGATTTACACTCCATCAAATAAATTTTATATTAATTTACCTACATCATTTAATAAACTTCCTGAAAATGATGATAATAATAATGAAATGGAAAATTCAAAGAAAAAACAAAAATCTCAAAAAAATAAAAAGAAACAAATTGAATATAGTGATGGTTTTTATTGGGATTTAGGTTGGGTAGATCCTAAAAATAAATTATATTATGAAACTAGTGTTTTCTTCTCTATAAATTCAATTCCAGAAAGAGAAGAATTTTTCGAAAAATTCATAGAATTCCTTCAAATTTTCATAGATAAAAGAATAGCAAATGATTTATTTAGTTTCTTCAATTTTGAAAACTCAATTTTAACTCTTGGAAATAGATATTTAGCTAAAAATATTTTTGTAAATAAACTTAACATTATTTTAGATGAAGGTATAAATAGATTTAATAGAGAATTAACAGAAGAAGAAGAAATTGAAGAAAGAGAAAGAAAAAGAAATAAAGAAAGATTTATTGAATTTATTTGTAATATTTTGAATGGTTATGATTTACAAAAGAATTTGATTGATAATAGTATTTCATTTAATTTATTAAAAAAGAAAATAAGTTCTAATTTAAAAAATTTTGAAGATTTAAATGAAGAAGGTGTAAGAGGAATGAATGATGAATAATTATTTTAATAATTTTAATAATTTTAATAATAATAATAATAATATATTTTTATTTTTATTAAATTAAATTAAAATAAATAAAAAATAATTATTATTATTAAAAATAATAAATTAGCTTTTTTATTTAAAAAATTAATATAATTATTTTTATAACTTAAATTAAATAAAAATGAATAATACGAATTATTCATTCAACAGCAACAACAATGAAAAAATCAAAAATGAAATTTCAAATAAAAATAGATTAAAAAAATTAGAAAAAGATTGGAATAATAGATTTTATTTAGAAAAAATCCCTAATTATGATGCTTATAATGACATTAATTATTTATCTTATGGTTTGAACAAAAAGAAAATAAAATTTGAAGAAAATGAAAAAAAAGCTTTAGAAAAAGGGAAAAAAACAAGAGAAAAAATGTCACAAGAAAGAAAAGACAAAATTAATAAAATTAGTAAATATCAAATAACAAATAGAAATAAAGAAAATTCAAAAGATACTGAATTATATAATTCTTATAATAGTAATAATTTTAATTCTACAAATAATAATAGAATTAATTCAACTAGCAATTGGAAAAAAACAAAAACTGAACGTGATCAAATTGAAAGTAAAGAAAAACCAATAAAATATAAATTTAATCCTTCAAGCACAACAAAATCAAAAAATTTAAATTTTGAAGAAAGTAATTCAAATTTCAATTATGAAACTATGAATAATAATGAAAAAAAAAAATTGGATCCTTTAAAACAAGATGAAATTAAAGAAGAGATGGAAATTATTAGAGATTTATGGAAAGATTTAGGTGTTACTGATGAATATAAGCAAAAATTTGAATTATTAGCGAAAGTTCAAAATAATAATGAGAATATTAAAAAAATGTTAAAAAATGAAAAAAATCAATTAAAAAAATTAAGAAATTCTCTTATGATTTTAAGTAAAGAAGTTAATGCAAGAGAAAATGAAATTGAAATGATAAAAATGCTTGATAATATTTATTATGAAATTCAATTGGAAAAAGAAAAAAATATTGAAAATTATGATGATGAAGAATATGAAGGTTTTTCTGATTATGAATCTGATGAAGAAGAAGAGGAAGAAGAAGAAGAAAAAAGTTTTGCTGATGATTACTATTTAGAAGAAGAAGAAGTTGAACAAGATAAATTTAAAAATAATAATGAAGAAAATAAAAAAGAAGAAAGACCAGATGAAAATGAAAAAAAATTTTTAGATTGCATTGATTTTAAAAAAAAAGAAAAAATTCTGACTAAGTTAAAAGAAAATGATTATTTAAAAAATGTATTTAAAAAATATAAAGATTTTAATGATATTTTAATTCTTATTCAAAAGGGAATTGAATCATATTATAAAAATAAAGGAACAGAAAATGAAAAAAAATGGAAATATATTCATAATAAAATTAAAGAAAAACTAAAACAAATAAAAAATGGGGAAAATAATGAATTAATTAATATAGATTTTTCTGGAATGGAAATAAATGATTCAGTAAAAGAGTTTAAGAATCATGAATATTATCCAAAAATAACTAAAGCTTATTTAATGAAATTAGATAATATTGATAAAGATAATGATCCAACATTAGATGAATTTTGTTACTTTTTATTTAATCAAGATTTAAAATATTTAGTTGAAAATGAAAATATTAAATCAATAATAAAAGAAAAAAATTACGTAATAGAATATTTTGAAAAAAATATTGAATTACTTCAACCTGAAATTTATTCATTTGTTTTAAATAGTAATTTTTATACTGAAGATGAATTTGAAAATAATTTTACTCAATTTTCAATAAGGAAAAGAGAATTATGTATTAATTTTTTTAATTTATTTAATGTATTTGATAAATCAAAAGAAGTTGTTAAACAACAAAGTTTATTAGAAAAATGTCATTTTATTTCATCACCAGAACAAATTCAAAATAAATTAAATACAGCTAATGATGAAAATAAACAAGAAGTTTATGATACTGTTCAAGAGAAGCTTCAAAATTTTTATCCAAAAATGTGGGGTTATATTTCTAGAGTAATTAATACTCCAATAGAATTAATTGAAAATAGTTATTATGATTTTATGGAATATACAACAATAGAAAGAGATATAATAATTAAATTTTGTGATTTAAATGATGATTATAAAGAAATTTCTCAAAAATTAGCTTCAGTTACTATTGATGATTCTGAAAGTGATTTTAATCATAGAATGAAAGAATTATATTTTGAAATTGAAGAAAATATTAAATTAAATGATAGAAATTATTGCATTTATAGAAATAAATTTTTTGATATTCCTCTTACTTGTGAAAATTATATAAAACAATTCGACAATAAAAAAGAATATTTAAATTCAGATAAATTATTTGAAGAATATAAAGCTTTTTCTCCAATTGCCCAAGATGGAATTTATTATTATTTATTAATAAAATCAAAAGATGATGAAAGATTAAAAGATTTAATAGTTCTTTTATCTCAAGAAAAACAAAAAAGAGAAGTAGAATCATTAAAATCAAGAGGAGAAGCATTAAAAGAAAACTTTACATTAGATTCAGATGAATTTGTAGCTTATATTAATGATTATAATAAATGGAAAAAGAATATAAATAAAAAAATATTACAATGGTTTGAATTAGAAGATAAAGATAAAGATCAATATTTCTACGATGATTTAAATTCTGATTTAGAGAAAAAAATATTAATAGGAATGTTAGAAAATGAATTTAATATTGATGAAAATTATAAATACAAAGATAAAATTCCTTTATATAAAAATGTAGATAAAGAATATTATAACGATAAAGAAAAATTAACAAGTAAAGAATTAAAAGAATTTATAGATAAAAAAATAAGTGAAATAAAAAATGAAAATAAAAAAGAAAAAAAATTTAATCCTTTTGAAGAACAAAAAACAGCAGCTGAAAAGAATGAACAAAAAGTAATGGATGATATTGAATCATGTTTAAAAAATTTAAGAATTCATACTGTAAATGTTGTTAATCAATTAAATAAAATAAGAGATATTTCATCATTCCAAGAATCAAATGGAAAATTAAAATTAGAAAATTGTAATAAAGGTTATAAATATGATAAAAATTATTTAAATAAATTAAAAAATGACACAGATTTCTTATCAGATTCACATCTTAAAAATGAATATGATTTTATTTATGAAGACCCATTTTTAATTAATATTGCTGAATATAAAAAAGAAGAAGAAAATGAAGAAAATGAGCAAAATTATGAACAAAATAATGATGATTTTAATAAAACTTCTAAAAGTAAAAATAATGAAAATAGTATGAAATTAAAGAAAAATAATTTAGATGAATATGAAAATTTCAAAAATTCAACTAATAATAATTTCTTTAAATCAACGAAAAAAAAAGAAATAGAAAATTATGAGGATTTCTCAAATACTAATTTTGATAAAACAAAAAATACCCAAATTAAAAATGAACCAAAAGAATATAAAATAATTCCAATGTCAAATGAATTAAAAGAAATGATTGAAAAATGTGATTTTATTTTACAACAAAACGAAATTTATAATTCTATAAATGAAGATAAAGAAAAAACAAATGAAAAAATTAAAATGGAAAAACAAACATTTAAAGGATTAGGATTTAATTATTCTAAAAAAAATTTAGCTCAAGAATTAGAAAAATTAAAACAAACAAAAGAATATGATAAATTATTTTTTACTACTGATAAATCATCTTTACCAAACTTTGTAAATAATCCTAATTTATTATTAACTAAAGATAGTAAATTTAAAAATAGTAAATTAAAATTAACAGGAATTAAATCAAAAAATATGTTAACAAAAGATGAAAATAATAGAAATCAAATTCCTATTATGACTAGTGAAGAATTATTTAAAAAAATGGAAGATTATGAAAAAAAACATTTAGATGAAAGTTTAATACAAAAACTTGAAGAAGAGAAAAAAAAAGAAGAAGAAATGAGAAAAAAAATTAAAGAAGAAGAAAGAAGAAAAAAAGAAGAAGAAGAACTTGAAGAAGAAGAAAGAAGATTGGAAGAAGAAGAACGAAAACAAAAAGAAATGAAAGAAATAAAAGAAAAAATGAAAAGTGATTTTGAAAATAATAAAGAAGAATTAGAAAGAGAAAAAAGAGAAAATGAATTAAAAGATGAATTAGAAAATGAATTAAAAGAAGAAGAAGATGAAAAAAAGAAAAAAGAAGAAGAAGAAAGAAAGAAAAAAGAAGAAGAAGAAGAAAAAAAGAGAAAAGAAGAAGAAGAAGAAAGAAAAAGAAAAGAAGAAGAAGAAAAGAAAAGAAAAGAAGAAGAAGAAGAAAAAAAAAGAAAAGAAGAAGAAGAGGAACAAAAAAGAAAAGAAGAGGAAGAAGAACAAAAAAGAAAAGAAGAAGAAGAGGAACAAAAAAGAAAAGAAGAGGAAGAGGAACAAAAAAGAAAAGAAGAAGAAGAAAAAAAGAGAAAAGAAGAAGAAGAGGAACAAAAAAGAAAAGAAGAAGAAGAAAAAAAAAAGAAAGAAGAAAAAGAATCTTTTATAGGAAGTGATAATAATATTGCAGAAGATATAAACAATCAAAAAGAAAATAATGATAATGAAAATCAATCAAAACATTCAGAAAAAATAGAAGAAGAAAAAGTAGAAGAAGAAGATCAAATAAATCCTTCTTATCCTATTAATTTATTTAATGGAAATTTAAATGAATTAAAAAATAAATTTAGTCAATATTCAAATGATTGTCCTTTTACAATGATGGAATCTTTTGAATTTAATGATATTAAAGATTTAATTTTCAATGGAATTAATCCTAAATTTTATTTCTGTACAAAAAAAGATAATGAAAATGAAATTTTAGGTTTGATTTCAACATCTTATTCTTTTAATGAAGATGGTAAATTAGTTTTAAATATTAATCATTTAAGTGCTTTAGCTAATGATTCTGAAAATAGTGAAGATTATATACAAAATGAAATATTATATAATCTTTTTGCAACAATAAAAAATAAACCAAATGAAATAATTCAAATTAAATTAAAATTCAACAAAAGTTCAGGAAAAACAGAAGAAAAACTTGATAATTTATTTAAAAATAATAACTTTAAAATTGATGATGATAATATAGAATATGAAGATGAAGAAATTCAATTAAAAAAATTATATTTAGAAACTAATAATTCTGATAAAATAAATGGAGGCCAAATTTCAATGGATTTCAAATCAATTTTATCATTATCAAAAGAAAAAACAGAAATTATTGAAAATTTAATTTTCGATAAATATTTAAATACATTTAACATAAGTCTTTTATTTAATTATTTAAAAAATGATGATTATAACATAAATGAAGATGAAATAGATAATAAAATATTAAAAGATAATTATGATGAAATAAAAGATAAATTTTATCAAAATGAAATTTCAATAGAAAATAATCAAAAAAATGTTGATATTGAAAGTGAAATAAATGACAATAATAAAGATTTAGATTATTCAATTTTAAATTCAAAATTAAAATTAAATTTACAATCATCAATATCAGAAAAAATTAATGGTTATATTTATAATGTTATTTGTACTAAAAATGCAATAAAAAAAGATAATATTATTGTAATTCCCACAAATTCACCAAAAATGTTTGTTGTAATATCAACAAAAATTAATGATAATAAAAATAATATCTATGATGATTTATATAATGATATTAAAGAAATTGATTTTGAAGAAATATATAATAATGAATTAGTAAAAATTTGGATACCTTCTTTTGATATATCATCTCATTTATTTAGTAATAAATTAACTGGATTTGAAAATATTAAAATAACAGATAAAAACCAAAATGAAAATTATGTTGAAAGATATGATGAAATATTCAATGTTGATTTTAAAAATGATGATATAAATAAAAATATTAAATTTGAAAAAGAAGAAAATGATATTTTTATTGAGGATAATTTTACATTTGCAATTGTTAATATTAATTTATTAAAAGATTATGATATTCCAGCTATAATGAGATTATTAGTAACTAAAGATAATTGGAAAATGAAATAAATATTTTATTAAGTATAAATTAACATA
>JAEEGF010257385.1_pt1 | contig 10050 bp, 9 predicted proteins | sample 9134171 | NCBI WGS metagenome assembly JAEEGF01 (sample SAMN16246542, study PRJNA631951) | gut metagenome | biome: gut microbiome; feature: rumen; material: AP-attached | host: Bos | place: Iran: Karaj | collected 2018-10 | reverse complement strand
CTTGCTGTATTCCACAATATGGCTTGACGCGAGCTGATTAATGAAAAACACTTCGCGCTCCGTACCTTCGTTGACCCGTGTCGTGGCAAGGGCATGAAGCATATTGGGATTTTCCAAATAAATCTTGTCCGGCTTCTGTAGTCGTTTCACATTCGTAGCATCCGAATACAACAACTGAATCAGACGTGCCTCGCAGAGGATTTGAAGATAATTCAGCAAAGTGGTGCGTGAAATCTCCGCCATAGTCGCCAATTTGACGGTGTCGAGGGCAAAAGGTACATTGGAAGACAGAATGCCCAACAGCGACTTCACTTTTCTGATATTGCACACGTCGAGTTTCCGTAATTGGGGCAATTCCACCTCAATGATGGTGTTGACAATGTTCTCGATACGAACATAATAATTGTTCTGCCCTTCTCTCAAGAATGGATAGTAGCCATAGCGCAAATACTCAGCAAAAAGCGGCAGTGGGCGGATTTGTGCATTGACTTCGGCACAGATGCTGTTGCCGTTGGTAAGGATCTCTTGAAGCGTTCGCTTTTTGAATTCCTTTTGATGGAACATCCGCAAGTATTCCCGGAACGAAAGCCCAAGCATGGTATAGGTAATGCAGCGGCGCGAGAGGTCGGCCTCCCCGTCAGAAAGATTGACCAACGACGACCCGCTTAGCACAAAGTGCATGTCGGGAAACTCATCGTACGCGTTCTTGATTTCGATGCTCCACCCTTTATACTTATGCACTTCGTCCAAAAACAGGTATTTTCCACCTTGAGCATGGAACTGCTCAATGAAATCCAGCAGATGATGGGTGCCAAAATAGATGTTATCAAGGCTGACATAAAGCACATCTGAGGTGTTGGTCGGGCCAAACACTTGCATGATGCGTTGAGTCATGAGCGTTGTCTTACCGACGCCCTTCTGGCCTTTAATCATCAGAAGCCGCTCGTTCCAGTCGATTTCGTCCATGATATTCCTTACATAATCGAGGTTCACGGTCTGCATCCTGTTGAGGTGCCTTCTTACTAATGTTTCCATTTTTCAAAGTTGTTAAGTTTCCGCCTGCAAAAATAAGCAAAATGTTCAATATACAAAACATTTCATATAGAAATTTGTTTTGCATACTGAACATTTATATGATAAATAAACCTAAAACAAGGAAGAATGTTTCACGTATTGAACGGTTTTATATTAAATCTGTTCAATATATTGAACATTTATCAGAAATCACATACAAGAAATGGAGTTGCCGAGATTTTCTCGGTAACTGAAAGTTTCCAATAGAGCTCAATTATTTCCATTTTGGGAAATACCACTATTCCGCATTAGGGGCAGCTGAAGAAAAATCGGAAATCCCGTTTTTCTATGAAACATTTGAATGAATTGGTCGGAATTTCCAACAGGTTGCTTTTTCCCAACTCATTAGATGACAGTTGCAATTTTTGCAATGGTCATTGTTATCAGTTATTTCCATTTTGGAAAGAACTACCATACTGATACTTTTTCTCAAACTCTACTCGACTTTTGACATAAGCATTTCAACGACACTTTCCAAATACTGATATAATAATGTCTTTCCTTCACACAAGCAATCAATTTCACTTACATTTTCGCCATCACTTGCAATAAACGAATAGTACGGGCAACCGCCATTGCAAATATAAAAGTACTTACAATTCTTCTTTTCGCAAGCATTTATCGCTGCAACTCTTTGGTCTATCAATTTGCCCATTGCTTCTGACGACGGAGAAAGTATCTCTTTGATGGGTTGTTTCTTGATATTGCCCAGAATCATATTGTTTGATCCAGTGAATTTTGGACAATTATACGCATCTCCATTGGGAGTTAATGCTATGAAATTCGTTAGGCACCTACCTCCAAAAGTACATATCGTATTATGATTTGGACATTTTGTCTCCAAGCATTTGATAATATCGTTAATGGTACGCGGAATGGGTTCCACTTTACCCTTTTCAACCCAAGCATTAAACTCCGAGATAAAGTATCTCGCATAGTCCTCATTAGATAATGCTATTTCTTTGTCTTTTACCCTATTCTTGGAATAGTAGATATAAGGATTGCTATGGAATGAATAAACTCCTTGGCCTTGGAAAAAGTCCAACATTTCTTTCTCGTGCCCAAGGTTATTCTTTGTTATCGTGCTGATAAACCCACAACTACCACCTTTATCTTCTATGTATTTTCGTGTTCGTTGAACATTTTGAAACGATGGCTTATCTCCATTGGCTGGTCTGTTTTGATTATGGATTTCTTCTGTTCCATCTATTGTGGTGGATATTCCAAAATCATTTTCCATAAGGAAGTCTATCAAATCCGTATCAAATAGATTGCCGCTTGTCTGAACACCATTTTCGTATGGTTTTGTGGCATATTTTTTCTGGAATTCAACTACTTTCTTGTAAAAATCCAGACCCACCAACAATGGTTCTCCTCCTGTCCACTCAAATGTAACGTATTCATGTTTGGTGTCAAAGGCTTGCTTAATTGCCTCTTCCAACATATCAGTTTTAAAAGTAGGCACATCTCCATGCGCTCCTTTCGCAAAACAATATCTGCATGAAAGGACACATTTGTCTGTCAATTGGAAAATGACATTCAACCCAGTACATTCATTTAACCTTGATATGTATTCTTCTTTTGTCATAACAATACTGTTTTAAGAGGGCGCAATTATTATGCGCCCTCGGTTTTCATTATCAATTGGGTGGACATGTAGTCACTGGAGATTGTTTATCCGTATGGACATCTGAATGGTTTGGGTTCCCTCCGTTATTTGTATGCCTATTTCTTGCAGGCGTATTATCATGATTATTTGAATGAGGGATACATTGATTTCCGTTATTATAAGCAGACCTGTCACTATGATAGTTACTATGATATACATTGTCATGATTATCGGTATGGTTTGCCGGCCTATCAACATGACTATTTGTATGATTTGGAGAGAATTTATCCAAACCTTTCGTGAAGTCAGTAGTCAAAAACTTGACCACCTCGTTGTTAACAAGATTGCTTTTGCTAATCTCGCTAACGGCAGCATTGACGCTCTTTGACATTTCGTTTTCTTTGACCGTTTCTGCATTTGCAATACCTATTGAAAGCAAGCAGGCAGGAATAGCGATACCAAGTTGTTTGGCGATTTTTTTGAATTCGTTGTTCATTTTCTAATTAGTTTTATTTGTTATCGATAACTATGTTTCGTACCTCCGTTTCAGAACTGCACATAAAAAAAGCGTGGCACTTTTCGCCTTCATTGGTCGTTCTGAGGTCTTCGACTACCTACCATTTCCAATTACAACGATTAAGCCCACGCCAAACAGCGGGAGCGTCGTTGCTTTACTCTGGAAATGGTTTTGAGAGTGTCGAAGTTTCAGAACAACCAGATTAAGCTACTTCGCTTTTTCCTATTCTATGATGTGCATAAAACTATTATGCGGTTTATTTCATAGGCATTCTATTTCGTTAATACTTACTTTTCGTCAATAATCTGGGGACAAAGATACAACTTTTTCCATCATTCCACTAAAATATCGTACTTTTGTCCCCACCAATCTTTGAATTTTAAATCTTTAAATCAACCAATAATGAAAAAACTCACCTTATTAGTTATGGGCACAATCACCCTAATGGGCTGCAACCAACAACCAAAGCAGCCTGAACGCTATTCCGTCAAGGCTTACCCCGAGACGCGCATGGACACCACCGTCATTGACGACTACTTTGGCACAAAGGTCGCCGACCCGTACCGTTGGCTCGAAAACGACACCTCCGCCGAGACCGCGAAATGGGTCAAGGAACAGAATGAAGTCACGCAAGACTACCTCAGCCACATCCCCTTCCGCAGCGCCCTCAAGGACCGCCTCACGCAACTCGTGGACTACGAACGCTACGGCATGCCTTCGAAAAAACATGGCCGCTACATCTACTCGAAGAACGACGGCCTCCAGAACCAAAGCGTCATCTACATGCAGGAGACACTCGACGGCGAGCCTACCGTCTTATTAGACCCCAACAAACTTTCCGACGACGGCACCGTCTCGTTGGGCGGCATCAGTTTCTCCAACGACGGCAAATACATGGCCTACACCATCCAACGTAGCGGCTCCGACTGGGTCGAGATTTACGTGAAGGACATGGCCACCCTTGAACTCCTCCCCGACCACATCGAATGGGCCAAGTTCACGGGTGCCTCGTGGTACAAGGACGGCTTCTTCTATGCCGCCTACGACCGCCCAGAAGCTGGCAAGGAATTCAGTAACGTGAACGAAAACCATAAGATTTACTACCACAAACTCGGCACGCCGCAGGAGCAAGATGAACTCTTCTACTCCAATCCCGCCCAGCCGCGCTATTTCCACCAAGTGGACCTCACCGAGGATGAGCATTACATGTTCCTCTTCGAGAGCGGTCAAGGTGCAGGTAGCACGTTGTGGATCCGCGATATGCAAGACCCGAAGGGCAAATTCGTTCAAATTGCCTTCGATATGGACTACCAGTACAATCCCATCGACGTGATTGATGATGTGCTGTATATCTTCACCAACTACAACGCGCCCAAGGGCCGCATCTGCAAAGTCTCGGCTAAAGCTCCTCAGATGGAGAACTGGATGGATGTGATTCCCGAAAGCGAAAATGTCATTTCTGGCATCAACCTTGCCAAGGGCAAGATGATTGTCACTTACGACAAGGACGCTGCCAACCATGCCTACGTCTACACCATGGACGGCCAACAACTCCATGAGATTGCCTTACCGACCTACGGCGCCGTCGGCTTCAGCAGCAAATACGAAGAGCCTGAAGTTTTCTATGCCTTCACCTCTTTCGCCTTCCCGACCACGATTTACCAGTACAACATCGATGACAACACCTCGACCGTGTTCCGTGCGCCCGCCATCGACTTCAAGTCGGAGGACTACGTCACCGAGCAGGTCTTTGTCACCTCGAAAGATGGCACCAAGGTCCCGATGTTCTTGACCTACAAGAAAGGCTTGCAGAAAGACGGCACCAACCCGACCTTCCTTTACGGTTACGGTGGCTTCAACATCACCCTCAATCCGGGCTTCAGCACCTCACGCCTGCCCTTCATCGAGAACGGCGGCATCTATGCCCAGATGAACCTGCGTGGTGGCAACGAGTACGGCGAGGAATGGCACATCGCCGGCACCAAGTTGCAGAAGCAGAATGTCTTCGACGACTGCATCGCCTGCGCCGAATACCTTATTAACAACAATTACACCTCGCCGAAGTACTTGGCTTTGAATGGTGGCTCCAACGGAGGTCTGCTTGTGGGTGCTGTGGTCAACCAGCGTCCCGACCTCTTCGCCGTGGCCGTGCCGCAAGTCGGCGTGATGGACATGTTGCGTTACCACCTCTTCACCATCGGTTGGAACTGGGCCAGCGACTATGGCACCAGCGAGGATGACGAGGCCATGTTCAAGGCTTTGTATGCCTACTCGCCGCTGCACACCATCAAGAGCGGTGCTGACGTACACTATCCCGCCATCATGGTCACCACTGCCGACCACGACGACCGTGTGGTTCCCGCCCACTCGTTCAAGTATGCAGCTGCCTTGCAAGCTGCCCAGACTGGCGACCAGCCCAAAATCATCCGCATTGATACCAAGGCCGGTCACGGTGGCGGCAAGCCCATCTCCAAGGTTTTGGAAGAGCAGGCTGACATTTATTCGTTCATCCTGTATAACATGGGATTGACTTATCCTAAAGTCGTGAAATAATCACCGACTTTTATATACAGAAATCGCCCGTTAGGAACAATCCTGGCGGGCGGTTTTTTGTAAAACCATTCAAATAATTCAATCTAAAACAACAAAATATTCAAAAAATGTTGTTACTTTTGCGGTCAGAAAGAAATAGTAGATCAAAATGCACGGAGTATCCATCAATATCAATTTGCCGACTTATGGCAATTTCTCTCCTGAAGAACTTACTCGAAAAGTGAGGAATTTCGCAATGGAATTGGTGTCGCAAAAGGAAAGAAATACCGACACTCCACCATGCTGCTACACTGAGGATGAAGTGGAAAGACTTCTCAATGAGCGCATGCAAAGCATCGAAGATGGCACAGCCGAATTCGTTTCTCATAATGAGGTCAAGGCTCGTATCAAAGCGATGTTGGCATGAGAGAGATTCTATGGCTCAAGGAAGCAGAAGGCGAATTGGCTGCCATAGTTGATTATGTCCTTCAGAATCAAGGACAAAATGTGGCTTTGCAAGTTTACGACAACATCATTTCCCAAATTGATTTGTTGGCTGAGTTTCCCGAATTAGGTACTTCTGAATCAAAATTCAAATTCAAAGGCAAGCCTTTGCGAGTGCTTCATTCTCGGCATACAAGAGTATTCTATTCCATTCAAGAGACAAGAATTGATATCATACTGCTTTGGAATAATCGAATGGATGACAGAAAAATCAGGAAGTTTCTTTCTGAAAGAAATTAGTAGCAATAATTGAGAATTAAAAAATCTTTGTGACAAATCCAAAGAATCAACGTAGTTTAATCAATACCGATGAAAAGACTTTTACTTATCACTGCAATAATATTGTGCACGAGTTCCCTGTATGCACAAGAGCCCGTTTTTTTGCAAAAGGCATACGAGTTCCTAATCAAACGGGATGATGTCGACACAACGCGTATTTACCAACCCTCAAAAGCTTGTTTATCATTAGGTTTGTTGACTACGGGCCAAAAGGCAGGTTTCGATGTAGATGTCGACTTCAAAGTCAAATTTGATGATGCCAGTTCACTCGATGGCATTTCAAAATACAGTCTCAGCGAAAACCTTTGCAAGAAAATCGGCCTTGAAGTCGGTTATGGCAATGCAAGTTTCAACTATAGCCTTGAAGTGGGGCCTCGAAGCGCATGGAAAAAGAGTGCCTTCGGCTTGGGCATCATGGGCAAGTCGTGGGGCGCGAAGTTCAATTATTCCAAAATCACCAATCCTTTTATTTCTTCGTTGACTATTGGGCAAGAAGGTAATGAGGGCTACTTTCACGATGAAATCATCACCGAAGAAGCTGCCGTTTTGAAGAATTTTACCATTGACGGCTACTATGCCTTCAACAACAAGCGTTTCGCCTATCCTGCCGCCTATAAGATTGGTCTCATACAACGCCATACGGCAGGCTCCTGGATGCTGACGGCACGCTATATGCAAGGCAGCCTATACAACACCCCTGAGGCTTCTTGGGATTCCTACAACATGCTGGACTGCTTCTCCACCATGCAAGCTTCGGTAGGTGGAGGCTATTCGGTCAATTTCGTACTTTGGCATAAAGATCCCGTCGGACCTCGCGATGAAGGCCTGCGTAATCTCACCATTAATCTGACGGCTATGCCTGTGATTACATTTGCCAACTACCTGAAAACCACCGTCTACGAATTTGACCTTGATGAGGAAAATGATGAATTTCACCATACCGGAGAAAGGGTGTCTAAGATCTGGTGCTATCCCATGCCCAACTATATTGGCAGTGCCGCTGTTGGCCTTACCATGTGGCGGTTCTTTTTCTCCACCCAGTTCACCTACAATAGGTTCTATTTCCGTAGCCGCGACGCTTTCAATGCCAGCCAGATGGACATTCCCAATTACGTGGACGGCCTAAGTTTCAGAGGCACTTTCCACGACTGGATGCTAAAAGGAATATTGGTTTATAGGTTCTGAACCAATTATTCCAGCTACCAACAATATTTCACCACATACCAAATGGCCACAAACTGTTCGATGGTGACATTGTCGGATAGGGTGAAATCGACATCCGACGAATAACTGGAGTTGTCTTTATACACTTTGAGACCTTTCTTGTTGGCAAAAATGTCTGATGTATAGCTTGAATTGCCTTTGTAAAGCTTGCCATCCTTGACGGTGAAAACAACATCGGATGAATACGATGATGACCCTCTATAGACTTTACCATCCCTGATGGTGAACAGTATATCACTACGGTAGGTGGAATTGTTCTTGTACACCTTGTTGTCGTCAATTCGGCAGAGGATATCGGAGTTGTATGAGGAATTGCCTTTATACACTTTATTATCCCTCAAGTTGCATATCACATCGCTGCTGTATGAGGAATTTCCTTTATACACTTTCACTTGGGCGAAACTACTGATAAAAGCCAAACAGAAGCATACGGTCAACAAGGTTCTCTGATAGTGTTTTTTCATGGTAGTCGAACAAGCATTTTACTCTGCAAAAGTAGATAATACAAAAGTATCTCGCTACTTTGAGGAAGATTATTTTTCTGTCATCCCCAAAACATACTCTTCAATGTTCCCTCGGGCCTCGGTCATACCCAACTTCTTGCGGATACTTGTGCGGGCTTTGCCGATCATCGCGGATGACACATCCAAAATGTCAGCCACTTCCTTCACTGAAAATGGCATCATCGATAATATGCAGACCTTGAATTCACTATCGGTCATAGCAGGTTGGTTGCTCTTGATGCGTTGAACCACATCGGGATAAACCTTGTTGTATTCTTCAAAGATGGCGTCATAGGTATTGTCGGCCTCGTGACCGCAAACACATGACTTCAGTTTATCGAATGAGGTCTTGTCGATGTCCATGTTTTTGCCAATCAAGAAGACCTTGTAAATCATCATTGCCTTTCGGAAAAGATTGTCGCGGTTGGTCTCTGCCATAGTTTCATACTCCTGTTGCAGACGGCTGATGTCCAAGTTCAACTCTGCTATGGTCGCTCGTTTTTGCGCCGAACGGTATAACAAGAAAAAGACGAACGCAACCAAGGCTATCAAAACCAACGAAATGACAATGATTATCTTACGTCGGCGAAGAAACACTGAAATCATGTTCTCGCTATGGTCCAAGTCGCCATTCAAGGTTGAAATGGTCGTCTGCACTTTTTCCATCAGTTTGATGTCCTCGCTCGACCTTGCCGTGACAATGGCCTCATTTAAAGCCGCCATGGCCGAGTCGAAGTTGTTTTGCTGCCAATAGACGCAACCGCTGTAAAGGGCCGACAAGGTCTTCATCTCTGCATCGTCAGATAGGTTGAAATAACGCCGTGCTTGAAAGATGGAGGTGTCCTGTGAGATGTCTTCTCCCCTGCTGAACTTGCTTTCGATTTCAAGCACCGTCCGTTCCATATTGTCCATGTCGGACTTCATATTGCAAGCCGCCAAAAGGCATATCAGCACAAAGGCCAACCAACATCTTGATTTGTATAGCAAATTCAGCATCGTCTCAACGATTCAACAATTCAACAACGCAACAATTTAACAATTATTGCCCACCCTTCTCACCCGCCGTCTGCGCCTCGTTTTCCAATTCGACATTCCCGAAACGCAAAGTGAAACCCACGCAGAGATAGGTGGAGTTGGTTCGCATGGTCGAAGTGCCTTGCATCACGGGATTCGTATAGGTATTGTTGTATCGCTTCAAACCGAAGAGGTCGTAACCGTTAACAAACACCGACAACTTATGATCAAAGAAATCGGTGCGCAAACCGCAGTCGATGGAATAATTCGCGCCCACCTCCTGAAACAGTGTCTGCACTGGAGAGGTGTAACGGCCGGAAGCATGGATTTCCAAGCGATTCCATAGTTTGGCCCACGCGCTAAGTTGTAGACTGTATGACCATAACTCGCTTGGTTTCATTTCAGAAAAGCCATAATCGGACTCAAGATAAGAATCGTACAAATTGGCATAAAACCGTAGATTGAACATCCCGCTTGGGCGATACATCATATTGAATTCCCCACCTGCCGTGTAGGACCGCCCCACATTAACTGGTTTTGTAAAGAACACCGTCCTGCCGAAATGCTCATGATATCCCGACTCGTAACTCGTGTTGATGTCGTTCTTCTTGCCTTTGTAATAGCCTGTAAGTCCCACCGAACCAAAGTCATCCCAATACTTTGTCCAACTCGCTTCCAGATTTTGTGTGTAAATCGGTTCCAAATAAGGATTGCCAGTAGTATACATTTCTATGTCATATTGGTTAAAAGGAGAGAGTTGCACCGCCGTAGGATGCTTGATTTTCATGGAATAA
>JAEEGF010886500.1_pt1 | contig 10051 bp, 5 predicted proteins | sample 9134171 | NCBI WGS metagenome assembly JAEEGF01 (sample SAMN16246542, study PRJNA631951) | gut metagenome | biome: gut microbiome; feature: rumen; material: AP-attached | host: Bos | place: Iran: Karaj | collected 2018-10 | reverse complement strand
TTTCAAGGAAATATTATCGAAAATAAAGGCTGTTGTCTTTGATATAGATGGAGTTTTGTCGTCATCGACTGTAAACATAAACGAGGTGGGATATTTGCAACGCACAACAAGCGTAAAGGACGGATTTGCAATAAAATGTGCTATCCGTAAGGGACTTGTAGTTGCGATAATTTCAGGCGGTTTTTGCGAAAAAACAATGATACGCTACAAGAATCTTGGCGTAGAGGATGTGATAATGGGTAGCGTATGGAAAACAGAAGACCTTGAAAACCTAAAGAAAAAGTACAACCTCAGAAACGAGGAAATCCTTTACATGGGTGACGATATTCCCGACTTCCAGATAATGAAAATGGTTGGATTGCCTTGTTGCCCTGTTGATGCTGCCGATGAGATAAAGGAGATAGCTCTTTATGTTTCCGACAGGAAAGGGGGCGAGGGCTGTGTGCGCGATGTAATAGAGCAGGTTATGCGTGTGCAGAAGACTTGGCTTGATGAAGAAAGTTTTGCTGCATATTGATTATGAGGCTAAAAAAGATTTTGCTGTCGGTTTTGTTGGTACTGTTTGCTGTCGCTTTGGTGGCTCAGAAAAACAGCTGGGACGGGTGGAGAATGAAGCCACGCGGTGAAATCAGAATGCTAAATTTTTTCGTCAACATTATATATGATGTAAATCCAGAACGCGAAAAGCCTTTCGCTAAGGTGCACCATTGGAATACGGTATTGTTGGAGAGCATTAACCAGAATCCTCCCGACTATTTGTTGCGACTGATGGATACGGTCTATAATGCAAAACACCTTTATGGTTGTATTACAAGGCTATATGGAGAGTCGTCGTTTGATGAACTGCAGATTACTGGCGATTTTGTCATTGTGAATATAAAGGAGAGCCGAGTGTTGAAATTAGGAAGTTTCAACGAAAGCAATATTGAGAAAGCTGCTATCGGTTTCATCAACGAGCAGGGCGGTTTACAAACCATGTACGGGCACAATGATATTTCGTATTATGATGTAAATGGATCGGGGAAAATAGGTTTCATACAATTTTTCTTTCGTAACATAACTAGGGAATATGGAGGGGACAATGCTGGTAGCGGTTACTTTTCGACATCATTGTTGAGCGGGCAGAAACTGCTGATAAACGGTTCATATTATACGTTTTCGGGGATAGGTACAGCCCAATGTGTTGGGACAAACGATGTCTCGCAGAATCCCACTGGTATAGTGCAACACGAAATATCACATTCCTTTTTTGGCCCAAATTCATTTCATACTTCAGGCGGTAATCATAGGCATTCATCAGAGTACATGCCTTTTTTGCCAATTCAAGGTGGGTATGGTCTTATGGGAGGGGCTGGTTCAGCTTTGGTGTCGTGCAATGGGTATGAGCGGTGGCGAATGCATTGGCTTCATGAAAGCAACCGAAATGCAAACGGTTGGTGGATTGTGGCCCGTGATACGAATGATAGGCCTATAAATGCCGACATATCAAAGTCAGATGGCGCTCAAACTTTTATACTTCGTGACTTTGTGACATACGGTGATGCTGTGCGGATAAAACTTCCTTATAAAGATAGTGATAACTCGTCTAACCAGTACATCTGGATAGAAAATCATCAGTCGGGCAGGAATGGCAAATTGGATTTCCTGCAGTATGCCAACGAGAGCGAATGCAGACCTCAGCATGTGGCGGGTGTATATGCCTACTATCAGGTAGGTCGAGATGTGCTCAGCGGCAAGGATCAGGAAGTTTATACAACTAACGATCGCGACAATTTGAGGGTTATTCCAGCCGAAGGATATTGGAATTATAAGAGGCTTCGTGCTGATACAGCCTACAACATGAGGTGCATATCTTGGTCGTTGCATGATTATTATTCTGTTAGGGGCGAGCAGAATCCGTTTTGTGGTACTCATGATATGGAAACTCACTACGATGTGCCAGACGATGTGTCATTTATAACAAGTGCTTACGAAAAGTGGATTTCGCGTAAAAATATCAATGGAATGTCCATAGATAGTCTTGTAGGGAATGGCGATACCCGTGATATGTTTTGTATGCATACTCGGCTTAATATGGGGACCAATCCAAGTACCTGTAATGTCAAGACATTCTACAATTCGATGACAACAGGTAAGTGCCAGTATGCGGCTCATCTTTCGCGCAATACGCAGACTACATATCTTACCGGACTTGGCATAGAAATTACTCCGCTCGACAATGGCCGTTATCGTATAGACGTGCGCTGGGACGATTACGACATCACCAACGATGCGATTTGGACAGGCCGTATATCGCTTAAGGAAAAGGCTAGGCTTGCTCCGAAAAAGTCCATAACCTTAACGCAGAACCTTACTGTTGCGCAGCCAATGCGCGATAGCATAACCAATCTTTTTGCTCCGCCAACATCGTTTATCTGTGAGCGTGGATCCGAGTTTGTGCAGGAGAGAGGTAGTGTGGTAAGTGTGGAAGAAATGAGTAGCATTGTTATCGAGGAGGGCTGTGTATATCGCTTGGAACCAAAGTCGAAACTGAAAATAGACAGGTCATCAAAGCTTATTGTAAATGGTACGCTCATAGTTGGTGATGGTGCACAGGTGTTTGCAAAATCCAAGAACGGAATTGTAAATAATGGCGGAAATATTGTAATTGAGGGCAAGGGCAAAGTTAAGTAGTGCCTTAAATTTTGTTCAAAAAAAATCGTTATTCAAACCAAAACACACAAAATTAATCTTAACTTTGTGGCTTATTTGATAACAAAAAAAACATATACCATGTCGAAGGAAAACATAGAATTTTCGGATGCTAAAACATTAGGTCTCAACGAAGAAGAATTTGAAAAGATAAAACAACTGCTTGGCAGGACACCGAACTACACCGAGCTAAGCATCTACTCTGTAATGTGGAGCGAACATGCCTCGTACAAGAACTCAATCCGCTGGATTAAGACTTTGCCACGTAAGGGCGGTTGCTTACTTACTGGTGCTGGTGAAGAAAACGCAGGTTTGGTTGATATAGGCAACGGACTTGCTTGTGCTTTCAAGATTGAATCGCACAACCACCCGTCGGCAGTAGAACCATATCAGGGTGCTGCAACAGGCGTTGGCGGTATCAACCGCGACATTTTCACAATGGGTGCCCGTCCAGTTGCTCAGCTGAACTCACTGCGTTTCGGTAATATCCAAAACGAACATACAAAATGGTTGCTCCGCCGCGTCGTTAAGGGAATCGGCGACTATGGCAATGCTTTCGGCGTTCCGGTTCTTGGCGGTGAAGTCAATTTCGACGAATCGTACAACACCAACCCGCTTGTAAACGCAATGTCGGTAGGTATCATGGACAAGAACGACATGATTTCGGCAATCGCAAAGGGCAAGGGCAATCCAATATACATCGTTGGTTCTTCAACTGGCAAGGACGGTATCCACGGTGCTACATTCGCATCTGCCGACCTTACCGAAGATTCTGCCGACGACATTCCATCAATCCAGGTTGGCGACCCGTTCCAGGAAAAACTTTTGCTCGAAGCTTCGTTGGAACTTGCTAAGACCGATGCAATAGTCGGTATGCAGGATATGGGTGCCGCTGGTATTATCTGCTCGACCTCCGAAATGTCGGCAAAGGGCGAAAGCGGTATGAACATCGACCTTTCGCTTGTTCCTCTGCGCCAGAACAACATGGAAGCATGGGAAATCCTTCTTTCTGAATCGCAGGAACGTATGCTTGTCTGCATAAAGAAGGGCAAGGAACATATCGTTGAAGAAATATTTGCAAAGTGGGACCTCAACTGCGCACGTATCGGTGAAGTTATCGACGAGGACAAGCTCATCTTCTCGTACAAGGGTGAAGTTGTTGCTGAAGTTCCTGCCGAAAGCCTTGTTCTTGGCGGTGGCGCTCCGGTTTACGAACGCGAATATGTTGAGCCGGAATTCATGAAGGACTACAAGCACTTTGACATAAATTCAATTCCAGAGGAAGATGTTGACCTGCACGATGTTGCAACATTCCTTACAGGACATCCGAACATCGCTTCGAAGCGCTGGGTTTACGAACAGTACGACTCGATGGTTCGCACAGTAAACATGACCACCAACAAGCCCTCGGATGCTGGCATGGTAAACGTAAAGGGTACCAACACTGCACTTGCACTCACAACCGACTGCAACAGCCGTTACGTGAAGGCTGACCCAGAAAAGGGTACCGCAATAGCAGTTGCTGAAGCTGCTCGCAACATTGCCTGCACAGGTGCAAAGCCAGTTGCAATCACCGACTGCATGAATTTCGGTTCGCCATACAATCCACAGGCTTACTGGCAGTTTGTAATGTCTATCAAGGGTATGGGCGAAGCTTGCCGTGCTTTCGACACTCCAGTTACTGGCGGAAACGTATCGTTCTACAACCAAACCACAATCGCTGGCAAGACCGAACCTGTTGACCCGACTCCAGTAATCGGTATGCTCGGTATTTTGCCCGACAAGGCAAACCACACTCCGCTGTGCTTCGATAAGAAGGGCGACGTAATATATTTGATAGGTGAAAGTGCGGATGATATCAACTGCTCCGAATACCTATATTCATATCATAGGGTTAAGAAGTCGCCAGCGCCGAAGTTCGACCTCGATTTTGAAGTAAAACTGTCAAAACTGTTGCAGGTTCTTGCTGCAAAGAAACTTGTAAAGTCGATGCACGATGTTTCTGACGGCGGTCTGTACATCACTTTGCTCGAGGCCGCAATGCCAAACAACCTTGGCTTCGACATCACAACCGCTAGCGAATTCCGTACCGATGCCTTCCTGTTCGGTGAATCGCAGGGCCGAGTTGTTGTTTCGATGAACGAAGACCAAGAGGACGATTTTGTTGACTTCATGATGAAGGAAAAGATTCCGTTCTCGCTGCTCGGTCACGTTACCAAGGGCGAACTCAGAATCGACGACGAGTCTTTCGGCTTCATTAAGGATGCCAAGGAATTGTACGACAATGCCATCGGCAAGATAATGGAAAAATAATTAATTGATAATACGATGAAACCTGGTGTAAAGAAAGCCATTAAAATTCCGTGCATAATATTAGGAGTAATCCTAGTTCTGCTCATTATCGTGAATTTCATAGCAGGTCCGATAGCAAAGAGTTACATCAACAACCACTGCAAGGAACTTTGCGGACGTACAGTAACGGTCGAGAAGATAAGAACCAACCTGTTTGTCGGCAAGGTGAAAATCATGGGATTGACGATGATGGAACTGAACGACAAGGACGAGTTCTGCTCGTTCGATACGCTTATCGTGAAGATAAATCCGTTCAAGCTCATCAGCAACGAGGTTAAGCTCAACGAGATAACCCTTATCAATCCCAAGGCAGTGATTATACAGGATGGTGATGCGTTTAACTTCGACAGCCTTATCGACTTCTATGCTTCCGATGAGGAAGAACCGGAGGAAGAGGACAGTACCAACTGGATTATCAACTTGAACGACATTACCCTGAAGGGTGGTGAAGTTGACTATCGCGATGTTGCAATAGGCAGTCAGTTTGATATGGGCAACTTGCAGCTCGAAATTCCGCATATCTACTTCAGCGGCGAAAATACCGATGTTGGCATCAACCTCGACTTTGCCGAAGGCGGAAGACTTGGTCTGCAGGTGGCATACGGAATGGAAAACGGCAAATACGACCTCGACATCGATCTCGAGGATTTCTCGTTGGCACCAGTTTTCCCGTATCTCAAGGAAAGCATGAATGTTTCATCGTTCGACGGCAAACTCACATCCAAGATTTCTGTCAAGGGTTCAACCGAGCATATAATGAACATTATTGCAAGTGGTGATGTTGAAATAAACGATATCGTACTGAAGGATTTGGAAGAAAATGATGTCATCACAGCCAACAAGATAAAGGTTGGAATCGATAAGATTGATACAGAAAAGAACCTCTTTGCATTCAACGAGATACTAATCGATGGAATAAAGACCGAATACATTATCTACGACACTCTGCACGACAACATCGACAAGCTTTTAATTGAAGATAGTGCCGATGAAGAAGAGGACAAATCAGAGTCAGATGACGGTGATATGAATTTGACAATCAAGAAGTTCACTCTTGATAACTCCAGCATTGTATATACCGACAACTCCTTGCTTGAGAAGTTTGTACTACCAATAACAAACATCAATGTAAGTGCCAACAACCTGAACCTTGTTTCGCAGTTCGACGCAAAGCTGAAGGCACAGGTCGGCGACAAGGGCGAACTTAAAGGCTCGTTCGATGGCTCTTTATCCAACTTCTCGAACATGAAGCTCAATATTTTCCTGAAAAACATAAAGTTGAAGGACATGTCGCCATATTGTGTACACTATACGGCATACCCAATTAGCGATGGTATCCTTTCTTTGTCGAGTATAAGCACAATCACGAACAATTACCTTAATAGCTCCAACGAACTAAACATTCTTAACTGCACGATTGAAAAGAAGCGCAAAGATGTGAAGGCTGAGTACGGCAACATCCCGTTGAAGGCTGGTCTGTACATTTTGTCCGACAGGAACAAAAAGATTTCAATCGATCTGCCTGTAACTGGCAACATCGACGACCCGACGTTCAAGATCGGAAAGATTATATGGAAGACTTTCTGCAACCTTATGGTGAAGATTGCCACAAGCCCGTTTGATGCATTCAAGAAGGAAGGTGGTGTAGATAACTTCAGGGATATGTACATGGACATTACCGACCGTAGCCTTACCGTTGAGAATTATCAGCAGCTTAACAAATTGTCGGAAGAACTGAAAGACATAATCTCAAGTAAGCCTGATGTAAAAATGTCAATAACTCAGTCGCTTGACAAGACTACCAATTTGAATCAGATTGCACTTTTCAGATTGAAACTGGATTATTTCCTTGAAGCAAACGATAAGAATCGTGAGGATCTTACCGTTGAGGAATATAAGGCAATTCAAGCGATAAAGGACAAGGACCCGAGGCTAATAGAATACGCTAAGAATAGGGCAAATGTTAGAAATACAACCGAAGCTGCAATGAAGTTATATTCTAATTCGGAAATCGAAGGTATGTATAAGATGATGAATAGCATGCGCGAGAAGAACTTGAGAGAATACTTTATCGGTCAAGGCATTCTGGCAGACAAGCTGACATTCCTTGCTACCGACGAAGCTAGTCCCGACAAGAACCGAATTACTATCAAGTTTGGTATGGATTTACCCGACAATGTCAATGATATTGAATTGGAAGCCGAATAGAAAATTAAGGCAGTTATAGAAGCTAAGGCAAGCGATTATTTTCTTGAGGCAACTGATGAAAATTGATTTGCCAGACAAATGCTAACGGCATAATATTGGACGAGGATGAAAAAAGAAATGATACCCTTCATTTCTTTTTTCATTATAGAAATATGTAATACCTTTGCATCACAAGAATCAACATAACGTCATGAAATCGAAAATAATAATATTCTCGCTCGCATTTTTCCTCGTAGCTTGCAGTACACCAGAACCTACCGAACTGAAAATTCAGGAAAACGATGAATGTATGCTCAACAATCCATCGCAGATTGCAAGCGCAAACGACAGCGCTATTTGCATAATTGACCGCACTCGCGCCTACCAAATCGACACTCGCTCTGGAATGATAAATAGCATTGGCTTTGACGAGGTTTCGCACGATTTTGCTGAGTTTTTGTCGAAAATAAGCGGTCAGCCGCTTACCGACAGTACACCAATACAACCACTTGCATTGCTTGGCTACGGCGGTAGCAATGCCAATGCATTGTACGCATATCCGTTGCCAGTGATGGATACAATGGGATACATGATAATTCCTGCTGCTATTTTCAATAATGGTAATGACTTCAAGATCTTGTTTGACGACAAGGGCGGAATAGCTTCCAATGTGCCACAGGGAAATTTCCAGTATTTCCTTTCCGACAGCATTGTAATTACAAACAGCGCATCGCAATACGAACGGGCACAAACACCCGACAATATTCCAAGCCTAATGCTTTTTGTAAAGCAAAAATCCAACGAGTTTGTTCTGCAAAAAATTATAGATCTGCCACGTCGCGAATCGGAGAATATGGCTGCCGAAGGCAACGTGATGAATTCGATTTACACATACGTTTCGCAGCCAAGGTTTTATACCTACGGTGGAAAAATTTACGCTTCGGTAGCGGGTTCGGTTTTCGAAATCGGTAAGGACGGAAACGCAACAAAAATCACAGAATCGAGCAGAACAATATATGCCTTTATGGTTGACGACAAGGGATTTACTACTGTTGAAGGAACGGAAGGCAACTATGGCAAAATCGTTGAATATGGCCTAGATGGCAAAGTCGAAGACGAGCGCGAATTTCCGCTTGCCAGCGATTGCAAATGCAAGTGCTGCAAATACATAAATGGCAAACTGTATGTCATCTATTTCAAAGGACAAAACTTTTATCTTGCAACAATCTGATATGCGCAAGTGCTTCATAATACTATTTTTATTGCTTGTCGTGTGTTTTGCAGCAAAAGCGCAAAACGATACGATAATGGTTGACAGCACTTTAAATGCCGCTGATTTGCAGATTAATTCGGACACAACAAATATTAGACAACCAAGCGCATTCGTCCAATCTTGGCGGAGACCTTGTACCGACGTAAGCGTACATAAATTTCGTGCCACTGGGCTTATTGCACCTGTTTTGCTTTTTTCTGCAGGAGCCACAATAGCATTTACACCAAAACTGAATACAAGCATTGACCTTGAATTTCGCAACCTAATGCAACGTAACGGACATAAGCACATCTTTTTTGAGGATTACGTAGTGTGTTTGCCTGTGGTCGCTACATACGGACTGAATCTTTGTGGACTGAAAGGCAAGCACGGATATCGCGACCTTACAACCCTTACCGCTGCTTCGTACATAATAGCGTATGGAATTGCTCTGCCGATGAAATATGGAATTGACAGGATGCGCCCCAATGGTGACCACTTCAGTTTTCCTTCGGGACATACCATAGCGGCCTTTACTGGAGCCGAAATACTGAGGCGCGAGTTCAAGGATTATCCTGTTGTCGGAATTGTAGGATATATTGTGGCTACGGGAGTGGGATTTATGCGTATATACAACAATAAACACTGGGTAAGCGATGTTCTTGCTGGAGCAGGAATTGGAATTTTAAGCACAAGCATAACATACTGGCTTGCATCGTATATAAACTCAAATAAAGAAGCAAGAAAGAAGAGAAAAACACAAAGAGCAGACAGATAAAATGGACTTTAGAACAAATATAGACATCCCGAAATTTTCATTCGACATTTCGCACAACAACAAATGCCTTTTTATCGGTTCGTGTTTTGCCGAAAACATTGGTAATAAGCTAGCCACAACAAAAATCCGCACATCGGTAAACCCAACTGGCATACTTTATAATCCGCTTTCGATATGCAAAAGCATAAAAAATGCACTTTCGGGCAGAAAATATGGCGATGTTGATGTTTTCTTGTCGGGCGGAGCATGGAACAGTTTCGATTTTCATAGCCGTTTTTCGAATGTTGACAAAAATGTTTGCATCGAAAACATAAATTCGGCTTTGCAAATGCTGAAACAAGAAATCGAAACGGCCGACATTATGTTTGTAACTTTCGGTACAGCTTACGTTTATGAACTTGCTGGAACTGGGAAAATTGTCTGCAACTGCCACAAGCAACCCGAAAAGCATTTCAACCGTCGACTGCTGAATGTTTCTGAAATTGTTGAATCGTGGACGGAATGCATTGGAGAAATAGCAGATGTCAATCCAAAACTTCGCATTGTTTTCACTGTAAGTCCCATCCGTCATTGGCGTGATGGTGCGCACCAGAACCTGATTAGCAAATCAACGTTGCACCTTGCAATAAACGAACTGAATGCGAAATTCCAGAATACAAATTATTTTCCTGCCTACGAAATTATGATGGACGAACTGCGCGACTATCGTTTCTACGCTGTCGACATGGTTCACCCATCCGAAACTGCGGTGCAGTACATCTGGGAACGCTTTGGTGATGCATTATTCTCTG
>JAEEGF010165652.1_pt1 | contig 10051 bp, 6 predicted proteins | sample 9134171 | NCBI WGS metagenome assembly JAEEGF01 (sample SAMN16246542, study PRJNA631951) | gut metagenome | biome: gut microbiome; feature: rumen; material: AP-attached | host: Bos | place: Iran: Karaj | collected 2018-10 | reverse complement strand
TCGCCAATATCCTCGCCAGCGCGGCATCGTGAAACGAAATCGAGCCATTCTTTATCGTACGCGTCAAATCGTTTCACATTCCATTGGGCAACATCATCTGACAATTCGTATGTATTAAGCCACGCTTGCTGTCCTCTACGTTTGAAGCGTAAGGCGTATTTTTCAGCCTGTTCATAAATAGACGTAAGATAGAAGCCTCGACCGAAATCAAGATAGTTTCTTGAGTGAGACGTATCGGGTTTATCGACAATCATATTTGAAGAATGATATAGTCTCATGCTGGCAAAACTCCTTTCTCTTTCATATAACTAATCAAATCTTCCATCAGATAACGCGAACTGAAAGTGTGAAGCACATCGTAGGACGGGACTATGTATCCGTACAATATTCCCGATTTATTCAGGCGTGAATAAACATCTCTCTGCGACAACTTTAATTGTGCCGAGAGTTTTGTTATGCAATATGTTACAAATTCCAACGTATTCTTATTCATACCTCAATAACTCCAAGAAACAAAGCGTCAGTAACGCCTTTTAGTATGTAGCTGCATATGCAATAAAAAATGCATACTGCAAGAACAAAGGTAGAAAATATTATCGTATTTTTTATGTATTTGCCATGGACTTCATTCCATCCCGGATTTCCTCGTTGTGGCGGAGATGTTGAGAAACATGTGAAAAAGGAATCAAGTGTTCCCTCTATTTTTGCTAACTTGCAGACTAGTTTTAATAGTCTCATAAAAGCAATGAAAAAGATAGTTTTTTCTCTTGTGCTGTCGATTATGGAGACGTTCGTCTCTGCGCAGATTTATGTGTGGAAAGACGGCAACGTGCTGTTGGAGAACCCGGACAGCGTCACGTTTGTCGAGCCTGACTTGGGGCTGCAGGTTACTGATGAGGTCAGCAACGGACTCATGAGCTTCAAGTATCAGACCAAGGACAACAATGGCATGCCAATATGGATGTCGGCTACGCTGCAGCTCACTCCAGCCCAGCTGTCGAGCAAGCGCGTGGGCAAGATGGCGATGTATAACCATTACTCCATAATGAGCGCCGACGAGGCTCCCACAGCAGGCAAGAGCGACCTTCAGCTTGCGCCTTATGCGATGGGAATGGCTGTTGTCAGTGCGGACTGCCAGGGATTCGGCGAGACCGACAACATGATGCAGGCGTACTGCTTCGGCGAGGCTAACGCACGCGCGTCCATCGATGCGCTGCTTGCTGCCCGCGAATGGCTGCTCTCTGAGGGCTACACGCTGGGCGACACTATCCTGAACTACGGATATTCGCAGGGCGGACAGACCACGGTGGCGGCTGTAAAGCTGTCGCAGAGCGATGAGTATCGCGGACGGGTGCATTTCACCAAGAGCATTGCCGCTGCCGGTCCGCACGACTTGCAGCTGACGTACCGCAACTTTATTGAGAACGAGACGCTTGGCATGCCTCAGGCGCTGGCTCTGACGATAATCGCAAACAACGAGTTGCTCGGGCTGGGGCTCAAGTACAGCGACATATTCCAGAAACCGCTTTCCGACCATTGGAAGGGCTGGTTCTTGTCGAAGAAGTTCAGTTCTGACGAAATCAGCGACCTCATAGGCACCAATGAAATCGCGAGAATCATGAAGCCTGCTTATCTCGACGTCAATTCGGAAGAGACGCAGACGCTGCTGAACGCAGTGAAGGTCCACGACCTGACTTCGGGATGGACACCGGACGCCGACACTGATATACTGATAATGCATTCGCAGAACGACGACGTTGTGCCTTACGCCAACTCGGAGAAACTGTATCAGTTCTTCGTCAATGCCGGTGTGCAGAACGTGCAGTTCGACAATACATATCTCAAGAATGACCACGAAACCTCTGGCACGGATTTCTTCTTGTATTTGGTAACTAAGTTCCTGCCTAAGTGGTAGAGGACAGGCATGAAATGAAAAAGGGCTGAAATCTGAATTTCAGCCCTTTTCTCATATAGTGGACAAGTGTGTTATTTCACTTCGTCGAGGTCCTTTGTGTTCTCGTACACATCTTCCTGCGAGAACTCGTAGTTTTGGAGTTTTCCGCTCAGGTACATGTCGTACGCAGTCATGTCGATGAGTCCGTGTCCGCTCAGGTTGAACAGTATGACTTTGGACTCGCCGCTCTCCTTGCACTTCTTAGCCTCGTTTACGGCTGCGGCTATTGCGTGGCATGACTCTGGCGCAGGTATTATGCCTTCGGACTGAGCGAAGAGCATTCCTGCCTCGAACGACTCCAGCTGCTTGATGTCAACAGCAGACATCAGCTTGTCCTCGAGGAGCTGCGAAACGATGGTTCCGGCGCCGTGGTAACGCAAGCCGCCGGCGTGTATGTTGGCAGGCATGAACTTGTGTCCGAGCGTGTACATAGGCAGCAGCGGCGTGTATCCAGCCACATCGCCGAAGTCGTAGCGGAACACTCCGTGTGTGAGCTTAGGGCATGAGGCAGGCTCAGCGGCGATGAATTGTGTCTTCTTGCCGTCGAGTATGTTGTGGCGCAGGAATGGGAATGCCAGTCCGCCGAAGTTCGAGCCTCCGCCGAAGCATGCGATGACAACGTCAGGGTATTCGCCGGCCATTTCCATCTGCTTCTCCGCCTCCAGTCCGATGATGGTCTGGTGCAGAGTCACGTGGTTGAGCACCGAGCCTAATGTGTACTTGCAGTTAGGCGTCTTCATTGCCATCTCGACAGCCTCGGAGATAGCTGTTCCGAGCGAGCCGCAGTTCTCTGGGTCCTTGGCCAGGATTGCGCGTCCGCATTCAGTTACTTCAGAAGGCGATGCGTAGATAGTCGCGCCGAAAGTCTGCATCATCGACTTTCTGTAAGGCTTCTGCAGGTATGAGATTTTCACCTGGAAGACTTTCGCCTCGATGTCGAACACCTTTGCGGCATACGATAGGGCAGTTCCCCATTGTCCGGCTCCGGTCTCGGTAGTGACATGTTTCACGCCTTCCTTTTTGCAGTAATAAGCCTGAGGGAGAGCCGAGTTGAGCTTGTGCGAGCCCACTGGGCTTACGCTTTCGTTCTTGAAGTATATGTGGGCAGGTGTGTCCAGCGCCTTCTCCAGTCCGTATGCACGCACGAGCGGTGTGCTGCGGTAGTTCTTGTATCTGTCAAGCACTTCCTCTGGTATGTCAATCCATGCGTCCTTCTGGTTAAGCTCTTGCTTAGAGACTTCTGTGCAGAAGATGTGTGAGAGGTCCTCTACCGAGAGAGGCTGCTTGTTCTGCGGATTTCTTGGCAGCATAGGCTTGTTCACCATGTCCGCCTGTATGTTGTACCATTGTGTTGGTATCTGATCCTCTGTTAATATAAATCGCTTCTGTTTGCTCATTATTCTTTGTGTATGTGTGTTTGTTTTATTGTCTGATATATCTTACTCCCACTCGATAGTTGCTGGTGGCTTTGATGATATGTCGTAAACAACTCTGTTGACGCCTTTCACCTTGTTGATGATCTCGTTAGAGACTTTCGCCAGGAATTCGTAAGGCAGGTGAGCCCAGTCTGCAGTCATTGCGTCGGCCGATGTCACAGCGCGTAGAGCCACAGTGTTCTCGTATGTTCTCTCGTCGCCCATCACGCCTACTGATCTGATAGGCAGCAGTATAGTTCCAGCCTGCCAAACCTTGTCGTAGAGTCCGTTCTCCTTCAGTCCGCGGATGTAGATGTCGTCTGCGTCTTGCAGTATGCGCACCTTCTCTGGTGTTATGTCGCCCAGGATTCTGATTCCGAGTCCAGGTCCAGGGAAAGGGTGTCTGTTTATCAGGTTTTCTGGCATTCCGAGCTCTCTGCCGACTCTTCTCACCTCATCCTTGAACAATAATCTCAGAGGCTCCACAAGCTGCAGTTTCATGTCTTTAGGCAGTCCGCCGACGTTGTGGTGGCTCTTTATTGTCATTCCGGTTATGCTCAATGATTCTATTACGTCAGGATAAATTGTTCCTTGACCTAACCATTTCACATCTTCTATCTTTTTTGCTTCTTCATTAAAGATGTCGATAAATCCCTTGCCGATTATTTTTCTCTTCTTCTCAGGGTCTGTAACGCCTTTCAGCTCGCTGTAGAATTTTTCCTTTGCATCTATGCCTTTTACGTTAAGTCCGAGCACTTCATAGTCTCTCAGCACGTCTTCAAACTCGTTCTTTCTCAGCAATCCGTTGTTTACAAATACGCATGTCAGCTTGTCTCCTATGGCTTTGTTCAGTAATACCGCTGTTACTGATGAGTCCACACCGCCTGACAGTGCCAGCACAACCTTGTCATTGCCAAGTTTCTCTTTCAGCTTTCCTACCGTTTCCTCTATGAATGATGCTGGGTTCCAGTCTTTCTTGCATCCGCAGATGTTGAGGAAGTTGTCCAGAATCAGGTTTCCGCACTCCGAGTGGAACACTTCAGGGTGGAACTGCACAGCCCATGTCTGCTCGCCCTTGATGCGGTATGACGCAATGGCTACGCTCTCTGTGCTAGCGATTATCTCTCCGTTCTGTGGCAGCTTTGTGATTGTGTCACCGTGCGACATCCATACCTGTGCGCCCTTCTCGATGCCTTTGAGCAGCGGGTCCTCGTTGTTCACCTTCATGAGGTTGGCACGTCCGTACTCTCTTGTGTTGGCAGGCTCGACAGCGCCGCCGTTGCTGTAGGCTATGAACTGCGCTCCGTAGCAGATACCCAGCAGTGGATACTTGTTCTTTATGTTGCTCAGGTCGGTCTTGAACCCGTTAGCGTCATGAACCGAAAAAGGTGAGCCGGAAAGAATCACACCCTTGATGCCTTCCTCGTTTCCGAATGGGAACTTGTTGTAAGGCAGAATCTCGCAATAAGTGTTCAAATCGCGGATTCTTCGTGCGATAAGCTGTGTTGTCTGTGAACCGAAGTCCAGTATGATAATTTTCTCTCGCATGGTAATTATTTATTTTGATTTATGATTTCAGAATGAATATGTGAGTCCCACTAAGCCGTTGATGCCGTTCACCTCATAGCAGTACCACTGCTCGTAGTGGCGGTGCAGTATGTTGTTCAGCTTCAGGAACAGGCTCAGCTTGCTGTTGTAGTTGTAGTAGAATCCCAAGTTCAGGTCGTATATAGGCGAGAGCTTTCTGGTTGTGTCGTCCACTCTCAGCGCCTCTCTGCCTGTGGCTATGTACAGTCCCAGGTCGGCAGCCATGTGCTTGCCCATCTTCAGCATCGTAGCGAAGTTGAATTCGAAGTTAGGCATGTTGTAGGCCTTCATGTCGTCTTTCTCCAGGTCGGCGTACCATTTGTGGTATTTTGCCGACAGCAGGAAGTTGAGTATGTTGTTGTAGTCGTATGTCGTTCTGAAGTTGGCTGTGAACACATTCGCGTCCGTGTATATCGGTGTGAACACGTTGGTTGCCACTTTGCCAAGCGCTGCGTTGTTAGCCGAGTCGCTGACAAGGAAGTACTGGTCCTTTATCATCCTGTACTCGATGGAAAGGTCGGTGAGCAGGTTGTACAGAATTTTAATCTTGAATCCAGCCTTGAGGTCGAGTGGGGTCCATGTGCTTTTTACTTTCTCGTTCAGGTTTATGTAGTGGCACATATCCACCATGTCGCTCATGGAGTTTGTGTTGTAGTCGCCCTCCAGTCCGGCGTAGAAGAACAATGTGTTTCTGACAATGGTCACAGTTCCCTTCACGTCGGGTGTCGGAGCGAATGCTCTGCCAGAGGTCGATATGTTCAGGTTCACTCCAAGTTTCAAGTCCCATCTGTCTCTCATGAACTGATAGTATGGGTTGAAGTTCACGAGCGTGAATCCCTCTTCCTTGCTGTATGTCTGGTCCAGATTCTTATCGCCGAATATGTAATTCTGCATGTTGAATCCGACACCCCAGTTGTCGCTTGTGACCGACCTTTTGTATGCGATGTTCGTGTTGATTCGGTGCTGTGTGAGTCCTTCATTAGGCATGAATCCGTCGTAGGCGATGCTTGCCGAGAGGCTGTTCACCAGGTCGTTGTCTGGGTATGACTTGTATCCAGCCGCTGCGCTCCATGTGTGTATGCCCATGTTGCCGTAGAAGAAGTCCTTGCCTTTCATTGTGCCGTTCTCTATGGAGTAGAGCGTGTCCTTGAACAGCTTGTTCTCTCCGTAGTAGTTGAAGCCTCTGTAAGAATATCCGCCATTCACAAAGAGCTTTCCTTCCTTGAAGAATCTGTCGAAGTTTATCGACGCATCGCTCTTGTGGTGCTGGTTGCCGTCGTGGCCGTCGAATATGCCTTTATGGTTCACATTGAGGTCGAGTCCGTACTTAGGCTTTTGTATTATAGGCAGCACGAGGTCGCCGAGTGTGCCCAGATAGTTGCCGAATCCGAGTCTCAGGAATCCTTTCTTATCTTGATTGTTCTCAGGAATCTTTAGTCTGGCGGCGTCGAGTTGTCTGACCTTGTATTCAGGGTCTAGCGCTACAGAATAGTCAGAGTATTTCACCTCTGTCGGTTTCAGCACCGGCTCCTTTATCGATGGCAGGTCGTTGATTTTTCCTGCGTCCTTTATGGATGGTGTGTATTCTTTCTCTATGGTGATGTCCTTTTTGATTATCGCACTGTCATTCTGCGCTGTCGCCATAGTCAGCGATGCCGCAGCGAGTGCGCATGATAGAAAGAACTTATATGTCGAGTTATTCTTCATTTTCTTCGCTTTCTTTTTTTGAAGATATTATTCAATATTCTCTTTTTCTCTTTCTTCAATTCTGTCAAGACGCTCTTTTATGAGATCCTGTATAGAGTCTTCTTTCTTGTAATTGCTTTGCAGACTGAGCAGGTACTGCTTTGCCTGGAAGTCGTCGCCCCTCTTTATGTAGATGTCCGACAGCAGTATGAATGCTCTTGCCAGCCAGTACTGGTGAGGCGTGCCTTGAGATATGAAGTCTGTGACTTCGTCTTCGGCTTTCTTGTCGTTGCCTTTTATGAAGTATGTGTTGGCAAGCTCGTATTTCGACTCAGCTCCGGCTTCTGTCTTTGTGTTCTTGGCGAGTATCTGCAGGTGAGGCAGCGCCTTGTCATATTCGTCGGTCTGCAGGTATGCCTTTGAAATATAAAGTCTTGCCTCGTTGGCAGTTTCTGTCGAAGTCTTCTTGTCGTTTATAATCTTGTTGGCGATGTCTATCGTTGTCTGCGCGTCGCTTATCAGATAGCTGCATCTGAGCACTCCCAGCTTAGCCGCTGTGATGTTTTCAGGCTCCTGGGCTTCTTTCTCCAGTCGCTTGAATGCCTCCAGAGAGGACTCGTAGTCCTGCTTGTCGTATGCAATCTGCGCCTTTCTTGCCAACACAGTCTCCATGTGCTGGTTTCCGTACATGTTCGACAGTTCGTCGTATATTCTGTACGCGTCATCGTCTCTGCCGTTAGAGAAGTAGCAGTCGGCCAAGTAGAATTTTGAGTTTATGCAGTTCTGGCTTTTTGAGTCGTTGCAGAACTTTCTGCTGTAATCCTCAAGCGCTTTGATGGCGTTTGTCGTATCGCCCTTCATGTAGAGTCGCTCTGCCGCAAGATATGTGAGCGAGTCTTCTCTTGAGGCGTTTGTCACAACGACTTGCGATCCGATTGATCTTGTGTAGTCGAAGTATGTGCCCACGTCGTTGCGCTCCACATATATCTGCTCCATGCTTTCGAGCGCGGTCTTGGTCTCCACGCTGTTAGGGTAGCGTGCTACGACTTGCTTGTAGGCATCGATTGCTTCATCGTTGTTACCCTGGTTATAGTAGATCATTCCTATTTCCAGCGAAGCTCTCTTTGCGAGCGGCGATTCCGGATATTTGCTTATCAAGGTCTTGTAAGTGTCTATCGCTTTGCTTGGTTTGTCGCTCAGCACATAGGCTCTACCCATCTCGTAGTATGAGTCATCGACATATTCAGATGAAGGGTAGTGGTTTATCAATCCTTCAAGTCCCTTGATTTTGCTGCTGTAGTTCTTTCGCAGACCCTGCACATACGCTCTCTGGAATGTTGCGTAGTCAGCCTTGTTGCCGCCGTTCTCCATGCTCTTGGTGTAGTATCTCTCGGCGTTCACGAGGTCTCTTGTGGAGTAGTAGCAGTCGCCGAGTCGGTCGAATGCGTCGGTGTATGTGGATACGCTCTTGTCCTGCTCGTTTTCGGTGTACTTCAGGAAATATGTTGCGGCCTCCTTGTAATTTTTCTCCTCAAAGAATGTGTAGCCAATGTTGTAATTGGCCATGTTGTAGTTGGCATAGTCTTTTGCGCCTTTTTTCTTGAAGAAGTCCATGAAGTCCTTTCTCGCGCTTGTGTATTTCTTCAGACGGTATTGCGACTCGCCTCTCCAGTACAGCACTTGAGCCACATCGAAATTAGAAGTACCTGTGAGTTGTGACTGATTGAAGTAGTCGATTGCTTCTACATAATCCTCTTTCACGAATTCTTCAGTACCCATCTGGAAAAGGAGGTATGCCTTTGTGTTTGTCATTTCTGGCGACAGCACCGAAAGCTTGCTCAGAGACTCGTTGGCTGCAGCATAGTTGTTGCTGGACATGTACACATACACCATTCTTTCGTATATGTCGTCTCTGTATTTTGAGTTCTTGAATTCCGAAAGGAAACTTTCAAACGCCTTTATAGATTCACCAAATGGTGTTGTTGTCTCGTATGTTGACAGCGCGTAGTTGTATGCGGCTTCTTCCTTTATGTTCTTGTCGAAGTCCATCTTTGCAGCCGTCTGGTATGCCATTCTTGCGTTGTTTTTCTGGTCAATTCTCGAATAGCAGTTTCCCAAGTGCAGATAAGCGTTCTGGCTCAGAGTGTCCTTCTCTGTCGTTACTTTCTTCAGCCTTTTTATCGCGTTGTTGTAATCCTCTGTCTTGTAATACGACATGCCAAGGATATACATGTCGTTTCTGACAACCTTCTTGCTGCGCTTCTCATATTCGGTCATAGCCGAGATTGTCTTCTTGTAGTCCTCCTTCTGATATGCGCACTCGCCCAGAATTCTGTAAACCTCAGCGTCGTTTGCGTTGTTAGACTTTCTCGCGAGAATCTTTTCGCAGTAAGGCATCAGCTTGTCGTAATCCTTGTTCTTGTAATATATCTGCGCGATGTAGTATGGTACGAAATCCTTGTATTCGTCCTGTCCCTCTATTGCCTGGAAGCCTTTCAGTGCCTCGTCATAGTTGCCCAAGGCGTAGTCGCAGTATGAGTAGAAGTAGCAGGCGGAGTTCTTGTATTTAGACGTTCCGTTCTTTATGTTGTGGAATTCGCCTTTCGCTTGTGCGTACTCGTCTTTCTGCATGTAGCAGTATCCTTGGTTGAATCTCAGCAGGTCTTTCTCGTCTTTTTGCAGCCTTCTTATCTTCACATTGCTGTATTCCTCCATTGCCAGATTATATTGCTTGTTCTCGAAAGCAATGTTTCCCATCATGAAGTGGCATTGGTCCAGATATGGAGTATAAGGATATTCCTTTACGTAGTTGCTAAGAAGTGTAGCCGCGTGCTCCTGCCTCATTTTGTAAGCGTTGCAGGCCTGGTAGTATTTCGCCTCTTGAACGAGATCAACGTCGGCGTGTTTCTCTCTCTTGTTGAGGAACTTTTCTATGTATTGCGCCGAAATAGGATATTTCTGCTGTATGTATAGCTCGCGTCCGTCGTAGAAGTCACGGTCAGGGTTAGCGTATGTATATGTTTCTTGAGCTACGGCATAAACGCCTATCGCAAAGGTCAGTAGAGTTATTAGATATTTCATTTCTTTATATTGCAAGCATGCAGCATGCTTCTATTAGTGCATTAAAATGCAAAAATAACTCTTTATTTCTGCATTTCTGCACCATTTTTGATAATTCTAATGGCAATTTTCATAGAATCAAGTCCAAAGTCGTCTTCCTTTAATTCGTTTATCTTCATATACTTCGCTTCTTTTACATCATCCTGCGCCTTTATCCTGCATTCTCCGTCTTGCTCGCAACTGAAATACATATCGAGTGTTTTGATGTTCATGTCGCTGAAACTATAATTGTTAGGTATCGTGAATTCGTACTTTATGTTCTTTATCTCTATGTTCAATTCTTCCTTTA
>JAEEGF011092118.1_pt1 | contig 10052 bp, 6 predicted proteins | sample 9134171 | NCBI WGS metagenome assembly JAEEGF01 (sample SAMN16246542, study PRJNA631951) | gut metagenome | biome: gut microbiome; feature: rumen; material: AP-attached | host: Bos | place: Iran: Karaj | collected 2018-10 | reverse complement strand
TCATTGTAACATGATACCACTTTGAAGCCAGCCAGCATCCCTGTACGTAGAAATATGCAAACATCGCAAGAAAACTTATAACTAAATGACAGAAAGTAGCCATGGGGCCATAAGGACCTTTAAGGAGCCTGAAACCACCTGCAATGGCAAGAGGAAATGCAAGATAAAGTATATAAAGTATGGTCTCGGCACCAAGCACCATAAGGCTGGCAATGGTGACCATAAGAGCTGCCGCAAGGATGGCACCGATGATACCGGTAATGTAATTACCATCGGAATTCCTGATCGAATCCATCTTGACATTTCTCTGGTTAAGATAGCACTGTCTGTGCATCCTTCTGGCTGTAGCACTGTTATACATGCCTGCAACATCACAGGTACCCATATTACAGTAGGGACACTGATCGATTGCTAACTGTGATGCATTCTGGCTGATGATCTGTCTGATCTTCTCATAATGGTCAACAGCGGTTTTATAACTTTTGAAGCCGAATGTAATGGCCTCTCCCGCAACGCGGGGCTTTACCATTCCGTATGAAGCAGCAGCTTCAACCATAGGGCCAATAACAGACTGAGCTCTGTCCTTGCCTCCGGCATATACATAAACGGTTGCATTGCCTTTGTAGTTGTTGATCCTTACGGGGATGCCGTTAACAACATCTATTGCGTTGGTTCCGTTACTCTTAAGTCCGAAGGAATTTACGATATTGGGAAATGTTCCGGATGCCATTTTTTTCTCCTTTTCTGTGATAGTTAACAGTTAAGCAAGCTGGGACTCAAGGACTTTTGCAGCCTCAAGAACCGCTTTATCAATACCTGAAGGATCCTTGCCGCCTGCCTGGGCCATATTGGGGCGTCCGCCTCCGCCACCGCCTACCATGGGAGCGAGAGCTTTGATCAGATTGCCTGCATGGGCTCCTGCCTTAACAGCAGCATCTGTAGCCATAGCTACGATATTGACTTTGCCGTCAGCCTCGGAGAAAAGAACAACAACACCCTCCCCGATCTTGGCTTTGGTCTGATCGCCCAGGTCTCTTAAGCCGTTCATATCAACACCCTTAACGGATGCAGCAACCAGTTTTGTTCCCTTAACGTCCGTAACCTTATCGGATACATCACCGAGAGCTGCCTTTGCAGCCTTGCTCTTCAATGATTCAAGTTCCGAATTAAGAGACTTGATCTCATCGTTCATCTGGGCAATACGGCTTGCGAGCTGTTCGGGAGTGGTCTTTGCAGCTTTTGCGGCAGCTTCCAGAAGTCCTGTCATTTCCTCATAATAGCTCATGACATTGGCCGCGGTAACAGCCTCGATCCTTCTGACGCCGGCAGCAACACCGCTCTCTGAAAGGATCTTGAATGATGCGATCTGACCGGTCTTCTTAACGTGGGTACCTCCGCAAAGTTCTACGGACCAGTCTCCCATATTTACCACGCGGACCTTCTCCCCGTATTTTTCACCGAAGAGTGCCATGGCGCCGGTCTTCTTAGCCTCATCAAGACTCATTACATTGGTAACAACATCAAGGTCTTCCGCAATCTTCTCGTTAACTATTGCTTCAACCTTTGCAATCTCATCGGGAGTCATGGCTCTTCCGAAGCTGAAGTCGAAACGGGTTCTGGAAGCATCCTGATATGAACCCTTCTGCTCAACCTCACTTCCGAGAACTGTCTGAAGTGCCTTCTGAAGAAGGTGGGTTGCGGAATGGTTCTTGCAGGTAGCGTTCCTGGTCTTAACATCAACCGTAAGAGTCGCCTTATCTCCCTTGTCGATGGAGCCCTTAACCACCTTTCCCACATGTCCGGTTCTTCCGCCGGGAAGTTTTACTGCTTCAAGGACTTCGAATTCACCCTTGGAAGTAGTGATGGTTCCGATATCACCCTTCTGTCCACCCATGGTGGCATAGAAAGGAGTCTTTGAAAATACGATGGTTCCCTCTTCACCTTCCTTAAGGGAATCCGTAAGTCCCCCGGTTCCCGCAAGAGCAACTACGTTGTCCTCACCCTCAAGGCTGTCGTATCCGATGAACTCGGTAGTGATATCTGCACCAAGCTTGTCAAAAGCATCGGTGCTCATATTCATCCTGGCAGAGAAGTTCTGACCCTTACGTGCAAGTTCCTTCTGCTGCTCCATGGCTTTCTTAAAGCCTTCTTCATCCACGCTGAAGCCTTCCTCTTCTGCCATCTCAAGAGTAACTTCATAAGGGAATCCGAAGGTATCGTAAAGATAGAATGCTTCCTTACCCTCGATCTCCTTGGAGCCTGAAGCCTTCTTGGTATCAAGGATCTTCTTAAACTCCTTCATGCCGTTCTCAAGAGTGCTCTCGAAACGGTTGATCTCTTTCTTGAGTTCACCGAGGATGTAGTCCTTATTCTTTACAAGAAGAGGATATCCCTCGCTGTAAATATCATCGATGTAGATGCTTGCTACGGTAAGAAGCTGATCTGCGCCAAGGCCCAGAGATCTTCCATGGCGTACCGCACGGCGGATAAGTCTTCTTAAGATATATCCTGCACCGGTATTGTCGGGAAGAAGCTTTGCCTCATCACCGATGAGCATAACACCGGTCCTTAAGTGATCAGCTACGATCCTCATGGAACGGGTATTCTTATCCTCTGCGTCATACTTATATCCTGACAGTTCTTCGATCTTTGCGATGACGGATGCGAAAAGCTCGGTCTTATAAACATCATCGATGCCGTTAAGGAAAGCGAAGTTTCTCTCAAGTCCCCAGCCGGTATCAACGTTCTTCTGTTTAAGAGGAGTAAGGCGTCCGTCATGATGCTTCTCATACTGCATGAAAACGTCATTACCCACCTCGGTAAATCTTCCGCAGTGGCATCCGGGCTTACAGTCGGGACCGCAGGGAGCCTTGGTATCATCAATGAAGAACATTTCGGAATCGGGTCCGCAGGGGCCGTACTCAAGTCCCCACCAGTTATCCTCTGCAGGAAGGAAGTACACATTCTCCTTCTTGAATCCGCTCTTTATACGGAACTGAGCACCCTCTTCATCCCTGGGTGCATTTGCATCTCCTTCAAAAACGGTTGCAGCAAGATGATCCGCATCAAATCCGAAAACTTCGGTAAGAAGTTCATAGCTCCACTTGCAGCGGTCCTCTTTGAAGTAATCTCCAAGGCTCCAGCTACCCATCATCTCAAAGAAAGTAAGATGGCTCTTATCACCAACAGAATCGATATCGTTGGTTCTTACACAGCCCTGGATATTACAGAGTCTGGTTCCCTTGGGATGCTTCTCACCAAGGAGATAAGGCATAAGGGGCTGCATTCCGGCAACGTTGAACATAACACCGGTGGATCCGTCAGAAACAAGCGAAACAGCTCCTACATCAACATGACCTCTTTCCTTATAGAAGTTAAGCCATGCATTTCTAAGTTCGTTGTAAGTAAATTTCTTCATTGTTAAAAGCTCCGGTTAAAAACTGAATTTATCTGCGAAGAATGCTTCAAGCTCGTCGATGGCAACTCTCTCCTGCTCCATGGTGTCGCGGAAACGGACGGTTACCTTGTTATCGGTCTCTGAGTCGAAGTCATAGGTGATGCAGAAAGGAGTTCCGATCTCGTCCTGACGGCGATATCTCTTTCCGATGTTTCCCCTGTCATCAAACTCGCAATTATACTTCTTGGAAAGCTGGGCGTAGATCTTCTCTGCACCCTCGTTAAGCTTCTTGGAAAGAGGAAGGATACCGATCTTCACGGGAGCAAGTGCGGGATGGAAATGAAGCACTGTTCTGATATCGGGAGCCTCTTCGGTTCCGATATTCTCTTCGTCATAAGCAGCACACAGGAATGCAAGAACAACACGGTCTGCACCAAGTGAAGGCTCGATAACATAAGGAAGATATCTCTCATTTGTCTCATCGTCAAAATAGGTGAGATCCTGTCCGGAAGTTTCCTGATGACGGCCAAGGTCATAATCGGTTCTGTCAGCGATACCCCAGAGTTCGCCCCATCCGAAGGGGAAGAGGAATTCGATATCGGTGGTTCCCTTTGAGTAGAAAGCAAGCTCTGCGGGATCGTGATCTCTGAGTCTCATCTCATCTTCCTTGATTCCCAGGGAAATGAGCCAGTCACGGCAGAATCCTCTCCAGTACTGGAACCATTCAAGGTCTGTGCCGGGCTTGCAGAAGAACTCAAGCTCCATCTGCTCGAACTCTCTGGTACGGAAAGTAAAGTTTCCGGGAGTGATCTCATTACGGAATGACTTACCTACCTGTGCGATACCGAAAGGAACTTTCTTACGGGAAGTTCTCTGTACATTCTTGAAGTTAACAAAGATACCTTGAGCGGTCTCAGGACGAAGATAAACGGTATTCTTCGCATCCTCGGTAACGCCCTGGAAGGTCTTGAACATAAGGTTAAACTGTCTGATATCGGTGAAATTGTGCTTTCCGCAGGTGGGGCAGGGAATAGCCTTCTCCTTGATAAAATCCATCATCTCCTGCTGTGAAAATGCATCGATGGGTTTCTCTAAAGTAATACCATTCTCAGCACAGAAATCCTCAATAACCTTATCTGCACGGAATCTCTCGTGGCACTCTTTACAGTCCATGAGAGGATCGGAAAATCCTGCGAGGTGTCCGGAAGCAACCCAGGTCTGGGGGTTCATGAGGATCGCACAGTCTACGCCTACATTATGGGGTGACTCCTGTACGAACTTCTGCCACCATGCTCTCTTTACATTATTCTTAAGCTCAACACCCAGATTTCCGTAATCCCAGGTGTTGGCGAGTCCGCCGTAGATGTCGGATCCGGGATAAATAAATCCTCTTCCTTTCGCAAGAGTTACGATCTTTTCCATTGTCTTTTCCATAGTGTTTTTCCTTTCGGTAGACAAATATTCACATACAGATAAAAATTTTATCACACAGTTTACGGGTCTTCAAGGCGAAAACGAAAAACAGCCGCCCATTTGGGCGGCTGTTTTATATCAACATCACACGCTTCTGTGTCTTCTGTTCCTAAGCTTGTAACGGTACATTCTCTCGTCTGCTTCACTGATGGCGTTGTCCAGACTTATCTGGGTACAGTCTTCGAAGACCACGCATCCGATGCTTGCAGAGATCGAATAGGGCTTGTCCGCTTCTTTTGAGACCTTTTCAATAGTTTCCGAGAACTCCGAAGCTCTTAATGCCTCATCCTCCCTGGTGTACTTACCGATACCAATGAGGAAGAATTCATCTCCGCCGCTTCGTACACAGATTTCATTTTTTCTTGCAACGGTCTGCAAAGTTGAGCAGACAGCCTTTATACCGAAATCTCCTTCTTTATGTCCGAAGGTATCGTTCACATATTTAAGACCATCCATATCAACGACACTTACGAAAAGAGCATCTCCTTCTTTAGCCTCAGACAGCATGAAACGGAACTTCTCATACATTCCCCTTCTGTTGTAGGCACCAGTCATGGGATCGTGAACGGAAATGGCCTGAAGGCTTTCCTTTATGCGGAGCATCTCTAATCCGTTATTCAGGTATCTTAACCAGTTACGATGGAACACATTGACAACCGGATGCTTGCAGAAAGCTCTTCTCAGAACCGTATATCCGAGAATGGTTCCGTTAAAGTGCACAGGTGAAAAATAATATACCGAAGCCTCACTCTTAGTCTCATCAAATTCGGGAAGCATCTCGGAAGTCTTAAAAGTAATGACCTCATCTTCATTATGTATCCTGTTCAAACCATCAGATCCGCTGGATACATAGATCTTCATGTTATCCGTATATCCTTCATGGATATCGTGATTCATATCCTGCCAGTTTTCCTCAAGGCACAGATAAAAATCAAGGTAGGGAGAAAGGAGTCTTGAAGATGAAGATATGGCACGAAAACAATCATCTACAGACATGGAAGCTGTAAACTCTTCAAGAACATAGGATTCCATGAATGTTCCGAGTCCAACCCTGTTGGTTACTTCTTCATCAGCCTGGTTGTAGCTTCCGATATAAAGCATATCCCTGAAGTTCTTCATGGCGTGAACCGGATCCGCCTGGCATCCGCAGCTTGCTCCGGGCCTGAACTGCATGGATACGTCCTGCTCGTAGGGAGTGATCGGGGCTCCGGGCTCAATCTGTTTTCTCAGATGATCTACGGCTCTTGCTCCCATTTCCTTATCGGAAGGCTCATAGGAAGCTATGGTGGTAAGGTTAACGGCAGCCTCATCCGAAGCATCAAAACTCACCACAAGTATATCTTCCGGTACTTTTACTCCAAGCTTAACAAGTCTGTCCACAAGGCCGATGGCCATGCAGTCACCTGCACAGATCACGGCATCGGGTCTTTCAATCTCTGAGTTTGCGATTTTCTTTGCAAGAGCATCACCGCTGAAATAATAGAAATCACCGTAAATAATATGCTCAGGAAGAATCTCGAGACCATGTTTTTTTATCTCATCAAGATAGAGAGCCATTCTGCGCTCCGCTATCTCATTGCCTTTCGTTCCGGAGATGATACAGATCTTTTTTCTTCCGTGTACTTCAATAACATGTCGCACCTGCTCACGAAGGGCATTTTCATTATCATTGGATATTACTTCAAGATCTCCCGTGGGAAGATCCAGAACGCATTTGGGAATATCCTCAAAACCGGAGAGTTTGTCGGCAAGTTTCTTACTGATCTTATCTCCGGGATCTCCAATTATGGAAACACCGTCAACGATGATTCCGTCAAGCATATCAGGATTAGCCAGTTCAAAAATATTGGCCTCACCTTTTACATATTCTTCATTAGGGAATGAAAAATGAATACTGGGTGAAAAAACGTAAAGATCATAATCATATTTTTCGCACTGAGAGCAGATGCCCTCAAGCACCCTGCGAACATGCGTATTTTCAGGATATGCGGTAAATAAACCGATTCTTTTTCGTCTGCCCATAAATAAACCTCCGCCATACGGCAAATCCGGGTCAAGAAACGCAGAACCTAAATTCAGTTTACAATAATTTGCTTCTGAATGTAAACAAAAAGCCGCCAGCAGGCGGCTTAAAAGATTATAAAGAAAATCATAAGGAATTCAAAACTTCCAGAGATTTGAAATGCTTATCCATGAACCTCTTTTCGTAATCCGTGGTCAGTGAAAACAGTTCATCCTCTGCCTTTTCCGTAAGTTTAAAGGTGTACAACTCCCTTAATCCCGCATGTTCAATTCGATCCACCGCGGCTATCACGGCATCGTTAAATGTCCTGCCCAAGGGAAGTCCCGGAAATTCACCGTTCAAGACAATAGCTCTCAAAACAAAAATGCATCTGACAAATCTGTTAGAGAAATTACTGCTGTTCAGGGCAAGAAAGGACGCATACAAAAGTCCAAGCATTGATGAAGAATCATCACCCTCCACGCAGTAATAATCTGCTATTTCCGCAAAATAGGATGCATAGGAAGCAAGTTCTATATCACCCCTGAATTCTTCAAAGTAGTTTGATATATCCGCATCACTGAGGTAATAAGATGTCTGACCGTGGCTTAACTTAAACTCTCCGAAGGCAAAGCTTTCCGAAGAAGCAGAAAAACGCGAGGATGGTTTCCTCGCGCCTCTTACAAATACATTGACCTTTCCTTCAGTACCTGTAAGGAGTGTTATCAGTCTGTCATTTTCCCCGGCAGGTCTGCTCTTTAAGACCATTCCGGTACAGGTAACAAGATCGTTCATAACTGTGATTTATCAAATCCGAAATTCTTCAGAAGTATGTCAGAGTCTCTCCAGTCCTTCTTCACCTTAACCCAGAGCTTAAGGTAAACCTTCATCTCGCAAAGTTCTTCTATCTCGGGACGGGCTTTGGATCCGATCTCTTTAAGCTTTGCTCCGCCCTTTCCGATGATCATTCCCTTATGGGAATCTCTCTCGCAGTAAATTGTGGCATCCACATACATGGTGCCTCTCTCATCCTTCATGGAATCTATGCCCACCGCAAGTCCGTGAGGGATCTCTTCGCCCAGACACATAAGAGCCTTTTCTCTGATGATCTCGGAGGTGATCTGCTTTATGGGCTGGTCTGTGATGGTATCCTCATCGTAGAAGGGTTCGCCTTCGGGCAGATATTTGAATACTGTATCAACGAGATCGTCCACATTTTTACCCTTAAGTGCGGATATGGGAACGACCTCCTTAAAGTCCATATGTTCGCTGTATCCGGAAATAAATTCCAGAAGCTTATCCTTTGAAATGGTATCGATCTTATTGATAACAAGGATCACCGGACATTCAAGGGTATTAAGCTTGGTGCATATCAGTTCTTCAGTCTCGGTAAAATGATCGGAGGGCTCCACAAGCCATAAAATGACATCCGCATCGGCAAAAGAACTCCATGCGCTGGACATCATGTAATCCCCCAGTTTGCTCCTGGATTTATGAATTCCGGGAGTATCGAGGAATACGATCTGCCCCCTCTCATCGGTAAACACACCCCTTGCCTTTTTTCTTGTGGTCTGGGGCTTGGGTGAGGTTATGGCGATCTTCTGACCGATTATCTGATTAACAAGAGTTGATTTACCGACATTGGCTTTTCCGATGATGCCGACAAATCCTGATTTTTTATCTGACATATATGCACCTATGCCCGGCTCAGGAAGAGCCGGGCTTTTTATCAATTACTTATTCTCTTTATTCCCGGGATGAGCTGCAGGCTGTGAAGGTGCCGCATCCTGAGCGGGGCCGGCGTTCTGTGAGGGAGCTGCGTTCTGTACGGGAGCCTGTCCGTTCATGGTGTTCTGATAAGCTTCATACTGAGCCTTCTGCTTCTGTGCAAGCTTTGCAGCCTTCTTCGCTGCTCTCTTATCAGATGCCATGTAAAGGATCCACTTAACAATGATAAAGATAATGATTCCCCAGATGATAAGGAAGATGAAGTTTGAAACAAACCATACTGCGAAGTTCTTGCACCAGTCGGTAAGATCCTCAACAGATTCAAGGAAGCCTTCCTTCATTCTCTCAAGAGTGGTGGGCTCTTCGTAAACAACAGGGGTATATTCAACAACCTCATCAATGGTTAAATAAACAGTTGAATAATTGACCTTGTTGTCATAAGTACGGAGCTGGCTTTCCATACTCTCAAGCTGATATCTGATATTTGCAAGTCTGTCCTCGATGTAGATCATATCCTCGATGGTCTCGGCATTTCTTAAGAACTCCTCGAGACGATCCTGCTCATCCTGAAGGGTCTTCTTATGAGCTTCAAGATCAACATAGGTCAAGGTGATATCTTCTACGTTCTGGGTTCTGTTGGTAATGTTTCCTGCATTTCCGATCTCTTCAAGGAATGCATCCAGCTTATCTGCAGGGATCCTGACGGTGAGGTTTGCATGTCTTTCAACAACTTCTCCGTGATAACGGCTTCCGTTGTAAGTATTGATGGACTCAAGATATCCGCCCGCACCCTTTACATAATTGTCAATGTCGTCATAGAGCTTGTCGAATTCCTTGGTCTCTACATCAACATAAGCGGTGGTTATAAGCTTTCTGATGGTATCAACGGTTCTGGGAGATGAAGCGGTGCTGCCTGTATCTGCTTCCTTGGGGGCTTCGGCGACATCATATGAATCGAATCCGTATTCATATTCCATATCGTAAGCAGCTTCTTCCTGTGCATAGCTGTAATCACCGCCGTAATAATCCCCTGCTGTGGCGTTGGATACAGCATAACTGCTATTGCCCGAAGCAGCATCCGCAGATCCGCATCCCGCAAGAAGGGTTGCTCCGATGACGGTGCCAAGCAAAAGCTTTTTGAACATTTTCATTTTTTTCATAATCATTCCTCCTGTAAACGGATGTTTTTACAGCAGACTTTCAACCACTCCGAAGAGCTTCTCGTTCTCACGGATGAGTTTTTCGTTACCTACTACGAAAAGCTTGTTATCCGACATAAACTCCCTGATATACTCCGCACACTTTCTGATATCCTCCGGTGTGCAGTCAAGGACCTGATCACGTTGCTTCTGGATATCCTCTATGGTGGTTCCCGTCATAATGGCTGAGTAGCTTCTTGAACCTCTTGCCGCAGGAGTAAGTGGAATGTCCATATCGCTTACGGTTCCTATG
>JAEEGF010670879.1_pt1 | contig 10052 bp, 8 predicted proteins | sample 9134171 | NCBI WGS metagenome assembly JAEEGF01 (sample SAMN16246542, study PRJNA631951) | gut metagenome | biome: gut microbiome; feature: rumen; material: AP-attached | host: Bos | place: Iran: Karaj | collected 2018-10 | reverse complement strand
CTAAGAACGTGATCTTCCTCTCTGCCGATGCCTTCGGCGTGCTGCCTCCCGTATCTATCCTGACTCCGGAGCAGACGAAGTACTACTTCCTCTCTGGTTTCACAGCTAAGCTGGCTGGTACAGAGCGTGGTATCACAGAGCCCACTCCTACCTTCTCTGCTTGCTTCGGCCAGGCATTCCTCGAGCTGCACCCCACCAAGTATGCTGAGGAGCTCGTGAAGCGCATGGAGAAGAGTGGTGCTAAGGCTTACCTCGTGAACACTGGTTGGAACGGTACCGGCAAGCGTATCTCTATCAAGGATACACGTGGTATCATCGACGCTATCCTCGGTGGTGATATTCTGAACGCTCCTACCAAGAAGATTCCTTACTTCGACTTCGAGGTTCCCACACAGCTCAACGGCGTGGCATGGGGCATCCTCGATCCTCGTGACACCTATCAGGATCGCAACCTCTGGGAGGAGAAGGCTAAGGATCTCGCTGGCCGCTTCATCAAGAACTTCAAGAAGTACGAGGGCAACGAGGCCGGTAAGGCTCTGGTCGCTGCAGGTCCGAAGCTGTAATTCAATTAAGAATTAAGAGTTAAGAATTAAGAATTGGCTGCGCTGAAAAGTGCAGCCAATTTTATTTTTATCCGTTAATATAGCCAAATTATGACATATTTTCTTTAATTATAAGGTGAAAATGGCTTGTTTTTGCGGAATTGTGAGTAACTTTGCAGCCGAATTGTGAGTAAACTGTATTTCAGACAAGAATGAACAAGCATATTTCTGCACTCCTCGCCTTGATCATGGGGGCGCTGATCATGACATCGTGCCTCAAGTCAGACGACAGCAGTGAAATTATTTATTATAACGACACAGCCATCACAGCCTTCAACCTGACGACCGTGAACCGCTATATCCATACCACCTCCAAGAGTGGTAAGGACTCTGTCTATAAGAAGGCGCTGTCAAGTCCCGTCACGTTCTATATCGACCAGTACAACAAGACGATCTACAACGTAGACTCCCTCTTTGCCGACTGCGACCTGAAGCACGTCCTTGTAGACATCTCCACCAAGAACAGCGGTGTGGTTGCCATCAAGAGCATGATCAGCGACACCCTGCGCACCTATAATTCTTCCGATTCTCTCGACTTCTCACAAGTCCGAGAGATCCGCGTCTACTCACAACGCGGCGACACGTATCGTGCCTATCAGGTCTCTGTGAACAAGCATCAGATCACCACTGGCGCGCTGATGTGGGAGCAGATGCCCGCAGGCAGCTATCCCATCGACGAGGAGAAAGCCATGTGGGAGCAGATCGTGGCCGAGAAAGGACTGGCCCTTTTCATTGGCGCTGGTACAAAAGAGGCCTATGCTTATAACCATGATGGACAGCTGGTGGTATCAAAAGATGAAGGCATTACCTGGACCGTCGACAGCCTTGACGACAGTTCGTCGCTCCTGCCGAAAGAGAACGTGGCTTTCGTCTCCTACCCCTTCGCCGCCAACGACGAGACAGACTATCAGATCCTCGCTGGTTCATTGGATGAAGAAGAGACCGCCTGCAGCGTATGGCGCAAGGTGGTAGAATATGCAGAAAACAGCGAGCCCGGGAAATGGGCCTACGTACCCTTCGAGGACTACAACAAATACGCCCTGCCTGCCGCCAACGACCTCAGTCTCGTCTGGTTCCAGGGTCAGGTGCTGGCTATCAGCAGCAGCTGGATCCTCAGCAGCAGAGACGGCGGTATCACCTGGAAGACCTCTGAGTCGATATCACTCCCCTCAGACAGTCTGATAGACGTGGAAGCCTGCACGGACGACGAAGGTCTCCTCTGGCTCAGGGAAAAGAATACGGACAACGTATGGCGAGGAATATTGGTGGAAGATTAAGTCTGTTGGCTATCCTCCTGTTCTCCGCCATCATCGCTAAAGCCCAGGATGAGCCGGAGTACAAGATGGAGGCAGGTGCAGGAGCCGGACTGGTGGCCTATACTGGCGACTTCAACGGCAATCTGCTGAAAGGCATGCAGCCTTGGGGGACGCTGATAGCCAAGTACCACCTGAGCCCACGGTCCGCCGTATCGTTCAATTTGGGAATGGGCAAGATCAAAGGCTCCAGCGACAAGGCTGAGACCTGGTACCCCCTCGAAGAGCGGTATGAGTTCGACAACAGCCTGACGGAAGGCGTCATTCGATACGAGTACAACTTCTGGGCTTATGGGACAGGACAGGAATACCGCGGTGCACGGCGCCTGGCGCCATTTATCACCATCGGCCTGGGACTGACCCACCACAGTGGCGACAACAGCGGCATCACGATGAGCCTGCCCATCGGAGCCGGCATCAAATACAAGATAGGGCAGCGGCTGAACCTCATCGCAGAGTGGGCCATCAGGTTGACACCCAGTGACCACCTCGACGGAATCAGCGACCCCTACGGCATCAAGAGCAGCGGACTCTTTAAGAACACCGACTGCTACAACGTGCTGCAACTGGCACTCACCTACGACATCTGGATGAAGTGCAAGACGTGTCACAACGATAGAGACTGAGAGAATTAAGAGGTTAGAATTAAGAATTAAGAAACAAGATATGAGCGAGCAATTGGACATGAACCGCATCCCCAAGCACATTGCCATCATCATGGACGGCAACGGACGCTGGGCTATGGACCGTGGGTTAGATCGTACGTTTGGCCACAAAGCCGGACTTGACAACCTGGAGACCATCACCACCTTGTGTTCTAACTTAGGCGTGAAGTACCTGACGGTCTACGCCTTCTCCATAGAGAACTTCAACAGGCCTGCCTATGAGGTGGAGGCGCTGATGGGGCTGGTGCTCAGCTTCTTCAAGATGCAGCTGTTCCACAACAACAACGTGAGCTTCCACGTTGTGGGCGACATGGCCCGACTCCCCCAGAGCGTACAAGACAAGCTGAACTCGATGATGGAAGAGACGTCGATGTACAACGGTATGGCCATGACCATCGCTATGCCCTATTCATCGAAGCAGGAGCTCGTCAACACCACCAAGATCCTGGCCCGTAAGGTGCAGAATGGTGAGATGAGCATCGACGATATCACCGAAGAGAGCATTACCGAGAACCTGTGGACGAACTGGATGCCCGATCCCGATCTTCTGATCCGTACTGGTGGCGAGGTTCGCATCTCCAACTACCTGCTCTGGCAGTGCGCTTACTCGGAGTTCTATTTCTGCGACTCCTACTGGCCCGACTTCAACGAGGAAGACCTTCACAAGGCCATCATCAGCTACCAGACCCGTCAGCGCCGTTTCGGCAAGACCGAGGCCCAGATAGAGGAGGAAGAAAAGATAAAAAAGTAAAAGGGTAAAAAAGTAAAAAAGTAAAAAGGTAAAAAAGACAGTGACTTCCAATATATATATAAATAAGGTGTTAGGTGCGGTAAAATGGGTCTTACCTTTTTACCTTTTTACCTTTTTACCTTTAATCGCTTCCGCCCAGGACAAGATCGTCAACCCCGATATCTCCTATGCCGGCATGCCCCGCAGTTGTGAGATCGGAGGTATCGCCGTAGAGGGTGTCGAAGGCTATGAAGACTATGTGCTGGCAGGCCTCTCCGGACTCAGTGTAGGACAGACGATCGACGTTCCTGGCTCTCAGATTACCGAGGCCGTGAAACGCTACTGGCGCAATGGTCTCTTCTCCAAGGTGAGCATCACCGCCGACTCCATCGTGGGCAGTAAGATCTATCTCTGCATCCACCTCGGCATGCGTCCCCGTATCAGCACCATCAACTACAACGGCATCAAGAAAGCCGAGCGCGAGGATATGGAGACAAAGCTGGGTATGATGCGTGGCGGACAGCTGACGCCTAACATGATCGACCGTGCGAAGATCCTGGCCAAGAAAGACTTCGACGAGAAGGGCTATAAGAATGCAGAGATCGACATTGTCCAGCGCGACGACCCCGAGAAGGCCAACACAGTCATCCTCGACGTCAATATCGACAAGAAGGCGAAGATGAAGGTACACCAGCTCATCTTCGAGGGTAACGAGAAACTGAAAGACAGCAAGATCAAAGGTTCGCTGTTCGGCAAGGGTGCCTTCGGCAAGATCCACGAGGCCGGCAAGTTCACCAACCTCTTCAAGTCGAAGAAATTCACCGATGAGCGCTATCGTGAGGCCAAGCAGGCACTGATAGACAAATACAACGAACTCGGCTTCCGCGATGCCACCATCCTGGAAGACTCAGTGAGCAACTACGACGACAAGCACGTCGATGTCTACGTAAAGATCGACGAAGGCGACAAATACTTCATCCGCAACATCACCTGGGTAGGTAATACCGTGGTGACGACAGACTACCTGAACGCCGTGGTCGAACTGAAGAAGGGCGACGTCTACAACCAGAAGCATATCAACAAGCGCCTCAGAGAAGACGACGACGCTGCCGGCAACTGGTACTACAACAACGGTTACGTGTTCTCTAACATCGATCCCGTCGAGGTGAACATCGTCGGCGACTCCATCGATCTGGAGATGCGCGTCACAGAAGGTCCTCAGGCTCATCTGAACCACGTCCGCATCTATGGTAACGACCGTCTCTATGAAGAGGTGGTGCGCCGCGAGCTTCATACGAAACCCGGCGACCTGTTCAATAAGGAAGCTATCACCCGCTCCATCCGTGATATCGCCTCCATGGGCTTCTTCGATCCTGAAAAGGTGTCGCCCGACATCCAGCCTAACGGCGAAGACGGTACCGTAGACATCAACTGGCAGCTCGAACAGAAGTCCAACGACCAGCTGGAGTTCTCCCTGGGTTGGGGACAGACGGGTATCATCGGAAAGATCGGTATCAAGTTCAACAACTTCTCCATCCGTAACCTCTTCGGCAAGAACAAGCTCCACCGCGGCATCCTGCCCTATGGCGACGGAGAGCAGTTAGGCTTCAGCTTCCAGACCAACGGCTCGTACTACAGCTCGCTGAGTGCAAACTACGGCACGAACTGGTTCGGCGGCAAGCGTCCTAACAGTCTGAACTTCGGCGTGTTCTACTCGAAGCAGTCGGATATCTCCAGCTACTACCGCAACAACGCGTTCTACAACAACTACGCCCTGTATAACTCCGGCTACGGCATGTATAACACGGGTTACTACAACTACGACTCGATGCTCGACGACGACAAGACGATGACCGTCTTCGGCGCCTCCGTAGGATGGGGTAAGCGTCTGCGCTGGCCTGACGACTTCTTCCAGATGTCTGTCTCGCTGGGCTACACCCGTTATATGCTGCGCGACTGGAGCTACTTCTATATCCACAACGGCAACTGTAACAACATCAACCTGGGTCTGACGCTGTCGCGTACCTCTACCGACAACCAGTTGTTCCCGCGCCGTGGCTCCGAGATGATTGCCTCCGTCACACTCACCCCGCCCTGGTCAGTGTTCGACAACAAGGACTATGCCAAGCTGGCTAAGAACAGCAACTCAGCCACGTATGAAGACGAGTTGCAGGATGTCTACCGCTGGATTGAGTACCATAAGTGGAAGTTCAAGCTGCGCTCATTCACAGCCCTCACAGGCGGTCAGAAGTGCTTCGTGCTGATGACGCGTGTGGAGATGGGACTGCTGGGCAGCTACAACAATAACAAGCGCTCACCGTTCGAGACCTTCTATGTGGGTGGTGACGGTATGAGCGGCTACTCCTACGGCTACTCCGAGGAGACCATCGGACTGCGCGGTTACGAGAACGGTTCTATCTCCTACTCCTCAGCCTACGAGGAGATGATGAACGGCCGCAGCATCTCGTCGTACAACTCCTACGCCTACGACCGCTTCACGCTCGAACTCCGTTATCCGTTCATGCTGGGCAACACCACCATCTACGGTCTCGGCTTCCTTGAGGGCGGTAATGCCTGGGCTCAGGCCAAAGACTTCAACCCCTTCAAGATGAAGCGCTCTGCCGGACTCGGTGTGCGCATCTTCCTCCCCATGGTGGGTCTGATGGGTATCGACTGGGCTTACGGTTTCGACAATGTCTACACCAACCAGAATGGTGCTACGAGCAAGGGCGGAAGCAACTTCCACTTCATTCTCGGACAAGAATTCTGATAAGGGTAAAAAAGTAAAAAGGTAAAAAAGTAAAAAAACTATTAAACCATTAATTAGTTTTTAAGTCAAACAGATATAATCATCAAAAAGGAAATGCTTATGAAGAAATTAATAATCTGCGCAATCTGCGCAATCTGCGGTTTCACATCAGTACAAGCCCAGAAGTTCGCATTAGTGGATATGGAGTATATCCTGAAGAATATCCCTGCCTATGAGCGGGCCAACGAACAGTTGAACCAGACCTCAAAGCAGTGGCAGGCAGAAGTCGACGCCCTCACTACCGAGGCGCAGACACTCTACAAGAACTATCAGAACGAAGTAGTCTTCCTCTCTAAGGAGCAGAAGCAGGCCAAGCAGGATGCCATCGTCGAGAAAGAGAAGCAGGCTGCCGACCTGAAGAAGAAATACTTCGGCCCCGAGGGAGAGCTCTTCAAGAAACGCAACGCCCTCATGTCGCCCATCCAGGATGAGATCTACAACGCCATCAAGGACATCGCTGACACCCGCGGCTACCAGCTCGTACTCGACCGTGCCAGCGACACCGGCATCATCTTCGGCTCTCCGAAGATCGACATCTCATCCGAAGTCCTCTCCAAACTAGGATACTCTAATTAACCGTCTCTATTCTCCCCCTTAGTAAGGGGGAGCCAGAGGGGGTCTGAACAAGCGAATATTAACAAATTAATAAAAAGAAAAGATGAAAAAATTAATCGTTTGCGCCATCTGCGCAATCTGCGGTTTCACCACCGCCAACGCACAGGCCAAATTCGGCCATGTGAACACCCAGGAGATCATTCAGGCCATGCCCGAATACGCCGCTGCCAAGACCGAGATCGACAAGCTCACAGCCCAGTATGAGGCCGACCTGAAGTCGATGCAGGAAGAGCTCAACAAGAAAGCCGAGGCTTTCGACAAGGAGCAGGCCACGCTGCCCGAGAACATCAAGCAGCGTCGTCAGACCGAGCTGCAGGAGATGTACCAGAAGATCCAGCAGAGCTATCAGGACAACCAGCAGGCTCTCCAGAAGGCTTCTTCTGAGAAGATGCAGGCCATCACCGCTAAGGTGCTCGACGCTATCAAGGCCGTGGGCCAGGCTGGTGACTTCGTCATCATCAACGAGATCAATGCCGGCATCCCCTACATCAGCACCACGCTCTCTACCGACGTGACCGCTCAGGTGAAGACCAAGCTCGGCTTGAAGTAAACTCTGAGATATCAACAAATAGAAAAGTCTCGCCTCTGGGCGGGACTTTTTCATTTATGCCAGTGTGATGTTTTCCACTTCCACAGGCTCGTTGAGGAACAACTGAGCCTGATCCTTGAACTTATCAGGGTTCTCGGTGGTCAGATAACGGGCAGAGGCGCCCTGCGAACACCGCTGTCCCATCTGCGGGTGACGCTCCAGATAAGCCTTCAGGCTGCTGGCCACATATTCGCCTTGCGAGATGACCTGAACGCCTGCAGGCAGGTATTTCAGGATCTTCGGCATGAGCAGCGGATAATGGGTGCAGCCCAAGATGATGGCGTCGATCTGAGGATCTAAGGCCATGATCTGGTCGATGCGCTTCTTCACGAAATAGTCGGCTCCAGGCGAGTCGGCCTCGTTATACTCCACCAGCGGCACCCAGAACGGACAGGCCACACCTGAGACGGTGATATCAGGATGGAGCTTCTGGATTTCGAGGTTGTAGCTCTCGCTCTTGATGGTGCCTTCGGTGGCTAGCACCCCCACATGACGGCTCTCGGTAAGTTCGCCGATGACCTCTGCCGTGGGGCGTATGACACCCAGCACGCGGCGCTCAGGGTCCCACTGCGGCAGATCGTGCTGCTGGATGGTGCGTAGCGCCTTGGCCGAAGCCGTGTTACAGCCTAATATCACTAAATGGCAGCCCATCTCAAACAGACGAAGCACCGCCTGACGCGTGAACTCATAGACCACGTCAAACGAACGTGGCCCATAGGGTGCACGGGCATTATCACCCAGATAGAGATAGTCGTATTGGGGCAACTGCTGACGGATGCCGTGCAGAATGGTAAGCCCGCCGTATCCGCTGTCGAAGACGCCGATAGGGCCTGGCTTACTTGAGAGCATCCTGTACGAGTTGGTTGATGTCTTCGCCGAAAGAGATATTCAGGAAGGGCAGCGCCTTCGTGTCGGTATCATAGATGAAGGCATAGCCTTTCTCACGGCCGATCTTGCTCAGCATCTCGATGAGACGGATGCGCAGCGGCGCCATTGCCTCACGCTCTGCCTGAGCCAGCTCCTCACGGCCTTGCTCCTTGAACTTGATGTTCTTGTCCATCAGTTCCTGGAGCTCCGACTGCCGTTTCTGGAGGATAGTCCGGGGGAAGTCGCGCTGGCCTTCGAGGAAGTCCTCGTACTTGCTGTTGAACTCGTCTTCCACACGCAGCGTCTCAGCCTGGAACTGTTCCTTCAGCTGTGCGAGCTTCTGCTCCACGAGCGTATACTCAGGCATCGACTTCAGGGCCGTCTCATAGCTGAGGTAGCCGAATCGCAGCGCCTGGGCACTCTCCTGGGCCGAAGCCGTCAGGGCGGTGAAGAGCAAGACCAGTAATACCAAACGTTTCATCATGATTCGCTTCCGGTCTTATGCGTCGATGTTGGCGTAGGTAGCATTCTTCTCGATGAACTCACGGCGGGGCTCCACGTCGTCGCCCATCAGCATAGAGAAGATCTCGTCGGCCTCGGCGGCGTTCTCGATGCTCACCTGCTTCAGCAGACGGTTCTCAGGATTCATAGTGGTCTCCCAGAGCTGCTCGGGGTTCATCTCACCCAGACCTTTGTAGCGCTGGGTGTGGAGCGCTTTGTCGTCGCCGTTGCCTGCCACATACTTGTCGATGAAGGCCTGACGCTGCTGCTCAGTGTAGCAATACTCAGAGAACTTCTTGTAAGTACACTTGTAGAGCGGCGGTGTAGCGATGTAGAGGTGTCCGCCCTGGATCACCTGCGGCATGAAGCGGTAGAAGAGTGTCATGATCAGCGTGTCGATGTGCGAGCCATCGACGTCGGCATCGGTCATGATGATGATCTTGTTGTAACGCAGCTTGTCGATGTTAGCCTCGCGGTCGCCTTCACCCTCCACGCCGAAGCGTACGCCGATCGACTGGATGATGTTCATCACCGACTCCGACTCGAACACACGGTGCCACTGTACCTTCTCCACGTTCAGGATCTTTCCGCGCAACGGCAGGATAGCCTGGAAGTGACGGTCGCGGCCCGACTTGGCAGAGCCACCAGCGGAGTCACCCTCGACGAGGAATATCTCACACTGCTGGGGATCCTTGTTCGAGCAGTCGGCCAGCTTGCCGGGCAGTCCGCCACCCGTCATCGGGTTCTTGCGCTGCACGCTCTCACGGGCCTTACGGGCTGCGATACGGGCGGTAGCTGCGAGCACCACCTTGTCGCAGATCATCCTGGCCTCCTTCGGATGCTCCTCCAGATAGTTGGCCAGCGCCTCACCCACGGCCTGCTGAACGGCACCTGCGACCTCCGAGTTACCGAGCTTCGTCTTGGTCTGACCCTCGAACTGCGGCTCGGCGACCTTAATGCTAATCACTGCTGTAAGGCCTTCGCGGAAGTCCTCAGGGGCAATCTCGATCTTTGCCTTCTCAATCTGCTTGGAGATCTGCGGATCGCTGTCGGCATATTTCTTTAAGGTACGCGTGAGGGCTGCACGGAAACCAGCCAGGTGGGTACCGCCCTCAATCGTATTGATATTGTTCACGTAAGAGTGGATATTTTCGCTATAGTCGGTGTTGTACATCACGGCCACCTCGATGGGGATACCCTGCTTCTCGGTCTTCAGATAGATCACGTCGTCGACCAGATGGGTGCGGTGACGGTCCACATAGCGCACGAACTCCTTCAGTCCGTCCTTGGCGTGGAACACCTCGGGCTCCCTCAGGTTGCCGTCCTCTCCTGGGCGCAGGTCAGTGAGCGTGATGGTGATG